>Ga0210059_1004790_pt1 | contig 21799 bp, 11 predicted proteins | sample Ectturendosymbi2_FD_188042 | JGI IMG/M metagenome (GOLD analysis project Ga0210059, IMG submission 188042) | Ecteinascidia turbinata endosymbiont from Florida, USA - Sample 2 (SPAdes) (version 2) | ecosystem: Host-associated > Tunicates > Ascidians > Unclassified | place: Key West, Florida...
CCAGGGAAACTGACATTGCTATTGGTCGTGACCCACAATAGTTCCTCCTGATGTTGCTGCTCGCGCGACTCTCCTCATAGAAAAGTGGGCACGAAACGGAGTGAATGAATGCGTGTGTAGGCTTACATTGAAACTTTATCTTTTTAAAATTGTCTTTAGCTTGTTTGACAAAAGTGTATGTCGAATTCAAATGAACAAGCATATTTGGGAGGAAACCTGCATGTTGCAAGAACTTTTGCTCCGGAAATTTCGATTTTATTCAACCTCAAACTTAGCTTCTTTATCCGCACAGGGAGATGGAAAACTAAAGTAGCATTTACTTTGAACATTGAGGTGAATAACAAAGTGGACTGGCCTGTGATACAGTTTGCTTTATCGAATTTTATGAACATTTTAACTGCCTCGAGTGAACTAACTTAACCCACAAGTGCAAGTCTTTTTGCAAAAAGGAAGCATTTTTATGATCATTACAAGAAACCTTATTTTTCTTTGGTGACTTCAAAGGGGATAAAATTTAATTGCCACAACTGCGTTTGTAATCTGTTTCATTTTTTAGATGCTGTAAGCATCGTCACTCCAACATAGTTTTGCTAACTGGTGTACTTTTCTCTTTTTGTTTCATATGTCGGCTTTTGAGCAGGGTTGAAGATTTGTAATACACGAAACTAGTTTCCTTATGCACTAAATTGCGATCGATTGGTTTGGTGTGAGTCACTGGTATGGCTTTGCAATTACTGCTGTATGATAAGTACAAGCTTGAATCATTGCAAGGAGATGGGAGCAGAACCAGGCAGGAGATTCCTCAAACAACCAGCAGCAAAGCTAGAGCCTGTAATTATCGGTTAAAAGTATCAGACACCGAAGGGAAAATGACGTGGAGGCCCCTAAAGCACCACAGCGACACGTTTCTTAACCTTCAAAAACACTGAATGGTGTACAAGCTGACCAATATCGTTTGACAGGAGCTTTGCGAGTGGACGGCATTCACAAATCAACCATTGAATGGCATGTGAGGAAAATGGTACTATGAGTGTGGGAAGTTTGTAGTCCTACTTGACAGCCATGTAGCAGTTTGTGATGGTGAGACAGAAAATCAATTAAATACCATTGATTTAGGTGCTGAACCAGCATCTTGTAAATTTGCATCCATGGTTGACATTTCCTAAGATGGAAATTTTCTTCTGCAACGCGGCCGACTTGCAAATTTATTTAGAATGTACTGACACTGCATTGTGGTCTGTATTGGTTGCTTTACGTGCTTAGCAACTGGACTGTTTGTAAGTAGCAATACAGGCATACGTGGTTTATTTAGGGCTGCATCTGGTTTCCTGTCAAAATATCCCCCATGGCATACAATCGTCACACCGCTAATCTGCTGAGTCTTTTCACCCAGGCACAATTTCACCTCAGTAAGCAACTTGTCAAATGCAATAAAGCCATGAGGTGTAGTTTCAGAAGTTTTGCAACTGCTTGCACAAAATAAATGGCTCCTATCAGCAGAAGTCTAGCAGAAGCGAAGTTTGCAAGTTCATTGTGAAACATGAAACTTTCAAAGAGAACACAGTCCTTGCATTTGCACAATATAATGAACATGATGAGATATAAACTGTAATAGTTGATGCCAGCATTACAAACAATGAATTTTTCTCAATGCCATTGCCAACGTATACACAATTCTTATTTGTGTTGACAAACAATAAACTGCCAATGAACACAATACATAATTTTCCTAATTCAGCAAAAACTATTTTTCATGAATTCTTACCAGCACTGATATTCTTTTCATTCCTGAACACAAGATCTTAGCCACCAGCGCACATACGTTCCACAGTTGGCTGCTTTTGCTTTATGAAATAACATTTTCACGCAAGAGTTAGACCAAGTTGAGTAAAACTTGTCTTGAAACGGGAAAAATTTTGCACAAAGGCTCTTTGCATTTACAGCAAATCACCGAACAAATCTTGCATCCTAAACAAACTTCAACACAGTGTGTCTCGATACGAGGTTAAAACTCACCGGTCTTTTCAAACTTTGAATAGCATTGCAGAGTTCCTCAATTTCTGAGAAGTAACAATGCAGCAGATGTAGTTCATCAAGTTCATGTATATTCCATAGACATGTTGCAAGAGCTTTTGCTCCGGAATTTCCGATACTCGTCAAGCTCAAACTGAGCTTCTTTATCTGCACAGAGAGATGGAAAACTGAAGTAGGATTTGCTTTGAACATTGAGGTGATAAACAAAGTGGACTGGCATGTGATGCAGTTTGCTTTATCGTATTTTATGAACATTTTGGTACTGGTTGTGTCTATTTGACATATAGTTTCATGCTCTGTACTCTTCGGGATCAGGCTGTTCAGCTTGATTTGTCTAATGGTGCTCCTTGATACAGTCTACCATCTTAATTTTCAAAAATGACCGTTTTCCACAGCAGTTGGTTGCTGTAAGTGCGCAAATCATTTCCTCACATTTGTGAAAGAAGACTCTAAGTACACTACTAAACGCTAGTGAACAGATGCCAAACCCAGGGCTGCCAAAAAAGAATTTTTCAAAATTCTGTACACATACAGTATTCAGGTAAGGATATCAGGGGAGGCGAATGAGGTGGTCGTCTCGGGCCCCCTTGTTTAGAGGTGCTGTGAGTACCTCCTTTTTAGGAGTTTTGCACTTTGTTTTTGTATTGTTCTGTTGAAGGCTTATTATTCACTCTAGAGCAGTGCTCATTAAAAGGGATTCCGCAAAGCATGTAGTGGGGTTCCATGAGGGTTCCTCGTTTATTAGTGGAAGTGATTTCGTGCTTCAGCATGTTGATGAGTCATTATGCAATTTTTATATCATCGACAAGTCATTATGTAATTATACAGTTCACAGTACTCTACCTCGGAATAGAAGAGAGTAGACAACCGACCACAGCTGCTGGTAGCTGTTCAGCCTATGTGGGAATAAAGTAAAAACAGTGTGGATCCCAACTTTTTACTATTTAGTCAAGCAAGTTGAAGCGAAATAGCATATTTTCTTTTGTGAAGCGAAATAATACCAACAGCGAAGGTGTTGAGTGGACGGTTATAAGCAATGTAGTTCAAATGCAAAAGAAGCACCTAAGCCGAAGCGGACCAAATGCAATTCAATTGCCAAAGTCAGAAAATGGAATAACACATATTTGAAATACGGATCCTATTTGTGAAAATCTGAATGTAGCAGATACGTTCCAGAAATGCAGGAAAAAGATCAATCGATCGAGTCATTAATTTCTTGCTTTTTACCTTCTGCATTAACTGTTTGTTGATGTCTCGCTTTTAGTACCTTGGAACCAAAATGTAAGGAACTGGCAAGAAGTTGAAAATACCATTACTGCAACCAACAGAACAATAAATAACGCTGACAATTTCTGTAAATAACTATATGATTTAATCGATTGGTGTGTCTATACAGAGATAACCTATTATATTCTCATTTCATGGTATTGTTTGGAAAAACCGAAGACATGTTAGATTTGCACAAGTTAATGGGAAGGATCGGACCTCAGGAATTTTGACTTTTGTAACTGAACTCTTCTTGAAGCAATTGAGTAATCCTGAGACATTGTTTGGGTCATAAGTAATGCTTCAGCTGAATGCAGACCTGCCCCTTCTTTAAAACTTGCCCGTTCTGAAAACTTCTAATGCTATAAGTTATATAGAAACGGAAAGCGCAAAACTTTATTTGATTTAATGCATTTCGCATATTTGTTTCAGATGCAACACTAGACTTGTAAATGAAATAAACTGCAAAAAGACTTATGCCAGGCCTGCAAAAAATGCAGCCCACGGTCCACATGTGGACGGCAAAATCTTTCTCAGTTTCAAAAATATTGTGAATGCCTGACATCAGATAATTAATTGTACTTTAAAAATGCTTCCACGCTACAACGAAACAGACACTTGCGGCCGGCGAAATTTATATTGGTCAAATTGGTCCTGCGAGCTTTCTGAGTTGTGCAGGCCTGACGTATGCATTTCTTCGTTGCTAACTCAGAGTGTTATTAAGTGCCAGGGCCGGCCCTTTGCCGATGCAACAGATGCAGTTGCATGGGACCCCGCCCCTCTGGGGGCCCCGCACCGTGGTGTGTGGGCATATTATTCATTTTTCTCAGAGACAACTTGCACTTGAGAATTCAGCAGAAACGCCATTGTCAACAAAGAACGCTTTCGTCAGAACTAGCAAATTTCCTCTCAAACGTTAGCAAACGTGCTCATTTCTCGTGTCAGTGCTGCACTGCATATCTTCGCTCTACTACGATCGTAACACGGTTGACTGAAGACGACGCTGTCATAAAATCATTGCTCAGAGGGTCCCCGGGGAAAGGTCTTGCATTGGGCACCGCGCCCAGGTATTCCTTTGGGCCACACATCTGCTAGGACCGGGATTGTCAATCGCATATTGAAATAATGAAAGGCCAAAGAGTTGCTGCAAGGTTTCGAGGCATAGATCGAATGGCTTCTGTTTTCATTACTTTATTATAATTCAGACTTGTACATATCTTCAATAAGTAAACTAGTAGGAAAATAATTGCAAGGAAAATGTTTTCGGGTGATTACCTGAAAAACGCAGAGATACGTTCAGAAAATGTAGGAATTGATACTTGTGGCCAGCAAAAACAGCTTAATGCACTTGTTTCATGAAGCTGGTTTCACTTAGTTGACACTCAAACTGAGGCGAAAAATGGAACAACGCTAAAGGATTAAGCAAGGCAGCGTTGAGTCAAATCATAGCAGGCAGCGAGATGCAAAATAAAATGGTAGTGAGCTGAAAATCGGCATTGAGGTTGAGCCCTTGACTGGGCGAACACTTAGCTATCAACTGAAAAAGGGGAAACAAAAGTGAGTAAATGTCTGGCTAGATGTGTAATCAACAAAAGTATATAATTGTTCGTTAAATCGTAATAATAATTGATTTTCAGCGAAAAAATGCGTTCGGATTGAGATTGTGAATGAACCAGATACATTTAAAAAACGCTAATCGGTATTTGGAAAAAATAATTGTAACACATGTTGCAGTTTAATGCATTGGATGGTAGTTTGGGTTTTGATTTCCTAAGCATTGTGTCTTCACAAACGTCGAGATAGTCAATACCCGGTTGCTTTTCGTTCACAAATTTCGTTCCTTTTTTCATGTTGTTATACTACGGTGCAAGCATTCACAATTCAGATCTTGGTTCAAAATTTGTGTTGGTGCATATTTCCTGCCTACTGAAAAATCAAGCCACGAAAAAAGTTTCGCGGCCAAGATCTTGAGCTAAATATATCCGGGTTAATAAAAATTCTTAAGGTAGTGACTAGTTTCAAAGCTGCGCCCTAGCTTAAAAAATGTTTTGAACATTCCCCACATAAATTGGTACATGGCAGAAGTACGATACATGCAGAAGATCATTGCTGATGTAAAAGCTGTGTTACTTGGTTTGACAGCAGATTTGCGAGTGGATGGCATTCACAAATCAACCACTGAATGGCAAGTGAAGAAAATGGTAGTGTGAGTGTGGCAAGTTTGTTGTCCTACTTGGCAGCCATAAAGCAGTTTGTGATGTTGGGACAGAAAATCAATTAAATTCCATGGATTTCGGTGCTAAACCAGCATTGGGTAATTTTGCATCCGTGTTTAAAATATTTTAAGATGGAATTTTTCCTCTACAACGTGGCCGACTTGTAAACCTATTGCGACTGCACTGACACTGCATTGTGGTCTGTACCGGTTACTTTACGTGCTTAGCAGATGGACTGTTTGCAAGCAGCAATGCAGGCATACGTGGATTATTTAGGGCTGCATCTGGTTTCTAATCAAATTAATCCTTATGGCGTACAGTTTTCACACCGTTAATCTGCTGAGCATATTCACCCAGGCACAACTTCACCTCAGTAAGCAACTTGCCAAATGCAATAAAGCCATTAGGCTGCTATCAGCAGAAGCATAGCAGAAGCGACGTTTTCAAGTTCATTGTGAAATAATAAACTTACAAAGAGGACACAGCCCTTGCATTTGCACAATATAATGAATATGAGTAGATTTAAACATGAGGAGATTAAAGAACAATATAATGAATATGAGAAAAAAGGTATTATTGCCAAATTTCATTCTCAAAAGGCTAGGGAAGCTGTCTTTAGTAATAGAAAAAAGCTTGGATCCCAGCAATTCAAAGATGGAAAAGGTAGATCAAAATACTTCATAAATGAAAGTTTGTCAAAGCTAACAAAGATTTGTTTAAAACTTGCCTTGAATTTATAAAATTTCATGGTTATAAGTATATATGGATTACATACGGGGTGACACATTTGAAAGAAAGGGATGGTTCTCCTATTATTATTATAAAATCTAAGAAAGATCTTGTATAGCATGGCATAGTTTGATTCGAAACTTTATGAATGTTGAGTATACAGTGTAGTTTAAACTATACTGGATAATTAGTCTCTTTAGCCTTACTAAAATTGACTGTCATAGTAATGCTATATCTGTGATGAATATTTTATGTGTGTCATATGTAAACAACTGTATCATTCTGAATGCAGTGGTTTAACTGAAAGTGAATTGAAATTTTACAACTGTAACATTATTCCATATCACTGCTCCACTTGTGCAAACTCTCAAAATAGTCTTAATGAAATAAACTCTTCAACCCTACTCAGTCACAGTGAGACAGATGAAGATGGATCGCACTTCATCTGTATACAGTCTTTAATACAATATACATGGAACATGTAACATATTTCAAAGTTGTAATATGCAGGATGCCTCAACGATTTTTCATATGAATGTATGAAGTATTTCAAAAAATTTGTATCAATTGGAAAATTTTCATTTAACCATTGAAAACCGCCCTGATGTTATTCATCATAGAGACTAAATTAAAAAACTCCAAATCTGTTGTCAGTTATAATCTTCAGCTTGAAGGGTATGACTTTGTACATACTGACACAAATATGAATGCAGGTGATCTCGGTTTTTACACTTAAAAAAATATTAAGTTCCATGTACTATCAAATATACCCCCACCTAGTGATGATTGTGAATCCCTATGGCTTGAAATAGTAACTACTCAAGGTAATTTTGTTTTAGGTGTTATGTAGAGACATCCTGTTTCAAATCATACACTCTTTAGAGAAATGTTTTTGAACACAATCAGGTACCTGAGTGACCATAAACATTTGTATAATATGTGTGGTGGTTTCAATATTAATCTTGGTAACACTGAGGTTCAATCTAATATAAAAGATTATGTCAATTCACTAATTAGCCTGTCTTGCAAATTACTTATTAGTAAACCCACCAGAGTTTCAGATCATTCAACCACAATCATTGACCATCTGTACATTAATCACAATAAACATGACATATTATCTGTCATACCGATATATGCAATATCAGATCACCTACCTATTTTTGCTATTGCAAAACAAATAAAACCAAATGCTAGGAATATTTATAGAAACAACCAATTTAGGGATATGAAATGTTTTTGCCCTGAAAATTTTTTATTTGATCTTCAACAAACATTAAATCAAACCATTGTGCTTGACCCAGATGTACCACCTGATAGTAATTTAGAAATATTAGCACAAACCTTTTTAGTAGTGCTTAACAAGCATGCCCCCTTGTGTAATGTTTCAAGAAAGCATAGCAAAGTTTTCAAAAACCCATGGATGACTAGGGCCCACTGAAATCTATCATAACAAAAAATAAACTTTATTCAAAAGTTTGGAATAAAAAAGGTACATTTGAACATGATGCATATAAGCAGTACAGAAATGCACTTAATAGAACAAAAACTATCATGAACAGCAAATCGTATTACACAAGAATGACCCTCAAAAGCTTTGGAAAACTATACACAGCATATTGGATATTAATTCTAAAAGCAAATCTTCAATAAAAAGGATTGTAGATGAGATTGGAAATAAATTAAACAACCCTCAAGATATAACTAACAGTTTTAACCAATACTTTTGCAACATTGGGCCTGAACTTGCAAAAACAATAACACCGCCTAATTCAGCCTCTTCAAATTTTAGCCATTGCTGCACTTCAACATTTTCCTTAGTCGATACATCTGTAGAAGAAGTTATATGTGGAATTAATTATTTGAAAATTGGTAAAGCCTTAAAAGTAGATGATATTCCAACTAAATTTCTAAAAATGGCCAAAACTGTCTTAGCATCAATCTTGTCAGTAGTATTTAACAAATGCATGGTAAAAGGTGTGTATCCAAATTGTCTAAAGGTGGCCCAGGTAATTCCTGTACATAAAAGGGGAGATAAAAGTGCATGCACTAATTACAGACCAATTTCATCTCAGTTCAATACAATTTTTGAAAGAATATTACACCGTAGATTATATTCATATCTAAAAGATTTTGAACTTTTAACCGGACATCAATTTGGTTTTAGACCAAACTAATCAACGTCCTTAGCTGTAGAAAGTATATACTCAGATTTACTCCACAATTATGACAATGGTTTGTTTACCTGTTCTTTGCTCATAGACCTTTCAAAGGCCTTTGATACTGTAAATCGTAATATTCTTGATAAAAAAACTACATCAAAATTATGGTGTAAATGGAACAGAACTTCAGCTGTTCACATCTTATTTAACCAACCGTAAGCAATATACTGTTGTGAATGGTGCAAAATCGAATTGTAGAAACATAGCTTGTGGAATTCCTCAGGGTTCAACTCTTGGCCCATTGTTGTTTATAATGTATATCAATGATCTACACCTTTGTTCAAAATTCAAAACAATCCTCTATGCAGATGATACCTATCTGTCTCTTTCACACTCTAGTCTATCTACTTTGCAGAGTAGGGTTAATAATGAATTACTAAAAGTACATGATGGGATGTCCCTAAATAAACTGTCTACAAAATATGGTAAGTCACTGTATCTTCTGACAGGAAAGAAGATACAAAATAATTTAGCAGAAAATTTCTTAGTCAGATTAGGCATCCATCAGATTAAACATGAGCAGTCTGTGAAGTATCTCGGTGTTATTGTAGATGAAAAGCTTAATTGGTCATCACTAGGGCAAGTTTTTGTTGCAGTAAAAAAGTGAGAAAGTTGCAATTATTTTCAACGAAAGTTGCATTCATGCGCAGGAAGTTGCATTTATGCGCACAATTGACTGCGAAAGACTTGACACAACCTATTTTCGCTTGCATGGACTTGACCAAAAGCCAAGATTTTCCGCAATTCCACCTCTAATTGAGTTCGGGCACTGCCGTACTTGGCTGGGGTGGTAAAACTTCGAGCTTGCAAACCAATGAGACGCAGCTAATCCGTCATATAGCCCTTTTTCATGCAATCAAAGAGAATAGACATATACTGAAATAGTTTTGTATTTTTTTAATTACACTTTTACATTTTGCACAATACTTGATAAAAATTGCAGTAAAAAGTTGCGCGCAAAAATCGAAAATGTTGCAAAAAGTTGCAATATAAAAACCCTGGAAACAGCTCAAAACATTGAACTGCATGTATTTTGAGTATTTAGGAAGCTGTTGGAAGCTGTAAAAAAATGTTGCGAAAACTTGCCCTAGTCATCACATCTAAAACAAATTGAAACAAAGTTAGCCTTTGCCTCAAGTGTGCTCAACAAAACGAGAAACATTTTACTGCTAAACACGTTCAAACTACTATACTATATTTTTGCATACACACATTTAAGTTACTGCGTTACAGCTTGGGGGTCTGCAACCACTCACATCTACAGGCAATCTATGTGAAGCAAAATAACATTTTGCAAAACATGACATTCAGTAATTATGATGCGCAGGTAAGCCCCATTTATAAGAGATTGGATTTTCTGAAAGCGCAGGATATATATAAACTGGAATAGGCCAAATTAATGGACAAATTTCATGATGAATTATTGCCCAGTATTTATAATGATCTGTTCCAGGGATCTTCGGATTTACATAACTATAATACAACAAATGCTAGCAATCAAAACTATTTCATTACCAGTGTCCATAGTAATATTGGAAAAAGCTAAAATCTTATAAAGGAGCGGTGATATGGAGAGAAATCAATGCGGAATATAAAAATCTATCTTTCCACCACTTTAAAAAAACTATGTGTAAACATTGGCTATCGCAGTACCAAAGACTCTGTTTCATTTTCAAAAGTGCCTGTCAAATTGCAAAAACTTAATCAACAGAATATTGTTTTATATATTAAATTGGAGCATCTATTAAATCAATATTGCTGAGCTTTTGTCCCTACATTTTGTGTTTTGTTTTATGCATTTCCTCTATGTTTTTGTTATCAAGCTTCTGGGAGTATCGACAAGATAACCTGAGGGCTTTTTCGGTCTCCCAACTGCAAGTTTGGAAATAATTTGAAGTGTTTACAAATAGCGTTTGTTTTTAATTGCATCGCACCCGGTTTTTGCAGTAAAAAAAGAATAAACTGTAATAGTTTATACCAGCATTGCAAAAGACGAATTTTTCGCAATGCCATTGCCAACATATATACGAAACTGACATGTCTGTGTTGGAAAAAAAGCTGGCAGTGAATGGTATGCATACCTTTCCAAATTCAAAAAAAATTATTGTTCATGAATTCTTACTAGCACTGAGATTCTTTTTATTCCTAATCACAAAATCTTAGCCTACAATGCACATACGTTGCACAGCTGGCTGCTTCTGGTTTATGAAATGACATTTTCACGGAGTAGTTAGTACATCATGTTCATTTGATTTCCAACAAAATCATGAAATATTTTCCACACGAGTCTGAATATTTTCTCAATAGCCTCTTAAAAATAAACTTCAATACAGCGTATCTCGATACGAGGTTAAAACTCACCGGTCTTTCCAAACTTTGAATAGCATTGCACAGTTCCTCACATTTTGTGAATTCACAATCCATCAGATCAAGCTCATCTATATTCCACAGACATGTTGCAAGAGGTTTTGCTCCAGAATTTCCGATTTTATTCCTTCTCAAACTGAGCTTCTTTATCTGCACAGCAAAATGCAAAATTAAAGTAGGATTTGCTTTGAACATTGAGGTGAATAACAAAGTGGACTGGCCTGTGATGCAGTTTGTTTTATCGAATTTAGTTTGCTTTATCGAATTTTATGAACATTTTAACTTCCTCAAGTAAACTAACTCAGTTAAAGTGCAAGTCTTGTTGCAAAAGGGAAGCATTTCTATGATCATTCCAAGAAAACGCATTTTTCTTTGGTGACTGCAAACGGGATAAAATTTAATTGTTACAACTGCGTTTATATTCTGTTTCAATATTTGGTCGCTGTAAGCATCGTCACTCCAACATAATGGGTGAAACATGTAGATACTTTCGCTGAAGCCAATTTACAGTGATTCTCAATCTAGAATTTGTCAATATGGCTACTGTAATTTTTTCTTTGCCAACCGGGCATTTGGAATTCACAGCACACGCTGTCACAGGGGGGTCCAAAATTCAGTCCCGTCACCACTTAGCCCCCTGTATGAAGCTTCGATCTTCCAACTTCAAATATGAAACACTAAAAATCAATAAAGTTATGGGGCACTTTGAAGGAAAAGTCCTTATGCATTACAGATACGTTGGTCCCCTCTGAAAACGAGGTACCGCAGAATTTCCCTAATTCGTCACCTCAACGGGATTAGAAAGAAGTGACGAATTAGGCGAACTGACGAATTATGCAAACAGGTGAAACTCTATTATAGAAGCTCGTATACTTTATCATAGGAACTCGTATACTTGGTGCTCTTATTTGCAGTAAAACACAAGTTTATGATGTTATGGTTCCTCTGTTCTATCAGGACTCCTCCATTTGATCAAGCACCTTTTAAATCTTTAAAAACCTTTTCAGCGTTCTCTTAATGGGGAGTCGGGTCGCGCTTCGAACCTCTGTATAAATGCGATAAACAAATTCCGAAGTGCAACGATTCTCAGGTAAAGATCTTTAATTGATTTGATTTCCCACACGTACTAGCTGCTTAGACATCCAAAGCGAAACTGCAAATGACGAATTAACCGAAAAAACGCTTCTTGGGGATAGAAAGAGGTGACGAATTAAGCGTATTGACGAACCGAAATGTACACGAAAGATGGGGATTCTGCCGGGACCGACGAAAAAGTGACGAATTGAGCGAATTGACGAATTAGACGATATCTACTGTATTTACACATTGCAACGGCTGTTGGTTGCTCCTTTGAAAGCAAATTAGCACACTTATATATAACGTTGCTGTTGGGATCCCTTGAAAACAAAGTACTTTACACATAAGAGTTGCCAAGGGTGGCTGGAGGCAAGTGGCTCGCTTGCCTTCCCTTAATTAAACACACCACTGTGTATAACCCTGACAATGGTCTTATGTATCAGAATATGAAACCGATTGTACACTTTTTGCTTCAACTGATATGTTCACTTTCTCACCTAGTGTGCGCATGTAAACAATGTAATGTGAAGTTATCCTTTATTTATTGAACACATTGATGTTGCTCATGAATTTATCACTTCAAAAACACAGATTTCATACGATTTTTGTCAATAACCTAGACACGTAAGTTCACTACAAAAAGATATCTGTGTGGAAAAAACCCTCAGTGTGAGCCGTAGTCACATGCAGCAAGACGCAAACAGGGTTCCCACAAATGTTCACATGAAATTGCCTAAAATTGATCTTAATTCCAAAAATTACACAGAAATTCCCTTGATTTTGCACTAAGCATTCATTGCCTTAATCATTTTTTTATCTGTTTCAGTAGCCTTTTACACTTTTAGCAACCGGCATACCCTAGCGTGGTAAATTGCACATTTGCTGATGTAAATAAATTACTAGTTTTAAGTCCGTGGCTGTTTTTATCTGACTTAAAGTAGAAACTCTTGTTAAGCTTCCACATATTTACATTTTGTTTAGACAGCTGCAGCCCACTCCGACATTACGAAATTTCTTTGATGGCCACTTGCACCCGACAAATAAGCTAAGCACAAATTTCTCTGTTCTGAGACTAAGAAAAAAAATTAGTTAACAGTTGGTCCTTGAAACAGCAACAGGTAGTATCCTTACCGCAATAACATTTAGTATCCTTTCACTAGTTCGTTGTAATTTTGATAATAAGCAAGAATATAAAAGATACAAAAAAATAAGGAATAAGGTAAATCACCAACTAAAAATCAGTGAAAGAAAATATTATCAATCTCAGTTTCTTGAATGTGGAAATTACTCTGCAAAAATGTGGGAACTAGTTAATACCTTAAGCAATTCTCATGTCAAAACCCGTTCTTATCCAAAGAAATCACTCAACCCAATAAATTCACAACACGCAGGAAATCCAGAAAATATGGCTAATATATGTACTGCCTACTTTGTGACAGTAGGGAAGCACATTGCAAATAGCATTATAACTCCTTACAGAAATAAATATCCTGTAGCCTATACTGGCCCAGATCACTCTTTTGTATTGCATGAAACTTTTCCTGAGGAGGTTGAAGTTGTATTAACAGGCTGTTAGAGTGCAAAAGTGTTAGAATGAATGACATCCCAATACATATACAAAAATTGTGTAAGAATGCTTCATCCCCATTTCTAGCCCAAATATTCAATCATTGCATACGAAATGGTACCTACCCCAAACGTTTAAAGTGTGCAAAAGTAGTTCCCATTCACAAAGGGGGACAGAAAGACTTTTGCAACAACCCTAGGCCAATATCACTTCTCTCACCCATAAACAAAATATTTGAAAAATTGCTTTATAGTCGCCTGTATTCCTACATCGAACAACACAATATGCTTTCTGAACACCAGTATGGTTTTAGAAGTGGACTGCGAACATCTTTGGCGGAATATGAAACATGAAAACTTTCTGCAAAACAAAGAAAAAGGACTTACCACTCGTGCTGTATTCTGTGATTTTTCTAAGGTCTTTGATACTCTTGTTCATGAGATACTTCTATGGAAGTTGGAGCATTTCTATGGGATTAGAGGTTTACCACACAAACGTCTTACTAGTTATTTGCAAGACAGACAGCAATATACTGTTGTTGGGAGATTTAGGTCAACTACCCGGGGGGTAACTCTAGGGGTTCCCAGGGCTCATCGCTAGGTCCGCTACTATTTGCCTTATATGTGAATGACCTCCCACAAGTATCAAACTTAACTCCTACACTCGTTGCTGATGACACATTGTTGACAATAGCCTGTGCCAATTCCGCCAACCTACAATATGGACTTAGTAATGAACTGCAAAAAGTTGATGAATGGATGAGATGTAATAAGTTGTCTATAAATTACTCAAAAACATCATAAATGCTTATCAAAAGCAACTCAAGTCAATCTTGTAATTTTAAAGTAAAAATTAATGACTCTGAAATAAAACACACAACTTGCACCAAGTATCTTGGGGTGTATTTCAACCAACATCTTTCCTGGACAGAACACATACATAAGCTTGAAATAAAACTCACCCGAAGCGTTGCAATGCTTTATAAGATACGATATTACCTAAGTAATAATGCATTGAGATCAGTTCACTACAGTTTAACTTATAGTCATCTCCAATATGCAATTGGTGTCTGGGGTGGAGCTGGAAAAACAGCTTTGAAGTGACTGAATGTTTTACATAACAAAGTATTAAGAGCAATGACCTACAGCTCTTATAAGTCAAGAGTCTCACCATTGTATAAAAAGTTAAACTTACTTAAAATTGAGGATATACACATTCTTGAAATAGGCAAGTTCATGCATAGGTTGCACTGGGGTAGAATTCCTGTCAATTTCGATTAATTGTTTACTTCTGTACGTCAGGTCCACTCTCATTCAACACGTGCTGCCACACGAGGTGGATACATTTGGCGAATGGCTTCGACAGTCAAAGCCAAAAGATCTCTGAAACACCTTGGCCCAGAAATCTGGGACTCCATTGATTCTTCCTTATATGAAATTTCGCTACCTGCCTTCAAGAGGCAGTTCGAAGACAAACTGGTTAATGAATATAGTGGTTGATTATCCTATACAATGTAAGAAATGACGCTAAGGTTAAGGCTGTACAACTTGGATTTACGATAATGTACCATTGACTTGGTCAGAAAAGTATACACTGTAAGTGCAACATCAGTTTTAGATTCTAGTGTGCCTTGCGTGCATGAATTGACTGTTTATTGTTGTCTCATTTTTTGTTGTTGTTGTTGTTGTTTTTCTTTTTGCTGCCGCGGTCTCTGTGTTTCGTTTACAGGGACGATCCACCGAGAAGGTTCTTCTCCATCATATGCAGCAGTCCGGCGCCTTGGAGGATTTCTTCACCATCATGAAATGCTTCTGGACAACTTGTGAAGCTTGTACACAACAGTGCGCGTGGCTCCTCAAGCGGCCGGTTTTGAAGAAATTGGAGATTTGACTTCTCGGCACAAAACTTCGAACTGCTACAGAGAAACAATCGTCGGCTTGGATGCGAAACGGTTATGGAAACCTGGGCAGAGTTTCATTTTAGCTGAGTTTACACTTTCTCTGCCACGCTCAGCTCCTTGCAGAACTGAGCAAACAACGATAGCTACCGGTTGCGACCCAGTACTCCCGCGCAACTGTGTTGATCATCCTAACAGACTGCAACCTCTTCAAAACAATAACATTATCAAATTCGCAATAATTCGGCCTCAACTTTATACCACGATACGAATTTATGAAGCTGTGGAGGAGTGCCCGACGAGACAACCTGTTCAACAGGTTTTTTTCGGTGTCCCAGCGCCTTAGCTTTAATTTGAATGAAATTTTTTAATGTTTGCGCCAATAAACTCTCTCTCTCTTTCGCCTTCTCCTTCGGTAATATTGTGTTGATAACTGAACCATAGGATTGATTCTGCTTTCCTGCAATTTTTTTACATTTGCATTTCATTACCACATATCTAAATAATCGCCGTCAATCAAACGGCAATAATTTACGAGCCAGTTCCTTTTGTTAAGCTCGTTCAAATAATTTTCATTGGAAAGCATGAGCCTATTATGCGTATTGAGGAAAAATATTTATAATTAATTTGCAAAATCCGTAAATGCAGTTCATGTTGTGAATTGAACAAAAATATTCAGAATCCCTAACCCCCATGCACAAACAAACGGAAGATTTTCTGGTGTCGCTTCTTCCCAGGCTGGCAGACACGGGAAGGGGGAAATCGGAAACAATTTCCCGCAAATCTTTTTGTGCCTCTCATATTTTGTTGTGCTCAGAAACATTTCTTTCAAACATATCACAAAAACAAAAATCTTTCACCCTAAAAATGTATTTTGATCCCCCAAATTTCAAAACCGGCTGAAAGCCTGTTTCTGACTAAATTGTGTCTGCAAGTAATCAATATTTTTGAAAGCCATTCATCCTCGATATGTAGCATATTGCAGAGCACACGTGAGTTGTTTTTGTCATTCTTGTTCAAAATAATTCTTTCGTTAAACCATAATTATTTTTATTTGCTTCGTGCATTTTAGAATACATTGAATATTTTCAAACATGACATTCAAGGCGATCCTTTTATTTTCTCTGAGTTTTTTGGAGAAAAATAAAAGCAAAAAAGAAACCGGATCTTAGATTTATTGAAAACTTGATTGCCAATTTTGCAGTAAAATTTGGTGAGTTTTTTCATCGAAAACATTTGCTCCTGTTTCTTGGAAAGATTTTTTTAGTGACAGATATTACAAAATTCTCAAGTGAAGCAAAAGAAACATGGAAATGGGTGAAAACAACCAAAATTCAAATAGAGATAATCATTGTTCCCTCAAAGATGCGCAACTGTGCAGTACCTCCAGACATTTTCAACAGTGAAATCTCATTCACGTTGGAATCGAAGTGTATACCAGCATTGCAAAAAATGAATTTCCACAATGCCCTTGCCAAAAGGTATACGAAATTCATATCTGTGTAGGAAAGGAAAACTGCCAGTGAACTGAATGCATAACTTTCCAAATTCAGCAAGAACTATTGTTCATGAATTCTAACCAGCAATGAGATTCTTTTCATTCCTAATCACAAGATCTTAGCCTACAGCTCACATACGTTCCACAGTTGGTTGCTTCTGGTTTATGTAATAATATTTACACGCCCAGTAGTTACATCTAGTTTAATTGCAATTAATCAAAATCACGAAATATTTTCCACACAGACCTGCACAATTTCTCAATGACCTCTTAACGCTTGCATACCAAACAAACTTCAACACAGTGTGTCTCGATACGAGGTTAAAACTCACCGGTCTTTCCAAACTTTGAATAGCATTGCACAGTTCCTCACATTCTGTGATATCACAATCCTCCAGATCAAGCTTATCAACCTCATCTATTTTCCACAGACATGCTGCAAGAGCTTTTGCTCCGGAATTTCCAATTTTATTCCGCCTCAGACTGAGGTTCTTTATCTGCACAACAAGATGCAAAATTGAAGTAGGATTTACTTTGAACATTGAGGTGAATAACAAAGTGGACTGGCCTGTGATGCAGTTTGCTTTGTCGAATTTTCTGAACATTTTAACTGCCTCGAATAAACTAACTCAGCCCACAAGTGCAAGTCTTGTTGCAAAAAAGAAAGCATTTTTATGACCATTCCAAGAAAACTTATTTTGCTTGGTGACTGCAAACGGGAGAAAATTAAATTGCAACAACAACGTTTGTATTGTGTTTCAATATTTGGTCGCTGTAAGCATCGTCACTCCAACATAATGGGTGAGATATGTAGATACTTTTGCTGAAGCCAATTCACAGTGATTTTTAATCTGGAATTTGTCAAGATGGCTGCTATAATTTCCTGTATGTCAACCGGGCATTTGGAATTCTCAGACCATGCTGTCACAGGGCGGCCCAAAATTCAGTCCCGTCATAACTTAGGCGGGCAGGCAAAGGGGGAATTCGGGGACAGTTCCCCCCAATCTTTTTTGCCTCCAAATGTTGTTGTGCTCAGAAAAATTTGTTTCAAAACAAAAATCTTTCCCCCTGAAAAATATATTTCGATCCACCCAAACCTTAAAACCGGCTACAGGCCTGGTCCTGATAAAATTGTGTCTGCAATTAACGTACAGCATATGTTTGAAGGCCATACAGCCTTGAGATGTAGCATAACGTCGAAAAACTATTTTATAAATCAACATTACGGGGGCCCCTATAAGCATTTCTGGGGGTCTTAGACTTGGGATGATGCGGCCCTGACTACAAGGCTCGAGAAGCTTTGCATGGCGAAGTGCGGACCCCGTCAGCCTCCAAAAGACGTACTCTATACACGGTGATTTTTATCGCAAAATCGTGCGTTTTTCGCTGTACTTCTGAGGTAACTGTATAATTATCGATCAAGCTGTCGTTTAGCTATATTGCAGAATACACGTGAGCTGTCTTCGTTGTTCTGGTTCAAAACAATTCTAACCTTTAACCATACTTTTTTTCATTTGATTCGTGCGTTTCAGAAATTGTTGAAAATTTTCAAATGTGACATTAAAGTTGGTCTTATTGTTTTCTAACGTTGATCTTATTGTTGTATGACATTCACGGCGGTTTTTTTTCTGATATTTTTGGAGAAAAATGAAAACATAAAAGAAACCGGGTCTTAAATTTATTGAAAAGTTGATTGCCAAGTTTGCAGTAAAATTTGGCGATTTTTTCCATCGAAAACAGTTTCTGCTGTCTCTTGGAATGTTTTTTTTTGGTGACAGATATTACCGAAATCTCCAATGAAGCTAAAAGAAAAATGGAAATGGGTGAACACAGCCAAAATTCAAATAGAGATAATCATGGTTCCTCGAAGATGCGCAACTGTGCAGTACCTTCAGACCTTTCCCACAGTGAAATCTCATTCTCAAGCACGTGCAACATTCCAAAACATTGCTTTAGCAAGAAAACAAGAAGTTAATTGAAATTAAGACGTATGTAATTGGTATTTTGGAAAGATTTAAAATTCAAAAGTTTGTAATTGATTTAGAATTTTTTAAGAAAGGCCAAAGAGTTACTGCAAGCTTTCGAGGCTCAAATCGAATGGGTTCGGTGTTCAAGGCTTGGTATAATTCGGACTTGTGCATATCTACAATAAGGAAACTAGAGGAAAATATTTGCAAACTAAAATTTTCGGGTGAATAGTTGAAGAATGAAATGATAAATTGAGAAAGCACAGGAATTGATGTCCACAATAAATCAAATATAATCTGTGGGAAGCAAAAACCGCATAATGCACTTGTTTCATAAAGCTTGTCTGAGTTAAATTGAAAACCAAACTGACGCCAAATAGGGAACAACGAAACCATTATCAGGAAAAGCAGCGTTGAGTCAAATCATAGCTGGCAGTGAGATGCCCAAATAAATAGATTTGAGTTTAAAGTCGGGATTGAGGTTTTACGTTTGACTGGGTGTACCTTTGGCTAATATTTGTGTTGATAAACAAAAACTGTCAACTGCCAAACAAAAAACTGCCTATACACAAATTTGACATTTGCGTTGATAAATAAAAAACTTCCAGTGAACGGAATAGATAACTTTCCAAATACAACAAAATTATTGTTCATGAATTCTTAATAGCACTGAGATTGTTATCATTCCTTAATGCAAGATCTTAGTCTGCAGAGCACACTCATTGCACAGTTCCTAGCTTCTGGTTCACGAATTAACATTTTCACGCAAGATTTAGACCAAGTATAATAAAACTTTGATTGAACCGAAAAATATTTTGCACAAAGACACTTTGCAATCACCGAACACATCTTGCAATACATTTTTCATGCAATATATATTTTTTCATCCAATATTTTCCACGCGGACCTGCACATTTTCTCAATTACCTCTTAACACCTGCATACCAAACAAACAACAGTGTGTCGCGATACGATGTTAAAACTCACCGGTATTTTCAAACTTTGAATAGCATTGCACAGTTCCTCGCATTCTGTGATGTCACAACGCTCCAAATGAAGCTTATCTATATTCCACAGACATGTTGCAAGAGCTTTTGCTCCGGAATTTCCGATTTTATTCCTGCTCAAACTGAGCTTCTTTATCTGCACAGAAGCATATAATACTGAAGTAGCATTTGCTTTGAAAATTGGTGTGATTAATAACGTTGACTGAATGGTGATACAGTTTGCTTTATTCAATTTTCTGGACATTTTCACTTCATCAAAGAAATATGTTTAAGACCCACGTGCGGTTTTTTTCGTAAAGAAACAATCATTTTTGTGATCATTCCAAGAAAACGCATTTTTGTTTGGTGACTACAAACGCGATAAAATTTGATTATCCCAACGGCGTTTGTATTCTGTTTCAATATTTGGTGGCTGTAAGGATACTCACTCCAACATAATTGTTAAAACATGTAGATACTTTTGCTGAAGCGAATTTACAATGATTTTCAATCTAGAATTTGTCAAGATGACTACTGTGATTTTATCTTTGACAACCGGGCATTCGGAATTCTCAGATTTGAGTTCAACTATTGAAAATGAGAATATCTTCTCAAGCTCCATTCTTGAGCAATTGCTTCCCAGGTGCAACCTGCAGTTGCAGTGTGTGCGTTCAATAGATATTGCAGGGCTACTCAAATGACAGACTGCGGTCCAAATTGGTGACTTTAGAAATCGGGCGAGCGAAATAAAAGCAAAAACAATACAAAATGTTGTATTTGTTGAAAAATACATTGTCAACTTTGCGGGTAAATTTGGTGATTTTTCTCTTCATAAATAGTTGCTGCTGTTTTCTGGAAATTTTGTTTTGGTGATAGATATTATCGAATTCTCAAGTGAAACAAAAGAGATATTTAAATGGGTGAACAGAACCAAAATTCAAATAGAGATAATCATGATTTCCACTAAGATGCGCAACTGCGCAGTATATCCACATCATTCACGCAGTGAAATCCCATTCTCAAGCACGTGCAAAATTCCAAAACATTGCTAAAGCAAGAAAAGGAAAAGCTACTTGAAAAAAAATGTGAGCTTTGTTGTTATTTTGGTAGGATTCAAAACCTACAGTATTCTGATAATTCAAAAAGTTAGTTTTTGATGTAGAATTCTTCTCATTAAATTATTCATGTAGACTAAATCCATGGGTGTAGTGCTAAAAAAATGTGTGGGAACGCTGATCCCACGCGTTCCCTTCCCACTACACTTTTGATTCAGGTTAAAAGCCGAACTCTAACACCAAACATTGCTCATATGCAGTGCCAGATTAAGCGCTGGGCCTGCAGCATATCAACAGCGCTGGGCCTGCAGCATATCAACAGCGCTGGGCCTGTAGCATATCAACAGCGCTGGGCCTGTAGCATATCAACAGCGCTGGGCCCTACGTTAAAAATATATTCAAACAAGTGACCAACAGCTAGCCTATAAGAACAAGGCTTTCATCATCGTCCTGCAGGAGACCCACTGCACAACTGGAGATAAGCTAGTGATTCCCAACTTCTCACTAGCTGGGTCAATTCTGAGCAGGAATCACGGCCTTGCCACGTTTGTCCAAAACCGGTTGGAATAGTCACTGGTCGATCAGTCTCCAGAACAATCAGAGACTGAGTGGTTGTGCGTAGAGGTTGCAGGTTATACTATCATTAACGTCAACAAACCTCCACGCACATGACTTACACCAACTACCATACCAACGCTCCCACACCCCAGCCTGTACGTTGACAATTCAATTGCCAGTACGTCAACTGTGGTTGATCCTCGGACGGTGGGAGTCTGGAGTCCGGGGCCACATCCGACAACCTTGGCCTGTTGTACAACACAAAGGAAACAGCCAGTTTCTCCTCTCGCCGTTGGAACGTCGGCACCAACCCAGACCTGGCCTTCGCGAGTTTCGGCCAGGACAGCCAACTGCCGGACA
>Ga0210059_1004791_pt1 | contig 21797 bp, 9 predicted proteins | sample Ectturendosymbi2_FD_188042 | JGI IMG/M metagenome (GOLD analysis project Ga0210059, IMG submission 188042) | Ecteinascidia turbinata endosymbiont from Florida, USA - Sample 2 (SPAdes) (version 2) | ecosystem: Host-associated > Tunicates > Ascidians > Unclassified | place: Key West, Florida...
CGGCGCGAGCAAGGATCTGTCAACGGACAGTTTTTTGACGGATTTGTCGCTGTCGTCCGACTCGACCACGACTCCGTACTTGCCGCTGTCGCTGTCGTTCAGCGCACTGTTGCCAACGGTCTCGTCGTCCGAATCGCTGCAATGTAAACTCTGCGTAGCGATATCGAGTTCGTCGAGTGCTCTGTCGACCTCGTCGTCCGAAGCCTGGTCTTCCTGAACCGATGGATGCAACGGCGGTTTGGTGGGCACGGCGTAGAAGCCAGCCTTGATCATCTTTCTTTCCATGGCAGCGTACTGGCTGGGCGTACGCTTCACGCCCCCACCTATGCCGGGGATACTGACTTCACTTCCCGACCAACTGTGGTGCGGCCTGTCATTAGCGAGTTCCTTCAACGTGCGGTTCGTTACGTTCGTACTTGACACCGGTTGCGGATCCACGGCACTTTGGACAAATTCCGGAATGTGCGGTCTCTGCTTGGGTGACGATACGCGCAGCGACTTGGGAGGAAGGGGCGGGGGGGTTCCGGCGGCAGCTTCTTGTGGCGGAGGCGGTGGAGGAGGAAGAGGCTCGTGACGGGCGCTGAAGCTTCGCTTGCTGCAGCTCGACTTACCCGTGCTCGACCTGCTCGCGCTACCCGACTTGCTCGAGCTGCTCACGCTCTCAATACTGTATATGTTCCTGCTTATCATCTGCGGCGCGGCGGGCGGCACGAAATCACGGTTGTCATTTGTGCGGAAACAATTGGGCGACGACAGGCGCGAATCGGGAACGCGATCGGTGCCGTTCAACAAATCGGGCCCAGGCTCCAAGCGGGTGCCGCGAAGCCGGGGGCTCTTCTCGGCCTTCAAGTTTAGTTCGAGCATGCATCGGTCACCATGGTTACCTGCTGCAGAGCTCGTAACGTGCTGCTGCTGCGGCGAAGCGACGCTGCTGTGAAGGTTCTCGCTTTCTACTTGCCAGGCTTGCGCCGCTTTGTAGGAGTCGTCGCGGGGCGTCTCGTACGTCGCCCTTTCACTGTCGCCCGACGCTTGATTGACCGGTGCGTGCACGACGGAGCTCTCTGCGAGGAACGAAACAAAGCATTTGCGATGAAGGCCGAAAACATCGATGGAAGAAGCCTGTGCAAAGTCTGATCAAGAAAAACCTGCCGAGACACGCCGCGTTTGAACGGAGACCGACAATCAAAACTGTTTGAATCGTATTTTATTCAGGAAAAATCCATGTTCAAAACCGAGTATTTGGTTTAGATCGACAGTCCGAGATGTTGGGTTAACTCATTCATGCAACAGCAGATACAGAATGTTCCAGTACCACGCAAAAAAAGTCTCAGTTCTCAGTAAAAGTTTTATACGCTGATCGAAAATAATTTGCATGCAGTTTTCAGTTGCTGAAAGGTTCGCACAAATGAGAAATGACTTCAGGTTAACGCTATGCTTTCAATTACCTGCGCTAGCCTGGACGCTCACTTCGACTTCTTGCCTGATGGGACTTGGGTACTCAAGGCTCTGACGTTGCTCAGGTGCGACTGGTTCGCTGCTGGCTCCCTGCCGATAGAAATGGGATTGCGTTTCAGTCAAAGGTTTACAAAATTTCGGAGAATATTTCACTCGCGACAATTTATGGCTAACTTTTTCAGCAAAACCCGATCCTATCAGATTAATGCAATTCGAAATCATTGCTTGAAAACGAGTACACTCGTTCATGTTCAAACACGAAAAGCTGTAAAGTGTAGCCGTGAAATCTAGACGAAGACAAACATATCAGCGCAAAGAGAAAGATATGAACATTTAAAATTAGGCGAAGTCGAGGTGAAAAGGCGACGCATCAACGTACCGTACAACTGAAGATTTCACCAATCAAGCACATATCTGGCATCTCCAACTTCGGAGACAAAATAAGCACCATTACGTGATCGTCGATCGAAGTTCAAGCTGTTACTTCGTAATCGGCGTGAAACTCGACTCACGTTTTCCATCACTGCCGCCTTGGCAATGAGCGGTAAATCATGGCCACTTGCTTGAGAATTCGCGAATGTGTCCGGCTTCCTGGACCGTCGACTTGACGCGCGGACGAAAGTCGTTCTCCTGAAGTTGCTATTTCGAACTAATTCATGCAGCTGTTTCTGAGTCTTGCCACTACACAGAATGACATAACGTACGCATTTTACGCCCACTTGACTCTTGTTTTCCTTTGCTTGTATGCACAGATTCTGATTAAGATTGTCCAGAGAACAAAACCTAGACATACACCTTAGTTTTTATGCGATTTGTACAATACATCTTGTTCGGTCTTTCAACGTCGCCAGGCTACGATTTGATGGCTCGACCAAGCGCAGGAGCTAAAAAGAAAAAAAACACTAACACAGGTCTTAATGGACAAGCGCTGCAATCCACGGAATAACTGCCAGCAATGAACATAATTTGAGACACAACTGGCAAAAAAACGTGTTTTATCATCTAAGCACCTCTATACGGCTTCGGAATTATTTCGTGATTACACGTTTTTGACAGTTCTGAGCACGACGCTAAACTGCGAGGGGTGACGGGGCTGCCTTTCGTGAGTTCTGGGGAAAGTGGAAATGCTCTAAGCATGATTATTCTGATGTCCACTCTGGCCGGGAGTGGTGACGCCTGACTGGGTCCCAGCTATGGATCAAACAGTCTGTTTGAAGGGCAAGCTGAGCTCTTCAGCCAGGCAAGCCAATCAGTCTTAGTAACTGATAAGCAGGTGGAATATTTCCCCGCTTCGGCAGTCCCGGCAGCTCAACCTGGAACCAACGTATTGGCGACATTTGCTTGGGACTCTGTGGAGGATGGGAAGTTTGACCTACTGATGGCTGGGAAACTCAGTGACCTTAACACTTGCTCGAGGTAGGTGCCTTTGGAATTTTTGCAAAACGATGGCCTTTCGAAAAGGTTCTGGCACACACACATTGGTTTTGTATTTAGTAAATATTTAAACATACCACAAAATGAAAACTACAGGAGTGGAGAAGAAAACCCACGAACAACAGCAAGAGGAGAGATTGTTTTTGTCATTAAAATAAAAACTGAAGAAAACAAAAACGATGTACGCCATTGGCATTAATCGTTCAGAAATGCTGGTTTTAGGTTTATCAGCTGTTAACTCGCCGCGATGTGGTAAATGGAATGAATTGTCACCGCTCAGGCAAATCACTACACCTGTACGCATTGCTGCCACAACTCAGTAGCAGTAAATTATTAATCACACATACAGCGCCATCTTAAACCACGTTTCGTCTTGCTGCAATGCAAACTTGTACCAGTAGACGATGCAACGCAGCATGAAAAGCAGCGGAAAAGTAGCTGACACAGTCTTTCCTCAAATCGTGGAAGCAGGCGCGAAACGAAACGCACGAAACCCAGCCAAGCATACCAGTTCACGAACTGGTTGTATTACGACCGAACGTGAACTGAGTTTAAAATGGTCAAGTCGAACTTTTTCTATGCCAGGCAATTATAAAATTCACGGGAAACGAAAATATATTTGTAACTGGAACTGGTACTACAACTTAACGAATATGAACCAAAAGCATTTAGCCAGATCTTGCCGCACAGCACGTAAAACTTTGGGTAGAAATTGTGAAACCAACAACTACTGAATACTTGCGCTCTTGCAATGAAATGATAGCACCGTTCAGGGACAAAAACGCATTAAATAGTTTATAAACAAAAACTTTATGTACAAAACGGTTATCACATTTTTGTCGAAACATCAACACGGGTACACCCCAGAGTTCAGCCAAGGGTAAGGTCGCGTGATTACACCTCCGACCTGGCATGTCTCCGCCTTTGTCTAGATATCACTAGATGGAGAATTTCCCAACCTTTTTCTGGCTGACGCCCCCTTTTGCTTTTAGGTGGGTTTCTAGCCTCCCCTCCTTCAACGATACACACATGCGATCACACAGGTTTTTATATTCTTCAAATTAAAAACAAGATTAAACACAACGTGTATTTCACAAATAAAACTTATTCGGCAAATTATTTTATTTTGTTTTTACAATTATTGTTAATGGGACGGGTGTGCTTGGTGCAGGGATATCAGTTTGTTTGTGTCAGGGTGGAACTCACTAAGTGGTCATAGTTCACCACATTCAGTAATTTTTAGACGTTTCTTTGCTTGACAGAAGCAACGTGACTGTGTTGAAGCCCCGCTCGACCAAATATGATGTTGGGAAGGCAATAAAAAACAACTCAATCTTGTTCCACAAAACTGGACAGCAACCAGAGATTTTTTCTGATCGACTGTCTGTTTAAAATTCCACGTATGTGATCTCTTTGCTGTCTATTGAGATCATACATGCGTTTCACAAAGCGGAATAAATTAAAAGAAATTGATAGACGAAAGCACATTACATCCTGAGCAAGAAACAGAAGATTATGATCAATTTTCACATGTACATACACATTTCGTTACAGCTCTTTATTCGTTGCAGTAATTTTTCACACTTCTTTCAATATTGTGATGTCCCTTTGGCCCGGGCGCAGTTACGGTCAGACCGCGTCGGCAAGAGGTTATAGGTTCCAATCTAAGCACACAACGCAGTTCCCTAAGCACGTGCCTAGCCTGCTTAACGGTCTTAATAACGGTTAATCCGCTACCGATCTCCACATCCTTTTGGCAATACAGAGGAACGATTAGCTTCGAAATGATGGCTCTTATCACAGTAAAACTTCCTAACCCTTGGATGTGCTACACTTCCTAACATCAATAGACTACCCCTTTGTCACATGTTATTAAATTCTGAACATTGCATGATTGAAATTAATGTGCAGTGCCTAAAAGACGAACTTTGACCATTGTAGCCTGGTTGTCTACCCATTTTGCTCTCTGACCCGGCAAAGCCTGTCTTTAATGGTGACAGTCTCAGTCAAAAACCAAGCGCTGCTCGGTTTTCGCAGAATTTCAGAATGGAAAATAGGCCCTTGTTTTTAGCCACTGTGGTGTGATTCAGTACACACAAACCTTTTCAAATAAACATCTTGCTTCAAAACCACAGCATAAAGACGAGGGTTGACCTTTTCAAAAATGTATTTGTAAGTGTTCACTCTTTGTTACACCCAAAAAGCTAATTTCCGATTGCATCATAGTGTTCCCGTTGAAACAAGACATGTGGACGTAAACGTACCTGTATCTAAACGTCGATCCTCTTTTTAAGAGGAGCGGCTTGGGCTTCGGCTCAGGATGAATGTCGAGTCGGAAGAAGGCGTGGCACTCGATGCAGTGCTTCCAAAATGACTTGCACGTGTCGCGAGAAGCCATGACGAACACCAAAATGTCGCCAGCTTTGTTGCCGTGCTGTTGCTTTGAATTGCACACAAGTTCGTTAAGGGTGAGTGAGAATGAAGCGTCTTACAAAGGAAACCAGTGCCTTCCATGTCAACGAAAATAGGGTCAAGGTCAAAAGCATTATAAAAATTCACCTAACATAAGAATCTGTCCACCTCAACCAATAAATTCGCAGGGCACAAAGTTGGAAAAAATTATAACAAAAGAAACGGAATACATGCTTTTTATAATAATATTATACGGTCTATCTTGTCCAGAATTATGCTCTATGCCAGTGGCATCGACTGTAGGCCTACAATTCGGCGTTCAGAAAGAAAAATGTTTGTTTCATACAGCACAAGCACACAGCTCTCTTCATTGCCATCAGGATAATACAGTATATATGGTTTGTATATGATGAAGTGAATTACTTACGCTGGGGTCGTTTTTTAACTTTATCAGGAATCTGTTTTTTTTAAAACTGAGTTTCCGTATTCTTGACCAGTTGAATGTGTTGATTTTCGAATTGCCCTGCAATGTAAAATGGCTAACATTCATCACTTTGCCCACAAACGCAAGTGTGACTAATACCAGAGTTTGCAATGGATATACGCATTACGCAAATATACAATCACGCAACTGTACTGTCCGAGGCAGAAGAAGTATAACAATATGAACCCTGATTTTACAAACGAAACATCGCCACAGCTAATAACAATCGAACAATAGAAAGCAACCACTAACATTTCCGTCTTGTCAAATCTTGTAAAACACCACCAACAGTGTTGTAAGAGAGCACGTGATGTGATGCCTTCTCACACCGATTTAAATTATGTTGGAAAATTATTTTTAAACAATGTGAAACGCGGCGTTGAAAAAAATGTCGAGTTAATGACTTTTTCTTAGAAAGCCTGGGCAATAACTTCGAGACTTCCAGGCAATGAATGATGTCACATTTTGCAATTATCAGAAACGCTGATGACACACCGGTCCTTTCAAGCTCACAAGCCAGCTCCCAACAGCACAAACTTGAAGGTATAATGGCACTTTACATCGCTTCAGTCGCCACCCTCAGTGATTGGATGCTCATAATTTGTTTAGCGAAGTGTCACACAGTTGAACAGCCCAGCACAGCTGTTGGTTTATCGCCTTTTAATCTCATCAACGCTTCAATCAATGCTAACTACTACGTCAGTTAGGCACCTGCGAAACGACCGAAAAGGCACAACAAACATGAGTCACTCGCGCCGGTGCGTGATGCACTGAGGCAAAGCTTTCGTTTGAAGTCATATGTCACTGGAATACACGACGCAGATAAAAAGGTGTCATACCGCGCCTAAACAGTTGCTGATTAGCTGCTGGTTAAGAATCGTGATAAAAAGATTAATATGTAGTTAGTACCAGCTTTGCAGAGAAACATTGAGTATCCATACTCACCCTGAACACAACAACACCCATGTGAGCGACAGCAAGACTGATTTCGGTGTTTTCCTGATCTTTTGCGGGACACAACCGCAATCCGTAATGCTCAAGCCGGCGTGCAGTGTCAAGGAGTTGGAAGTCAGCCTCCGCAGGTGATTTACCGCTGCATATAAGTATCATTATAGCTGTTGGTCATACTTTATCCAAAGGTTTGTGGTGATTTGGATCGATGACCAAAGCGAAGTACCAACCACACGACAAAACGAATTAAGGCTGATCTAAAGCTCGTGTAAACAGCGCGAAGGGAAGAAAATTTAAGGTAGACGTTGTATAAGATCTTACGGAACCTTCTGAAAACGAGTTCTGAAACCAACGGTTTAACGTGCGTATCGAACAATGGTCTCGTGAACATGACTCATTGTGCCAATATAAAAACGGCGAAATGACGTAAAACTTTCAAACGGGTATTCCGACGAGATGTACATGGAACTACTTACCGCTGCGGACAGCCTACACCGATTGGAAGGCAGCTGATCTATCCCGACAAAAGCGAAAACAATCAGCACCGGCGGCACAGAGCACAGCGGATAAGATCACTTACGCTTGTTGTTTGTGACTTTCCGAAATGGCGGCAAGGAGACTGCGATCATTTGTGTCGTGATTAGGTGGCAGAAGAGCTATTCCTTCCAAATACGACAAATCAGAGCAATCCGATGACGACCAATTTCCGAAGTCAGCTAAGAAAATAAAACCGAGCCTAACAACTTGGTTTGCGACGCAGTAGAAGAGTAAGCGCAGGGGCACAGAGACGAAGGTGAGACTGCCAAGCTTACCACGTTGTTTTACAAATACTCATGACTGCATTTGACTGTTATCATATACAGTATTGCATACATGAAAACTTTGTCACTTGCACTTCCGTGTTTGTAACACGACAATACGATCATCACTTTCCAACAATCTGCACGCTGAATGCCATATCACTTTGGTGATTTAAGAAACGGAAATGCGTACACGCGTCACTAAGTTTTGCGAAACAATGTGTTAGAAAATCGCCGCCAGGTAGCAAAATGGCTGCAGTCGGACACAAATTGCAAGCAATATGCCTGCATATATGAGCAGTAAAACATATGAGTGGAAATAAACAAGTTTGTTGCCGCAAATTTTCACCTTGCGCAATGCACGAGGCCATGGAGATCAACGTGGTGTTATTGCAAGGGAGCAGCCCACCAACGATATCTTGCTTAATTTGCAACGCAAAGAGGTATCGAGTATATTCTTCACGTACTTGACCAGGATCAGGAGGAAAAAACTTCACGACAAATTTGAGGACAGTGTTGCTGATATCTGAAACGAGACAAGTGGTCCAAGTAGAAAAAATATTTTTTGTAATAAAAACGAACGATGCTTTAGGCCAGCGCGGTCCAACTAGGTTTGACCTGCGGGCCATTTTACAAAAAACCGAAATCTTGCGGGCCACTTCTAACACACTGATATGTAAAACAACATATTCACAAGATTTAAAATTGAAAAGGGAAGATAAGTGGGCGCGTCATTAAAATTTTTACACAACAGTAAATCGCAATATATAACAAATCTCTATCAGTGAGGTGCATGTGGTGGATACGAAAAAAAGGAAGCTAAATGCAACATTTTTCGGTATACTAAACATTAAGTCACCCAGCTATTTTACATTTGCAGCAACGCAAGGAAAATGACATTCAAACGTTGTACTTTTAATTTGTGTCTTGATTTGTTTCAGAGGATCAAGGAAGACATTATTTCCTTCGCTGTCTTCATATTGTATTCCAAAGTAATCTGACTCCAGGAGATTGAGATCTTCCATAACCGAATGTAGCAAAACAGTTCCAAAATTTTTGACCTGGAAAATAAAAGTTCTTTGAGTATGGCAAGTGGGAACTAATTAATACTAAGAAGGCATCAGTGCTTTTTATAGAGAAATACCCTTACAACCTGGCGACTTAGTACACCAGCTAACTGCGCGTGGCACAATGTCGCGCATCATTCACATACTTGCCACACAACGCCGTGAGGCAAAGTTGGATTGTCGCATACTTCTGCGTTGTAAACAGCATCGCTTAAGCAACATTCCTTCATTAATTTCGCATCGATCAAATCCTACATTGTAAAAACAGCAATTGTGTTTTGTGGCAAAAGGCCTACTGCACTTCAGCAACGTTTATTAATGTTATTGTATGTTATATATTCTTTCAGTATACGGTACTTGCACGCGTACAACGATCAATTCTAAACACAGTATGTTGAACTTTATAAACACGCTGATTCGAAACCGGAAGCAATACATTCAAACAAGTTCCTGACACAACAACAGGCACTGCGTATTATTTGCAATCAAAGCCTGCTATTCCTTAATTCACGTAGGTTTTAAAATTGAACAATCCGCTGACCTTCTTCATTGCCCAAGTACATCAAGTTAAGGTATATAGACACTCACGTGAATGAAAGACCTTGCAGGTATTAACGATTTATATTTTGACTTACATGCTTCAGTAAGCATGGGTTATGTTTACAGTTATTTACAGTTGCATATGACCTGAACAGTTTTATTTTTGCAGACAGTTGAGTTTAAAATTTGCTTTGACAAGAGTCCAAACTTCTTTGAGAAAGTTTTCTGCTCAGATTAATTCAAGCTCTTTCATCTAAAAACAAAAAGCACTGGAACCAGCCTGCTACAAGATAGAATTTTCAAAGTATACATGATGTAGTGAGATAGCATGAGGGCTAACATAACTCTCTGTAACGTACATATTTTTCAAAAAGTTAGTTAGTGGTGGTAACAAAAAACAATGCAGCACAGGAGACCAGACGGGGAAGAATTCAAAATGATGCTGGTAATGCACACCTTAAACAAATGTAGAAACATTACAATAATAACAGATAATTTCAGTGCCCTACTTGAATTTTTACAACTAACCATGAAGAACTGAAAGACGTGGGATGATCTACAGAAAATAAGAGGCTGCAATCTGATGTGATACAAAAGCAGAACATTGTACATAACCCTTCTATCAATTGCAAACACTGCTAAGTTATTGAGACATGAAAAATACTAGAATTAAAATATTATTTTAACTACATTTATATGAAGCATGCTACTTGTGAAACAAAATGAAATCTACTATAATCTTGGTTCACTTTCATTTGGAAGTCACTCATTTGATATGAGCTTAATCTTTACCAATATAGATATCCAAAAAAGGGGCAAATTTCCATTAAATAAAAGCGGGGTCTGTTTGATGGAGTTGAATTCCCAATACTGATTTTTAAATATATTACATAATGAAATACTTCTTGAAAAAACTAGGGCCCAACATCACCTGGGCTATAGCGGACAGAAAGTATGCAATTACCTGGCTATGAATTAAAGCAAACACAACCACATGCATTTTAACAACATTCATTCCATTTAATGGTATGTAAAACACAATGATGTTGGTTATCATGAACACATTTAAAAGTAAACTCAAGAAATTATTTTCTCAGTAGTCCAAGATCCTTTAGAGAAGCCAGGGCACTGTAGACTACATGAGTCAAGAACATTAAGGATGCTTTTCAACATATTTTAAAAAACAGTTGTTTGTAGGAACTGTCCTTTATATAACTACTCTGTAGTTGATGCTAAGTTTGCTTATAAAATATAAACAAATTGCATAAAATCAAGCATAATGCTTGCAAAGCTGGAGCCAATCTTTTATCACCCATTACAAAGTATTTACTTCCTAGCTAATGTTGAACAAATTGCAAGACTGTCAATGTCTAGCTTTATTAAGTTGAATTCATCAACCAAGCATATTCTACAACAGTTGTACTGCCAGGTACTATTCTTCTCATGCTTCCCAGGTTGAAAATACAACTCTATTTGCATCTTGAAAATTTATTCACAACCTCAATTTTTACGAAACATAATGCTAGACATTTAAAATCTCAAAATTTGGCAACACGGTTTCATAATCACTTTGTTGTTTGACACAATGTATTAGTTTCTTGCCATGTTTCAATGCGGAGAAAATCACTTTCTTATAATACTGTTACCAGGAAAGTATCATGCACTGATGGTGGATGTTTATTGACAAAATTTCTAAATACACAACTTTTTCATCACACAATTTTCATCAAGTGGTTATGTTTTGCTCAATGGAAATGAAAGAAAAAAGTTGCATCAGGCTTTCAGGTTGGTGGAAATCAAAACTAGATTACTATGTTGGGTCTGGTGGGTAATGTCAAACATGAACCAACATGTTCTAAAGCTGTTGTATTCTAGCATAGTGATTACCAACATATATCACACCACATATTTTTTCACAATGGCATTTGATAACAATTTGCATAAGTGAGAAATTGCAAAAACATTGAACAATTTTGGTTCTCCATGAAATAGAGACCTGCACCTGAACAAACAGAAAAATAACTTTCAAGAAATGAATTCTTCAACAGTATTTATTGAAGCTTATAGCAATGTGCACCTTGATCAGAAAAGATTAATTTAGTAAAATGCGTGGTTCTTCAAGGATTGGTTTGTACATTGATGCAATGCTAGTTTGACATGAATCCTACTAAACTGTGATTCACACCTGTGTTACAGTTTGTGTATGAAGCTAAGGATATATACCAATGATGCAAAACTTTTTGTTCCACAACATGTAAAAATGTTTGTGGTGATCAGGTTTGAATTTTGTTTGCAAGCCTGCCCTAGATTCCACAAGCATAATGCACTGTTTGTTACTCTCACAAAAATAACAATTAGGCACATGACCAACATGGAACTATGAGCAGGGATGCCAATACCTACTTATATATTTCACGGGCCATAAGGTACACCGGACTATAAGACACACTTTTGATTTTTGAATACTAGCCGTTCTTTTTTCATACATAAGGTGCACTGGATTATAGGGCGCAAAACGGCGGATTACATACGAGGGACTTTCAGCTGTCACGCATGCCTAATCCGCTAGACATGAATAGAATAAACTGCAAGTTGTGCACGTGTTTGATGCGGTGTGCACCAATGTAGTCAGGAGCCTTGCAAGGCAATACATAGAGCTCTGTGTGCAGTAGCCCTGCGGAGTAATACCATCTGTGCTTCAACATTAACATTAAGGTATGTGCCAGCTACTCACATAAGCACATGTGCTGCTCATTGCAATTGTTGTTGGTTTTTTACATAACACAGTGGTGTGTTTACAAAAAATCGTAACGAACAATTGAATAAATAGCACCATTGACCACATAAAATTGGTTCTTGGTGAGGAAGCACAATCAGATTCATACATTAGGCACATCACATTATATGGCGCATTTCCAATTTTTGAGAAAATAAAAGGATTTCAAATGCACCTTATGGTCTGAAAAATACGGTAATTAAGAAGAAACAGTGTTTCTTTACTTGTGCTGATATCATATAATTGCAAAGTTACAGTGAATGAATGCAATCTTCAGCGTGGTTTCAATTTATTGTTTACTACTTTTACACATCGCACAACTGATTAAAGCAAAGGATAGTTTTCTACTTTACATACTGGATTCTCTGAATTTTTGTAAACTGATCACTATAAAGGATTGCTTATCACCTTCACTTCCAGGACAGTTCACATGAACCACATTTCTAGCATCACGAAGCAATTCCGTAACTTGCCAGGCAATTGAGCTACAGAGCTGTTCAAACTCTCAGGATGTGGCAAGTCTTCTAGTTTGGATTTTTGAAACATTTTAAGGTTTTGGGTTTTTTTTCTGTGGGTGACATCATAAGTGGGAAAGTTTTAGGCCTTTTTGGCCGAGGTCATCAGGCCCTAGGCACCAACTTTTAAAGGGAATTTTTTGACTCAAGTTTTTATTGGAAACTAGGCTATAATCCGTATCTTTTGACCCTTGGTTTAATTAACATATCCGCTAATTAACACTTTGGGGTCCGCTAGGATTCGGGGATTTTCAGATAAAAAAAAGCCTAAACACACATGGCTTTGCACGAGAATTTCTCTGGTCCGGTATGCTCTACAGACCTGGTGAAAGTCTCAAAAGACGACGCAAGTCTTCTAGTTTGCACTCGAAAAAAAATTTTTTGCTTGGGGTTTGCGGGTTTTTGTGAGTGACGTCATAAGTGGAGGACTTTCAGGCCACCTTGGCCCACTTTGCCTGGCCCTGGGCCCCAATCGTTAGGTGGTAGTATTTTGCTGAAGTTTTTACTGGAAACTAGGCTACAATCCGAGTCTTTTGATACTTTGGATGACCTGCTGGGGTTTCGGGTTCAAAAGTTGTGATGTAAGTTAGTAAAAATGTTTGACTTATTAGCTAATCAGATAATTAATTAATTTGTTAATTTTAGATCATAACTTTTGAACCAGAAACGCTAGGAAGTCGATCAAAGGCTCAAAAGACTCGGACTCGAGCCTAGTTTCCAATGAAAACTTTATTGAAACACTTTGGCCTAGCGGTTGGGCCCTAGGCCAGGCAATATGAGCCAAAATGACCCTAAAACTACTTTATTTATGATGACAGTCACAAAAAATCCGCACCCCAAACCAAGAATTTTTTCGAGTGGAATCTACTAGACTGGCCGAACCGTTTGAGCCCTTGAACAGCTCTCTAGCGCAATCGGCGGAGGAGCTAGGGCGTTGGTAAGGCAACCGAAAACTTGTTTTTTAGGCCGAAATTGAAGTATGAATATATCGTAGACCAGCTCTCAAAGTGTTAAGTAATTATTGTGTTGGTTTTAGGCCATAACGTTTGAATCAGAAATGCTAGAAAGCCAACCTAAGGCTCAAAATGACTTGGGAAATAACTACATGGCAAGCAAAAGAACTCATGAACTGTTCCACCAACAAAGTTGTGTTTTGCACACCAATGGAAAAAAGAGAACGCATGCTTCATTGCACACCCCCATTCTAATTGTTCAGCTTTACTGAATCATTTGATCTGTGCCTGAGCAAGAGAGAAACTTAAAATAGTCTAGCCAAGCCAAAAAAATTTTATTGAAGTATACCACGATGCCTCATACTTTCTAGACTTCATGAAGCGCTGCACTCTGATTCACAAACTATGCCACTTCCTGCTGACAGTGCTGACATCTTGACAGCGGTGCATTCTGGCTTAAGTTTTGGGTTTGGGGTTTTTTGTTGATGACATTGATTAGGACAGGCTTTGTGTTTTTTGGATAACGTCATCGGTTGATCAAATGAGCCAATGTTGTGGCTCAAAACTTTATTGGATTCTAGGCTATAATACGAGTCTTTAGAGCCCTCGCGCTTCCGGGTCCTAAGTTACGCCAAAAAATTCCAAATATTTCAGAAATTCCCTGCAGGATTAGTAGGGATTTCCCTAATTAATTTGCAGTATTTTGGCCATAATTTTAAAACCAGAAATGCTAGGAAGTCCATCAAACCCTCTGAAGACTAATATTACACCCTGGTTTCCAATAAAAACTCCAGTCAAAAAAACTGCTTTTAGTGTTGGCGTCTAGAGCCCGAAGATGTCATCCTAATGTAAATAAAAAATATGCGTTAACATATTCCCATCAAATAAAAAACAACATCCAAATCCAATATCATATTTTTCATTGCAAACTACAAGACTTTCCCCATCTTTAGAGGGTTTGAATAGCTCTCTACCTAAATCGGCTGGCGAGTTATGGCCATGGATAGAATATATCCCAGGTTAACTTCTGTGGGAGTAAAATTTTTACCAATTTTTAGTTTTTGGCTCCAGATATGCTAGCAAACTAATAAAGGCCTCTAAAGACTTGGATGATAGGCTAGATTCCAAAAAATGGCTGCTTGGGTTGGCATCCAGGGCCAGGTAACCTCAGTCAAAAAGGAGCAAAAACATGCCCTCATTATGACATCACCCACAGGAAACCCCATATCCAAAACTTTAACAATTTTTTTGATTTAAAACTACAAGACTTCCCGAATCCGTGGAGAGTTTGAACACCTCTTGGTTGGGAAGTTATGACTGGACAATGTCATAGCAAGCCACAATAGTGGCTTTGCGGTCCACGAAGGGTTAATGATGACGGACCGCTTGAGATTGCTCATGAGATTTGCGATTGAAATGGATAAAAGCTAAGAATAGATGGAGAGTGACAGAGCACACACTAAAGAGCATCGAATCTGCAGATGACGAGTAATAAATCGATGCTTTTACTAATGAGCAAGAGCTGTTTAACACTTCGAGAGCTGGCGTACGATATATTCGTACTTCGATTTCAGGCTAAAAAAACAGCTGTTTTCGGTTGCCTTACCAATGCCCTAGTTCCTCCACCGATTGCGCTAGAGAGCTGTTCAAGGGCTCAAACGGATCGACCAGTCTAGTAGATTGCACTCGAAAAATTCTTGGTTTGGGGGTGCGGATTTATTTTTTGTGACTGACGTCATAAGCAAAGTAGTTCTGGAGTTATTTTGGCTCATGTTGCCTGGCCTAGGGCCCAACCGCTAGGCCAAAGTGTTTCACTGAAGTTTTCATTGGAAACTAGGTTCGAGTCCGAGTCTTTTGAACTTTTGATCGACTTTCTAGCGTTTCTGGTTCAAAAGTTATGATCTAAAATTAACAAATTAATTAATTATCTGATTAGCTAATTAGTCAAATATTTTTACCAACTTACATCACACTTTTGAACCCGAAACCCCAGCAGGTCATCCAAAGTATCAAAAGACTCGGATTGTAGCCTAGTTTTCAGTAAAAACTTCAGCGAAATACTACCACTTAACGGTTGGGGCCCAGGGCCAGGCAAAGTGGGCCAAGGTGGCCTAAAAGTCCTCCACTTATGACGTCACTCACAAAAAACCCGCACCCCCCAAGCAAAAAAAATTTTTTCGAGTGCAGACTAGAAGACTTACTGCGTCTTTTGACGCTTCGACTAGGTCTGTAACCAGAACAGGAACAGAGATATTCCCGCGCAAAGCCACGTGCGTTTAGGCGTTTTTTTTTCGAAAATCCCCGAAACCAGCTGGATGCCAAAGAGTTAATGAAGTTGAAACTGAAAAATTTGAGTTGTAATTTTTGTAAATACAGTAGTACTAATTGTGCCCTGAGACGGCCAATAATGAAATAAATGATACGTTTAGGAATAGTTTTAAACGTTTTGCTTAAAAAAATGTGGTCTCATAAAATTTCTTGGTGTTCCCTTGAACCAAACCTTTAAAAAAAACCTGCCCATACCAATAAAAAATTTGACACCTTTACATTTTAGGTTTCATGGGCTAGTTCGTTTTTGCCCCAAATGGATGTATTGGCTTGGGCAAAAAAATTAGCTACTTTTTACCCCTGACAAGATTTTTATACCCCATCCCCATGTTTGCATTTTGATATGATCTTACTGTAAAACAGATAAAGCAAATTTCTCTTCAGTACTGCTGGGGAAACAAAACAAGAACCTTCATTTGTTGTTTGGCGTTTCAGCTGTATTGCAAATGTATTTGATTACAATGACAGCTCACAAGCAATTGCCATTTACCTTGTTTTGAGTCTAGAACAGAGATTCTTAAACCATTTTAGGAGCATCTTCTTTGGCATTAGTCATCGATACTTGCATCTCAGCTAATCTCACAATCAAGTACAAAAAACAGTCAAAATTTTGTTTGTGGTTATCTTGTTTTTCAACAGGATGTTGCTACCACACCCATACCCCTCTTGCAAGCCTTTCATGCCCCTTAGTTTGAGAACCCAGGGTCTAGCCCAGAAAGTAATAGGACAGTGGTCATGAAGCTGCATCATAATTGCATTTTTTAAACTGCATCACAATAGTGTTGTGTGGAGAAAAATAATGGTAGGTTCAAAAGACTATGCTAGAATCCCACTAAAATAGTATTTAGTTGCATGCAGCAATTGATACAGCCAGATACATTTAGTCAGATGACAAAAAGCAGATATTTTCTTTACCAGATAAAAAGTATTTTTGACACACATACCTCAAGACAGTGAAACACAGTGCCAGAAAAAATGCAAATTTCCTAAGAATCTAACTTTGATTTCTTGCGAGCTGTTATGGAATTTTGTTAAGTTACTTTCCATTATTGTAAAAGTTTTGCATATGATCTGCACCTTTAAAGTTGCTGTGTTTTTGATGTAAAATTATTAACATTATAAACTTGATGCATCAGCTGTCATAAAGCTCTTATTCACCTCCCTTGTTTTTCGTTTCAAGCTGCTTTTTTACCAGCGCCAATAACTGCTAGAAAGTCAATCAAGGGCCCTTAAGACTCATATTAGAGCCTAAAATCCAAAGAAGTTTTGAGCCAAAAAATTGGCTCATTGGATCAACCGATGACATCATAAAAAAAACGCAAAACCTACCCCCATCCTGATGTCATCAACCAAAAACCCCAATCCCAAATCTAAAAAAATTTTTTTATTCTAAATTACAAGACTTTCCAAGTCTTTAGAGGGTTTGAACAGCTCTCTAGCTCAAACAGCTGGCAACTTGTGGCTTTAAGCCAAAATGACCAAGGTTACCTTTTGTTGGATTTGAATTTATGTCCAAATTTCGGTTTTGTGGGTCATAATTTTGGCCCCAGATAAGCCACAAAGCCGATCAGGGGATCCAAAGACTCAGATGATAGCCTAGTTTCCAAAAAACACTTGAGCCACAAAAATATCACATTGTTTTGGCTCCCAGGGCCATAAAACCAGGATTTTCGTTCAAAACTTATATATACGTGACCCGGTAACCTGTGCATAATTTTTCCCACATTTATATACGTGGGCCGGTACCCAAAGTGTTAATGTGCTATATAATTCCAACTCTCAGCACAACATTTTTTTAAAAAGAGGGAAAGCCTTAGATGGTGTCATATACCAATGGCAGGCAAATTGCAGCCCACTGACATGTTTTTTGTAGTTCTTCTAGTTCAATAGCAATATCTCACATTGATAGAGTTGTTGCCTCATATTTAATGTTTGTTTCATTTATCAATGTGTTTACATGATTTTGTAAGTCACCACTTACCAGGGAGTGGGCACAATTTCATAACAACAACAGTAAACCTGAAGCTCAAGTTAGCCAGAAAAAATCACAATTTTTCAAAGAGACATATTGTCAAAAGCACTCTTTCACTATCCCAGATATCAGAATAAGAACAAATATTTTGCAGACCGTGAAGTGGAAGAATACAAAAATATATTTCAAGACTATTGGAGGAGTTCCAAGCCAGATTTGATCATTTGCAAGAATTACCCCTTGTAAACCCATTCACCATTAAAGTAGTCAGTGATGGTTGTCCAGTTTGTCAACAGTTGAGTTCTGGTGACAGGTTCCAGAAAGCATATACCATAACTTAAAACATCAGTGTACGACTCATCTCTGTGTTTAGCACGACATATTGCTGTGAATTTGTATTCTCTGTAATTAAGTTTGTAAAATCAAAACATCATGCACCCTAACTAATGAACACTTGGGAAAATTATTTCGCACAACAACATATTGTCAAGATCTTCAGAGACTAGCAAATCAAACAAAAATCTAGTATTCATAAATGATGTGTTTCAATTAATATCTGGGTCATTTTATGTAAAACTTGTATTTTTTTATCATATTTCTATTGTCACTGCACTAATTTTGCAGCTCACTAGTCTTTTTGGTTTTCTGCAAATGACTCTTTTATTGAATAAGTTTACCCATACCAGTTAATAAACAGACAATCATCTTCAACTTCCAGACCACAGGAAATAATGATACGATCCTTTATAAATTGCAATCTTTCAAGCCCTGGATTATAAGAAATGAAACTTTTAATGATAAAGAATACTACCAGTTTACTCAAAACATCATGACAATCAGTTTTAGCATATGGCATAAAACAACTGAAGATATGCAAATATCTTTTGAAACCAGTCTTTTCATGATACCCTGCAGGCAGTGTAACTTCCTACATCCTCATCATCACTGTTCCACTCCAAAACCTACCTGCTGACACATGCCCATTGCCCAAGGAAAGATCTTTTTCATATAAAAGCCATTTCTATTTTCCTATTCAGTAACATTTCAGAGATAATTTATCTTACATTTCTTACATTGTCTATGATGCAACCATAATGTTATTGACAAAAATTAACGAATACATATTGTAATTGGTATGTTATTAAACAGATTGTAGGGCAAAAAATATATTTTTGTTTTTGCAATACAAAACTTACCTTTACATCATAAGTATGAATTGCATTATCCAACATTTGAACTTGAACTGTAGCTGATTGAGGAGCCATGGCTAAAAATGTAGTCCTATTAACTACCCTACCAAAACCTGCACATACAATATTTGGCAAAGTTAATTAAAGCAGTTACAACTGTATGTAAAATTACATACAAACAACTGTTTTTTTTGAAACTGCTATGTACTCAAGATTAGAAACCAACTTCGAAACAAGCAAGGGTAATAAGAGTCACAAGGAAATTAACCTAATCTATAAGGCACTGATTATGCATTGCATTTTGCCTGAGGTAATAAAACCAATGAAAGGAAGCATTTGTTTAATAAAAATAATTCCTTGTGATAGCAAAAATAGTTATAAAATGCACCGATGTTTGCTTAATTATCCCTTTTGAAATCTTCATTTTCTCTTGGGAAGGTTACAGAGGCGAACACATGTGAAAGACTCAAAATACTTCATCATTATCAACAATCTCTGCTTCTTATGTAAGCTCCAAATCAAGGCATGAGCAAACCCTGTTTTTTTTTCGGTTACTGAGACTGAAACTTTTTTGAAATGACTGAAAAAAAATTAGTCATTTCAGTCACAAAGTCTGAAAATATAGGCTAATGAACACTGTTACGGCAAGTTTTAATACAACTTTGAGAATAATGACCAAAATGTCTTAGCAAAAAATTGACTGAAATGTCTCATCGAAGAAAAAAACAGGCCAAGCCAGGTTTGATGTAATTACATAATTTAGTACTTTGGCAACGTTTAGGGCATGTTCCTGTCAGCGCAGCCAGCAGAACATGCCTAACCAACCTTTCATAGGGTATTCTGGTCATATGGCCAAACACCCAATCTGGGATCTTTCTATCTTGAAAAGAAGTGACTTGGCATTCAGGGTTTTATGCTCTTTACACTTGCACTTTATTGCATAGCAAGCTCTTCCTGAAAACACCATCTCTGCTGCTCGTACTTGCAATAACCCACTTTGGTCGTTGCCAAAAGTTCATCACAGTAGGTGAGGATCATATTAAAGATGGTTTTGAAAAATGAAAGCTTAGCAGTGCTCATGATTATTCAGCTTATGCATTACTGCACTTGATTTAGCTCATCCAAGTGCCATTTTCTTTGCTCTTCCATGTGTAAGTCGTGAATACCATGCCAAGGCACTTAACCATTTCATCCTACTATTAACACTTTCAGTTATTCAAGAAAAACAGGCTGGATAGCAGGCAGTTTGAGAATCTACCATGTTTATGCCAGTTTCATAAAACACCTTGCAATAAAAGCCTTATAAACAAGGGCTTCAACTGTTAAAACCACTATTGGTACATAGCATAGTATCTGTCCCACAAACAGACTTGGACAATTAGATAGTTCTTTGTCTAGTTGTCTAAATTGATGAATTAGAGCAAAATGAAAATAATTATAATTCTACTCTAATTTCTGAAAAATTTGTGTGCTCAAATTTAGTTATAACCTAATTTTTAGATTTACCAAAAATACTACTTTGTCCAACAACGTTTTTCAGCAAGCGATTACAAGAAGGAAAAAGCAACAAAAATATCAAAGTGCCATGCTACCATTACATCCCTTAATCCTGCTACATCATACTTGGGCTGGGCATTATGAACAACAATAGCTGTAAGACCTAGCGGTAATAGCCAGTTAGGTATAGGCACTGGAAAGAACACACTCGACTGGGACTTGTAATAGATTGTTTTGAAAACTGGCACGCATTACAATATCATTGCATTAGGTTATCCGTTTGTAACGACTAGAGATTTAACTTAAAGTCTGGATTTAAGTTAACAGAAATTGATTTGTGAATACTTCACAGCAGAACAAACTAGAACGGGATCTGTAGCCTAACCATACAACTTAGCAGGCTACGTGGGATCAGTCAATAGTTAATGAGACTTTTTTAATAATTCAACTTCACGTTGACTAGCAATCAAAATATGCTTTTTTACTTTATAGCCAAAGATATTATACACAAAAAAACAAAAAACACTATTATAGTCTAACTACATATTAGTATGATTGAATATACACAATAAGTAGAATTAAGCACTTATTTAATTTCATCCAGCTTAATTTCTAGTTTTTGTGAATGTAGTAATTTTAATTCTAATTTAATTTCAGGAAAAAGAGCAGCTCTAATTTTAATTTTAATCTAATTTGGAAATGCTGAAAAAATTCTAGATGTCTACTCTAGAATTTTTGCCCCTAAATACACACGGCTCTAGTTAATTGCCCATCAGTTAAATGCATAAACCACTTCATTAACACTTTGAGAACCGGCCTACAATATATTCGTACTTCGATTTCGGCCTAAAAAACAGCAGTTTTCGGTTGCGTTACCAACGCCCTAGCTCCTCCGCCGATTGCGCTAGAGAGCTGTTCAAGGGCTCAAATGGATCGGCCAATCTAGTAGACTGCACTCGAAAAAAAATTTTTGGTTGGAGGTGCGGATTTTTTGTGACTGACATCATAAGTGAAGTAGTTTTGGATCATTTTGGCTCATGTTGCCTGAACTAGGGCCCAACCGCTAGGCCAAAGTGTTTTGCTGAAGTTTTCATTGGAAACTAGGTTCGAGTCCAAGTCTTGAGTCTTTGATCGACTTTCTAGCGTTTCTGGTTCAAAAGTTATGATCTAAAATTAACAAATTAATTAATTATTAAATACCATGCCAAGGAACTTTCAGCCCTGCAATAACGATAACAATGTCGCTAACCTTCTTAAATTTCAGAATTGCCTGAGGCATCTCAAGGGTGAAAAGGCAATTAATGAAGACACGTACAGGCAGATCGATCCAACTGCTGCCTACACACCAACAATGTACGGTCTTCCTAAAATACATAAGCCTGACATGCCTTTACGACCAATTTTGTCATCTATAGGTAGCTTC
>Ga0210059_1004792_pt1 | contig 21796 bp, 16 predicted proteins | sample Ectturendosymbi2_FD_188042 | JGI IMG/M metagenome (GOLD analysis project Ga0210059, IMG submission 188042) | Ecteinascidia turbinata endosymbiont from Florida, USA - Sample 2 (SPAdes) (version 2) | ecosystem: Host-associated > Tunicates > Ascidians > Unclassified | place: Key West, Florida...
AGAAAATTCAAGACCCATGATCAAGAATGAGCAACGAGACCATTTCAGTTTGTTGTGAGCGTTTGATTTTGATGACCGAGATGTTTCAATATTCCTTATATCTTTACTGAAGACGAACATGATTTTAAAGAAAACCCCAAATCCAAAACTTAAAGAAAACCCCAAATCCAAGCCGCATGCGGCTCTTCGAACCATTGCATGCGGCTCTTTGAGCTTTCCGGAAAATTATATATTTGTGTTTAGTTTGTATTTTTATTACAAAGTGTAGAAATATTGTAAAATAGTACTGTGATAGCTAGCGTGCCGTGCAGTATTATTTGCAAGTCGTTCCAAAAAGAATTATGATGTCACAGAAGCGTAGATCGCAAATAAATTCGTGTTTTTAGATTTTGTGTTGCGGCTCTTTATAACTTGTGTTTTACGATATGCGGCTCATACGTAGAGCAGGTTTGTCCAACCCTGGACTAGATTATTAAGCTAGTTAGTTGCAGGACAAAACACAAAATTACATCTGACATTGTTTTGTTCGTAGATTAGTGAGAGGCTCAACGTCAGTCGTCACAGAGCATTGTCAGTACCAAACAGGGACGCCGGAACGGGGTGCATGACGGGGGCACTTCCCCTGCCTTTTGAAAGGGAGGGCAACGGGGGCATAGGTGCCCTTACATAACAGTATGATAAGTAATTTCATGAGTTATCAAGATCGACTTGAAACAAATTTATTATAGCTATTCGCGCACACATAAAATTCTGAATCCTTTTCTATAATTTATGTTATTATTTTTAAGGTCAACATTGTTGCTGAACATGAAAATGCGAAAAGAATGTCTGCTATAGTGGTCTTTTAGTTTTTGCACGGAACTCAAGCAAACAGTTTTGAGCTCGTGGTACGTCAAATCCATTGGCGTTCGCAGGGGGTAAACAGGCATTTGACACTCCCCTGGAAATTGAGACTAAGAATTACATTTTTTAGAAAACCTGACGTCATTAACTCAATTCCGATCAATTGATTTTTTTCTTGCAGTGACAGTTTATTCACCGCTGTGACACTCACACTGCACAAGAGCCATGTTCACTGTTATCGTGTTATGCAGTGCAGTTCGCTCATGTCCGCTCGTCTGCCTGCGGAGGAAGGTTGCCAAACTTCCATGTGACTGTTGAACGCAGACATCTTGGCAGGTAATGCAGCGAGACAGTGACTGCCGATAGCGGTAAGCAGGGACGCTGGAGAGCGGAGGCATTTCCTCCCTGACCTTTCAAAAGGGGGGCAACGGGGCGAGGTGTGTTTTTCAAAACAGCATCACAGATAATTTCATGATATATCAAGATCGAATTGAAACAAATTTTCTAAAGTTTCTTTTGTTATTCTTGAGGTCAACATTGTTGTTTAACAGATGCAAGCACAATTGGTAACGATTTTATTGTTTTTTTTATAAGATTCCATTGCCCTCAACTTTTTTTACTGCCCTACCGCTGTTCCGGCGTCCTTGGTACCAAATAGGTTTACGCATATATCATAGGTTTACGCATATACAAACTGAAGATATTGCACCTTGGATTGTGACTCAGAGTTATGTTTAGTGATGCGTTTTCTCTTTTTAGCTCATCTTTACGCATGTACGCTACCAGATTCATTTGGGTACCTCATGCGTGCAATACAGTTCCTCTTCACGACTTCATTTTTAGTTTGTACGTATAAAAGGAGATTGTAACTCTCACAACTGCAAAATCCTCTATTGTGCAATAAATTTCACAGTTTTCGCAATGATCAGACAGTAGCGCCATTTTTCTCTTTCTTTTCACAGCATGCTATAGACTGGATAGTGGACAGCCAGCCCATGTGGAGGTCCTTTTTGTTAATGGGTTATTCTTGAATTAACAAATGGAGATTTCAACATTCTCGGTTATTATGTCAAAGAAGAAAACTTATCTAGAACCATACGTAGACTTCGGGTCGACTTCCTCATAACTAGGGCAAGTTTTTTCAATAAAGTCAATTTTTTGGTAGTAGGCTTGAATGACATGATTTTTGCAAGAACTCTGGATAGAAAGAGTAAGTTTCATATTCTTAATTTGATAGGTCAATAAAAGTCAATTTTTTACCGTTAGGTCAATATTCTTTTTATAGAGCAATAAAGTCAATTTTTTATAATTATCAGTTATTAGTGTGCAACATTTACAACAAAATGTACAACATTACATGATTTTACACTTTAATTCGTCAACCTGGTGATTGACTTGCAGTGTTATGCCGCAAGACTTAGCCTAGACCTATTTCGCAATAGCACATAGACTTGTGTTGCAAGTTCCGTTGAGAATTTGTGTTTTCTTTTAATAAATGTTCGTTTTAATATAAAATGTCAAGAAATGTCATTTATTCAGTCTAAATTTGCTAGGCCAATAAATTCAATTTTTTTGAATTTTTAAGTCAATTTTTTTGTTGTTAGGTCAATGAAAACTTGCCCTACTCATAACAGATGATGTTCAAAAACCTCAGTGTATCTTTTTCTCTAAAGTGGTAATGGTTCGCTGAAGCCGCCAATTTTGTAAGCTCGCTCCACTCCACCCCATACACGCACACGGCACCAAATGTCTTTGCAGACCAATTGCGCTCAATTTCGTGCTCAAGGTAGGAACTCTGCCTATTTGAACAGCCGGGCACCGCACATCATTTCTACCCCTTGTGTTGTTCATCGACATGCACTGGCGAGTGAAGCTCTTCAAGAATACTTAAAAATAATTTTGAAACACGTAACTGAACATGTGAATTTTATCAGAATTCAAAGCACGGGCTCGTCTTTTCATAGTGCTTTATAAAGATGAGTTGATTGATCTTCATTGTTAAACCATGCTTTATTCCAAATTCATATCTTGCAACTGTGACTTTTCCGTGTTTTGATGTGGATTGGACGAAAAGTTTACTGCTCTGTCGAAGCACGCACTCGAATTTATTATACCTTTTGCAACTATCTTATCTGTGTGAGGCAGGGCTCTCTTTGTTGATGACTATAAAACAAAACATTGATCTCGATTACTACCCAAGCATGACATGAAAGAATCTCTTTCAACCACTGTTCCCAGAATCTCAGATATTGTGTGGAAAATAAGCACAAAAGTCGCACTGAGTGACGGTATGGTATGGTTTAATCATGCATTTTTGTGACTCAAATCACGAAATAAACGAAGCAGCAAGAGGAAATACAATAACATCAAATATCACTAGTTGATTATATAGTGATGAAAAAATATAAAAAATAAGAAATTTCACTTTTAGCAACTTGTAATCGTGTTCTAACATGTTGAATCACAAAGGGTTGGCGAAAGACCACCTGGGTCAAGTTCTCAGCCAGCCCTGCTGCCAACACAAACCAAATTTTAATTGAAGACGTTTTACAAGTAGTAATAAAAGTAACAAAAATCGTCAAATCAACGTCAGGTGAAATAAGCATAAAAACAACAACAAAAAACAGTGGGGAAAAGCATGCCTATGTACAGGGGGTGGGGTGAGTAACTATAGAGGTAGATAGGAGGGAAAATAGTGGCATCAGCACAACATTACAGAATGGGACAAGAATATAAAACAAAGATCAAACAGAATGTGACAAGCATATAAAACGAAGATCAACAGGAAGTCTGGCAAGATAGCAGGACTTTTTTATATTTTTTGCCAAATGAATAAGGCGAAGATGATTTCAATTTTTCCGGAATGTTAGACCAAATTTTCGGACCAATATACTTTAGAGAAAGCTGACCCAGAGATGTTTTCATTCTGGGTAAATAATATTTTTGCAGAGAAGCAAGTCTTGTTTGATATTTGTGGACTGATGCAATCTCGGCAAAGTAGTTATCAAAGTGATTAGGTAATCCACCATTATAAAAGGAGTACATGAATTTGGCAACTGACAATTGAAATAAATCAGGTATTTCTAAAATTTTGTGCTTGGAATAGAGTATAGTTGTTTTAGTTTTGTTAGATTCAAGTGTTCTCACAGCTTTATTTTGAAATCTAATTAAAGGGAGTAAAGTCGTCTTGTTGGCTCTTCCCCAGTTAAGTATTGAGTAAGTTAAATAGGAATGGAAAAGAGCGAAGTAAACAGATTTGAACACTGAAATGTTGGTATAGTGTTTTAATTTGAACAACATTCCACATTATTTGGAGAGCTGTGTTACTAACGTTTCAATTTGAGGCTTCCAATTACGTTTATTATCAAGTATAACGCCAAGATATTTTAAGCTGCTTTGTTTTGATATTGGGTGATGATTAATTGAAACTGAAAAATGGATATTTTTATGGTTGTTCATGAGCATGAAATTGCTTTTGGAATAATTGATACATAATTTGTTAGCACGAACCCAGTGATCGATATTTTTGAGCTCATGGTCAACTGTTTTTTCTAAGATTTCGTGGTTTTTCCCCGAAATATGCGGATTGATATCATCTGCATATAAAACAGTATTAAAGTTGGAGGCTTGACTGACTGATTGAAATTGTTTGGTCATTTTTCAGTGAAAGAAAAATTTAAACATGGTTATGAATTCCTTCTTCCAAATGTTTTTCCCCTTGAATCAGTGATATGTTGGTTCGTATGAAACTGTTTTTAGAATTAGAACAACCTCAGCGAACCACTTCTTTAAAGCAGTCATGCTTGCCTGTAAGAGCATTTTATTAAAGTTTCATCTCGGAGACAGATAAGTTTCTTACAAGTGTTACCCTAAAATCGTCTCCAGTAAGCACAAAAATCCATATATCTGAGTGGAAGTTTTTCAAGGAGAACCTGCCGCAGGCCCTTTCCAGAAAAATCATGCCTTGTTGACTCACTAAACATTGGGGGTAAAATCAATTTTTGATTTTGTTAGAAGGGTAAATGAGACAAAAAAGGTTAAGGACCACTGTACCAGAGTAAAGTGTAAAATTACAGTCAATTAATTCTGTAACATTAGTTGTAAAGGTGCAACATTCCGATCATTTGTTATGATGTTTGAGCGACAAAGGATTTTGTAACCCACACCCGCTGCTCACTGCCCATGTTCGCTCAAGCATAACCAAAATCGATGTTGCTGTTTCGCGAGCGGTTTTCACCAATATAAGGAAGCTGCACTGAGCACTACACGACACGGTGAGTTGAAAAGTAACACCGCAGCCAAAGCAAACAGTGGTCAATGGATTCAGAAAAAGAACTTGCTGATAAGTTAAAGAAGCAATGTTTTCCCAACGGCAGAGAAATAAACCCGAAGGTGACAGCTGAAATTATTCATCAGCTTGGCTTGGTGTATGGCAGGAAAAGACCAGACAAAATAAGTCTAGTACAAAGTGCTGTGTTGTTAAATGCAGCTATCATAAGAGAACCTGAAAATGTAACTGCTGTAGAAAACGACCTGCGAAACCTCATATCTGATGTACTGCTGCTGGCGAATGCTTCTGAGAAAGACATCGACTTGATAAAATTTTCTTCTACCATTCGTGACAAACTAAAAAATTTTCGTGGAGAAGTTGAAAGCAAGCTTTTTCCACGGCAAAATGAAAGCATGATCGGAGAAGAGAAAACACGTTTTAGAAATGAGAAAGTTTGCCAAGTGGCCCAGCTGCAACGTTTCATCAATGAAAGATACCGATCGATCATGCAAGAGATTAACGATTTTTGCATAGATGCAATGGGAAAACCTCCCTGTAGGTATGCTCTGATTGGCATGGGCTCACTTGCTCATGAACAGATTACACCCTACTCAGATTTCGAGAGCGCCATAGTTTTAGAAAATGGTAGTTCGCAAGAAACACTTGAGTATTTTCGATGGTGCGCTGTGCTTTTCCAGTTGGTCCTAGCGTGCCTGCAAGAAACCATTATCAAGTTTGTTGCCATCGAATGCTTGAACGATCCGACACGCCCAGGAGGCGACTGGTTTTACGACGCTTTCACACCGTGCGGCGTTTGTTCAGATGGTTTCTCGCCAGAAGCGAGCAAACACCCTCTCGGACGGCATAAAACATCGAAAGACAAGCCATGGACCACCGAACTGATAAAATCAGTAAGCGGCATGGTGACGTACCTTGACAGTGAGGAAGACAAAAGGAACGGTTACCATCTTGCTGACGTTCTGTCGAAGACCTGCTTTGTCGCAGGAGATGGAAATATCTATGAACAGTTTTGCAAAGAAAGTCAAGCTCAGCTGGAGCGGAACCGCTTTTATTACCAGACAAAGTGGTTTGCAAAAGCCGAAGCTGATTTGAAGCGGTTCAACGCGGTGGAAATGCTCGGACACTGGTTTTCTCGTCAGCTGGACGTGAAGCGCCTTCTTTATCGCACCTCAACTCTGTTCGTGTCCGGTCTTGGCCGACAGTTTGACATCTACGTGAACTCACACTATGACGCGTTAGATGCGTTGGTCGCAAAAGAAGCGATAACTCAAGATCAAGGCATTTACTTCAAATACGCTGTAGCGATTTCGTGCGAGGCCAGGCTGAGAACGTACATGAAAACCCAAGGCCAAAATGACGTCTACGCGAACAATCCAAGCAAAAACGCTGAAGTGAAAATGCTCGAACAGTTATTGGGAAAGTGGTGCATCGTTGATTATTTCCAAACTGTTCGCAGTTTTCAACAGTTTCTGAAAGAACTTACAGATGCCAAAGGAAGCAGAACAACCAAACTGCGATTCAAAGGACGCTTCCTGCAGCCTGACCCTTTTTTTTCTTCTGTTGTATGTGGGTCGATTTCCCTGATCGACCACGCCGTATCGTTTCTGCGGCAAGCTTTGAACCACTTTGAATCTTCTGAAAATGTCACTCAATGCGATATGACGGAGTACATGGGAGTCCTTTTGCTGTCGCAAGGCAGAATAGACGAGGCTCGCAGTTACACTGAAAAAGCGATTGATGCGAAAAGAAAAGTCATCAGGGAAGAAACTGATCGTCAACTGATCAGATGCAAGCGTAACCTTGGACTGTGCTTAATGGCCACCAATGATTTTGAAGCCGCTTCTCGTGTTTTTCAGGAGATTTTTGTCCAGCATGATGACGTATGTTTGAGCGAAGAGGTAGATTTGCAGGTCGCTGACTGCATGCACAGAGCTGGCATGTGCTTTCTGGGCCTAAATAACTTTGACAATGCGTTGCGTCAATTTGAACGCGAGCTGACTGTCAGGCAAGCGACAACCGACGACAAAGTTTTCGGTCCGTGCTGCAAAATCATTGATGAATGCAGCGCTGACTTGACCGAGTGTCTTCTGTTTCTCGGTCACAGCATGCGAGCAGCGGGTCGAGCGAACAAAGCGCTGTGTTATTTTTTAAAAGCACTGTCGATGCGCCGAAAGATTTCGACAGACGAAACTGTGGACCGAGATGTTGGTAACACGTATTTCAATATAAGCTACTGCTACTTGGATATTCATAAGCTTCAACACGCTTTGGAATACGGTGTGAAGACCTTCGAAATAAGCAGAAAGTCTCAAGGTCTCGAGAAATTTAGCCCTTTGCCTTCGTTTTTTCGCTTGCTGGGTGAGGAATTCCTGAAAGCGGGAAAACGTGCTGATGCTGTTCGTTGTTTCACCTGCGAATATGAACTTTACGAAATTTACCAGGAAAGCGGATCGGCGAAAGCGAACAGCGCTTATAACGTCGGTCGTTGCTATTTGGGTAGGGGGGACACCGAGCAAGCGCTCGCGTGGTTCGTGAAATGCCTTCACATGCGCCGGGAATTGCGCTCGTCGGAGTGCGCTCCTTTGGACGTCCCTCGCGCGTTGTACTCTGTCGGCAGCTGTTACTTCTTGCTGCGCAAGCTCGAAGAAGCCATCGGCTGTTTTAAGGAACTGAAATCAATGGGTGACGAGGTTTTATCTGACGTGACTTGTGCCGATCATCGTCGGCTTCTTGTCCATTGCTTCATGCTTGCGAAAAGGTTCGACGAAGCCTACGCTGAGCTTGAGGAGATCTTGAAATATTCGCCGTCAGATTTTGACATCCAAGTGTGGCAGTTTTACTGCACGGGACACTTGTTTGTGGGACTTTATGACAAAGAAAGAGGCCGCTACGCGAAAGCTTTGTTATCGTTTCAGCAAGAGAAACTTTTTCGACTGACAATGAGGCAAACAGAAAGTAACGCCCACGAAGCAAGAAAGTTGCGCGAATGCGATCGAAACATAGGGATTTGCTTGTTCAAGCTTAAGCGCTATCAACAAGCGTTGAACAGCTTTGTGTCACACTTGGAACCATGATCTCAACCTTTGGCGGTTTGTCAAAGATCAACCTTCTCAAGCTTCCGACACTAGCTACTGACTTCAGATAATGATGAATATTCGTTATCATCGAGATAGCGCTTTTCTCTGCATAATGTTTGCTTACTTTGAGCGTTGGTTTTATTATCAGCTATACGTGCTTTATCCTTTTCTGTGAAATTGTAACATATTGTTTTACGCTATATTCGTATTTTTACAAAGAAAATTTACCATAACTAAATACATACATGTAAAAGTTGTAATTAGTTTTGATCTCATTTTTTGTTGAACGCTCAGTCGCTTCCAAAACATGTTTTTGGCTTTATTTGAGTTCAATGTGGCTGTCATTGGCAACCCACAGTTCATGCATGCTAGTACGTACTTCCTGTTTTAAAAAAACGCCAACATATGTTGCAATGCTCTGGATACGGTGAGGTAATACTTCAGTAAAATGACTTGTGTCGCAAACGATGAACAGAAAGTTGATATGACAATACTGACTCTGACACTTTTATATTAACAATCGAAAGATACTTCTCTCCAAGATCCGCGTGCTTGTCAAACTTAAAATCAAAATAGTCTGTTCTGTTGAATCTGTGGAAGCAATCATGCTGCAATTTATCTGCTGTTCAAATTTTTTCAACGTCAAGACCATTAGAAAAACTGTTTAATACCACAAATGTTTACAAATTATCACAAAAATTCACTTATTTCACCTGAAACCTTCATTTAGTGTTCATAAAAAACGCGAGGTTTTTATTCTCTGAAAGTGGGAAATCTGGCTTGATGTTGTAATGTCTGCAGCCTGAACGTTTTTCTAACATTTGCTTATCAAAAAGTTTTCAAATATGTATAATTGTAAAATTGCTGTCGTGCGATACACTCCACGTGTCGCAATTACGTTTTCCCGCACAAAGAATCCGTAGGTAGTTGGTTACATTTAGAAAATTTTTGCTTTCAATCGCAAAAATTAATTTTTAAATAAACATTGCAACTTTCTGGTGCGAATATAAACTGAAAGTTTCTCAGATGCAAAAGATGCTGGTATCTCAGAATTGTGATTTCATCACAGCGTAAGTCTATTCTGAGCTAGAAAGTTTAAGCTTTTTCAGACAGTTGTTGTCAAATAACGTATCATATCGGTAAATTTTCTCATATACAATGGCTCTATTTTTCTTACTGAGTTTAATTTGCATTTACAAAACGAAGCTTAATTAGGATCATTGTCTTAATTTACCAAACCTTTAAAAGAGCGCAGTCAGTGCTTCATGGGAGGGGTAATGTCGCATCAAATTTAAATACGCTGCAGTATGTGGCCAAGTATGCCGCGAAATCTTAGTAAGACAAACAATGTAAACGCAGAAAACCACTGCATTTGAAAAGTCTTGTGAAGATGTCGTCAGCTTTCGATTTACTTGACAAAGGCGCGGCTAGATTGCAATCGCCCATCAAGGGTATCGAGCGACAAGAAGGAAGTTTTGAACGAATACAAAAATGTGGTTTTCCAACATCAGAAAACAGTTAGGAAAGAAGGTTTATCAATCTTTTGTAGCATGAAGAAAGAGCCAAAATAGCGCATCCTTGAACAGACAGGAAACCTGTATCGATTGCTATTGGTTCGTTTAACCTGTGACCCACCTTTTTCTTACAGAGCAGAGGTAAGAACTAACTTCACAATGATTTTGCCTATTTTTTCAGTCCCTTCAAAACAGTGGTTCTTAAAGTGGCTGGAATCCCTCCCTTGGGGGCGATTTTGAGGGGCAAGGGGGCGAAAAAATAAAGGGGACGATAAGGGGACAAAACAACACAAAGGAGGAGAAAAAGCTCATAATCGATCATTGAGTTAACTTCAATGGCCTACTATTATGACGTGTTAATTTTTTGCAAACTTTTCTTTACTATAATAATGGTTGGAGGTTGTTCATAAAGCAATTTATCTATTTAATTTTTACTCTGGATCGTTTTTGTGTCCGGCCACAGTGTGGATTATTTTCACAAGAAGTCTGAATGTAATATTAGCGCCGCAATATAATTGCTTAGTTCAGCTATTTAATACTTTCTTTAAATTAAATTCTTTAAATTTTCTACCTTCTGTTCGCTTTATCAGACTTGGGGGGGCGAAAACGACGTGTCGAGAGTGAAAAGGGGGCAATGAAATATAAAAGTTTGGGAAACACTGCTTTAATATTTTTGACTTTTCACGTTGTGCCATAACCTCTGTGCTAAATATATGCGTTTGATATACAAAGAATCGGCAAGGATTCATGTATTTACAAAGAATCGGCAAGGAGCACCCTGTAGACAAACATTGTAAATTATTTCGTATTTGAACATGGAAATATTGCAGTAACAAACAGTCTTTCCAAGTAACGTAGGTAATAGCATGGTCATTGCTGCGATGCTTCGACGGTTCATATGCGTTTCGATGTCTGCCGAGTGTTCGACTTCTCCGTCTATTTCTTATTGTGATATTACTTCCGCGTAAAACACATTGTGTAAAGCGCTAGAGCAAAAAAGGTGTGCTGAGCGAGAAGCTGGAAAGACAGCGATAAAAAGGAAAAAAATCGAAAGCAAAGGTTGCCTATACCAGAACAGCAGTAGCACGCTGCAAAACACTTAAACAAGTTTGTCGTTTGCAGCGAAGAGCAAACGCTAACAGTCTATAGTGAAACGCATTTTGTTGCAAGTCAAAGTTTTGAAATACTTTGTTTACCACGGTAGAATGAGTTCTTGACGGTTTTCGTTCGCTTAATAACTTAAATACTGCAGTGATACGGCATAATCAATCTACATAAGCTTACTTTACTCGTGACTCAGTTGCACTACATAACAAACTGTCTATGAAACGGTGTTCAGCTGAGCATGTACACGACATGGAGAAACTAAAAGAAAGGAAATAAATGAAAAAATGAAAAACTATTGCGAAGAGCAAAATGCGACAGATATACTTTCTTACACAGAGCATTGTCAATATCCGTGACAGCAGTGAAATATATTCCAACAAATATTCTGTCAGCTTAACGCTTTTGATCTTTTGTAACATTTGCAACGTTAAAGCGGTAGCGTTCGCAAAATCTATACGTGCCGATGAATGAGAAGTGAGGGCGCCGGACTCGTCACACAAAATTGCACAATAGTTCGTTGCAACGTTGCTGATTGTTCACAGACGTGCTAGCAGGACCAAGCCGTACCGTAGTGATGAGCTAGACTTCTTTTACATTTTACAGCAGAAAGTAATGAAAACATGCTTCATCGTGCCTCAAAATAATACCTTTACATATTTCAATGAAAGTTATCAGTGATATGCACAAGTCATTAGAAATCGATAGTTTAATCCAGGGGTGGTCAAACGTTTTGACCCGAGGGACCAATACGCGATTGCATGGGCACTGGAGGGTCGGATACAGTTGGATTTACGTAATCTATGCAAATATAGGTTGTTAAAATGTAGCCTATTGGATAGGCGGATCCAGGGGGCTAAGGGGGCTGAAGCCCCCCTTAAATTATTTCAGATACGTTTTTTCATCGATGGTACCCGACACAGAAACGTCCATCGGGGTGATTTTTTGTGTAGCTTTTAAATAAACCATTTATTGCACAGGGGTAGGGACGAAACTTAAATGCAAAGCTTATTTTGCTGAATTTGGAAAGTCCGAATGTGTTTATTTCACTATAAATGAAACTCCTAATAGAGAAGTTTTTACATAAAACTATGGTCCCAATGTTATATAAATACGTAAGTGCTTAGATGAAGTATTTACATTACATATACGTTATATAAACCGCACGTACATAAGTGCAGCCGGGGGGAAGGGGCCATGGCCCCTCCAAATTTTTAGAATATGTGGTCATTTTGTGCTTAAAGAGGCAGTATCTTAAACAAATACTGTTGCTCGCCTAAAATCAAACATTTTGACCCATCCACAATTTTGGGCTGGCCATGCCACTGCGCATTTAACATTTAAACTCTTGTTTCATTTGGGCAAGATTCGGCTTCTTGTGGACAAAAGATGAATAAGCAGCAGACTCAGAACCGTGGCTAGAAAGTTTTCAGTAGGGGGACATGACATTCCAAAAATTGACAAAAACTCCACTGGTTTATAGTGTTTCATTTTTCAATTTTGGGGGGTTTGGAGCTTTGTTTGGGTGGGCTAAGCCCAGCAAAGCCCCACCCCGTGGCGACGGGACTGAGCAGACTGTGGACAAAAGTTGAATAGGCTGCAGATCATACTACTTTTTCCTATAATCTTTTACGAATGACTGCAGTGCAGCTAATGTTAAGCGAAGGCATTAAAATTACGCTACAATGAACTTACACGCAGTTAATTATAGGCTAGGTTAGAGCGCTCAGTGACAGCGTAAATTCCAAAATAGCAAAGCTAACCGTAAAACGTAGCCTACATGTCAAGTAGGCTTAAAACAAAGCGCGCTAGATTAGCTGTAGGCTATGCTAAAGATGACTACCGATTAGCACCAGACCTGCCAGCAGGGGTGTAGTGGGCTGGGACGCGTGGGAATGGGGTTCCCACACCTTTTTGACTCGTAACGTTACTTGAAGATTTAGATTTTTCATTTAAATGTCTACGTGTAGCGCCTGGAGAAGCATAAATGAATAAATGACAAGTTATCTCGTGTATAGCACCGTAGCACTAAAGTGAAACAGGAAGATCCAGTGTGGAAATTCTTGTCGGCGATTCAGTCTTGTTTTATGTTTGGTGTGGGAACGGCGTTCCCACACCTCTTTTTAGCCATACACCCCTGCCTGCTAGCAGCAGTTTTTAGACAAAAGTTCAGCTTAGCACGAAATTAGATGCTCTTTATCGACCAACATTCTGCTGTCTTTTATAATTTTTTTCAACCTACTGTACAGTATTTCTAAAATTTCATTACCGCCATATAGTCGCGTTTCGTATGGATGAGAATTTGGTTATTGACTCACTGCAAACTTCACGTTTCCTGCTGTGATGTGGAAAGAATGTCTGATTATTTCCAATGCCCTTGTGATGCAATAAACACCTTCCAGGGAGAAATGTTATTGCTTTCGAGTTTTTTGGTATGTTTGTCTCTACGCGTACCCCAAGCGTTGTTTTTGGGGTGGGAGTGAAAAGTTGTGCTTGTTTTCGAAATAATATACCTTTTTTTCGACCTTCAAGTTATTTTCTATGGTCAAATGACTTCGATAATCAACAACATTTGCTTTTAAATAGTTTGTAATTAATTAATAGTTTGCCACTGATGGGCAGATATTTATAAACAAATATCGCCATTTTGCTAGACAATCGTGATTTGCAGGGACGTAACGAGGTTAAAGTGCGCCTGGGGCAAGAAACAAGTTTGGCGCCTCAATGTTCGACCCTGAGGTCTTTCGGAAACAAATGTACTGTTTTGAAAAGTGCTCGTGACATTGTTGTGACTTTTTGGTCCCCCATGGTGATTCCGCGCCCGCGAAATTGTGCCCCTTTACCCCCTGGTTACGTTTCTGGTGTCATGCAATAAAAATCGGAAAATTTTCCGAAAACAAAAAAAAATTCAAGTCCGATGGTCATGAACTTCTATTCCATGAACATCTGCAATTTTCGAACAAAATCCGGCATGGATCTTGCACAGACTGCTAGCAAAGGTTACTGGCAGCGTTTCAGGTTTCTTCGTGCAGATTTTTTCGGCGTGGACCTGTGCTTGTTTTGCAAATAATAAAACTTTTCCAACATCAACAAGTTTACTTTTTTAAGGTTAGATAAATTTGACAATAATTTCTAAATTCTTTTGAAGGCCACTTCTGCTCCAGAACCGTCGGGTAATGGCGAAATGTGTATGGTTATTAACCGTGTTTGTTAAAAAAAGTTACATGAGCAGTTGGGTCTTCACTGCTATGCAGTCAGTACACATCCGGATGAACTCGTCCTTGAGCCCCCCCCTAAAAAAATCCTGGATCCGCCTATGTATTGTATAGAGCAACAATAACAATAAAATCCCACCATTTTGTTTATTCTTTTATAGCGCTGCTTGCAGCTAAGTGCTGCTGCGGCAGACAAGTCAACAAGAGACAGGCAGACAGGCAGAAGCCAATGCTGTTGCACTGCGTCCACAGTCGGAAATGTGGTGCTTGAAAATATGTGCAAGGAATTTTGCGGGCCGGATTCGGCCCCTAGTTTGGCCACCCCTGGTTTAACAGGTTAAATCAGTGGTTCCCAAACGGGATGCCGCGGCACCATAGCGTGCCATTTATAAAACTCAGGGGTGCCGCGACTATATGTTTTTCAATATATCATTTAAAAATAAATTTTCAAAATGTCATCAAACCTTAAAGCAAATTGTTATCAGTTCGCCAGGGGTGCTGTCAATAACATTCTCTTCTGTAACGTGGCACACTGGGTTAGATGGTCAACAGAGGCGCAAAGCAAAACCGAGATATACTGTACAAACGGAGATAATATTCACGGTAAAAAAGAAGGCTTTTGCCGGGCTTCACTGAGGTTACGGCAAAACATTCAGACATAAATAGTGTTTCTATGCCGAAAGAGAAATCATCCGCAAACGCCTGGACCATTAGAAAAAACACTGCTAAGCAGTTTTGATCAGGCACACTCAAAAGATGAAAAATATTGGAATGGATGAAGCTTCAAGGTCTAGGATAAAAGAAATTTTTGCAAGGTTTGCAATCACCAAAGCGTTTAGACATACTGCATGCGGTTTGATTTATTGCTTGGTGCGTTTTTAACAAAGCTGCGAAAACACTTCTATATCGTAAGCGGTGTTTTCCACAGACAGTGTTCAGGCACTGAAATCAAGCTTCTAGTTTAAATCTTTAATAAGATTGCAACTGTAAAATGTAAATATATGCATACTTGGAGGTGACCAGTGGATGTGACTCTGCAGTTAGTCGCAAAGCATTTACATTTTGTAACGCGCAATAATGAAATGCTCTTTTTCCAGTTGGTTACACTGAAGATGCCTCAAGAACTTCCAATTCTTGTTGAAAGATGCCCAAAGCTTCTGAATATTGCTTTATTTTAAAGAGACAAATGCCAATGTTTCTGATGCATTTACGCAACAAGCTTGCGTCTAAGTCACTTCCAGAACTTGCCGACAACAGCTCGGAGTATTGCATTTCTCGTCGGTAGCATTCCAAAGCGTCTTTGTAGTTGTGCAAGCCTTTGCTGTACAGCCCCATGAAACGAGAGGCGGAAACGCCAAATGACAGGAATTCCATGTTGGCATGTAGCAACGTGGGTTGCTGAAAAACTTCTTGGCATATTTTGTAGGCTTCTTCTGCATGGCCTAACGCTAAATGGCAAGAAATTATTCCAATTTTACTTTGTACGCCGACGGTCGAGTTTCGCTCAGTACCGCAGTTCGGGTTGGTCAAAGGAGTAAGGCACCTCATCGCCTCTTCGTAGTTTTCTTGCGCGTGGAGCTGCATACCCACCGAACACAAGGCCAAAGCTATTTTCAAAGAATCGTTTTCACCTGCTATGTCTGTTGATTGCAGTTCTAAGGCTTTCCTGAGGCATTTCGATGCTTGATAGCACTCGCCCAACTTCTGGTAGCATCGACCCATTGAATACTGGCAATGAGCGTTAAGAGTTTGGTTGCCGACAACTAAATTGTAAAGTTCCGATTCAAACCTAAGGCATTTGAGGGAGTTCTCGTAATCACCTTGCAAATATAGTTGTTGACCGCCATAACTAAACATTGCAGCCAATTGTACGTCATTCTTTAAGAAAGGAACGTGTTTGTGAATGGCAAAGGCTTTACTGCCATTTTCCAGACCTATTAGAAATCGATTGCTCACAAAGCAACAGTGACAGAGGTGAAAATAAATTTGAGCAATACTTCTGTCGGTCGTCTCGTCCCTGGATAGCAACTGTCGTACAAGCAAAGCTCTGGAAAAACACTTCTCAGCTTCTCTGATTTGACCTATGTTTAATAAACAAAAAGCTAATGAAACCAGACAACTGGCTTCATCTGGATCCTTGGACGGGTGCAACGCGCACAGAAGTTTTCCACATGCCTTCGCCGTTTGCCTGATTAGCAATTCGTGCTCGTAGTGGTGGACTGCCTCATGAAATTGTTGCAAGGCTTGAGCGCATGTACCCAGCTGATTTCTGCACTGAGCAATGCGAAGGTCGCCGGCCGGATCAGAAGGCTTTTCATGCCGTTCAAGGGATAGCTCTTGACGCATAGCAAGCTCCTTTGCGAAAAACGAGAGAGCATCGCTGAACCGGCCTGCCGCAGCCGAGGAAATGCCTAGTGAGCTCATGCAACGAGCTAAACTTTCGTCTGCTTTTTCGCCGCCAAGATCCTTGGTTCTCATCTGTCTTTCTTCGTCGAGCAACGCATAGGCGGCGTCGTGACGATTTTGCATGTGCAGAGCCATGGCTACGAAATCAGTGATCCTATGCTGCATCTCTGCTGTGGCAAGCTGATCCTCTTCTGGTGATCTACCTTTTTCATTCATTGTACATGACGACAGAGCTGCCTTTAGATGCATCTCCGTTTTTTCAAACTCACATAAAATTGAGCTCACTATAGCTGAAACGAGGGGACGTTCGAAAACAGAATTCATCGGAAATTGCTTTGGCTGTTCACATTTCTTTTCAAACCAGCATTTCAAGCCAAGAGTAAATGCATAGATTACTTGAAAATAATCAAAAAAACTGTTCTTCTCCTATCAGCGCGACCAGGTCAGATAGTGCACTGGGATCGTTTGGATGGCAATCAACATAATCGTTTTGGCCCTTTAATGCCATGTAGACCTTTAGCCTGGCTTCGCATGAAATTGCAACCGCATACTTGAGGTAACTGATTTGTTGCGGCGTCATGAACTTGGTTGCGCCTATTTTGTCCAAAAGGTCAAAGTTGGAACTGCTTTGCACATTTAAGTACTGACCAAGACCCGAAACAAACAAAGTTGATGTGCGATAAAGAAGACGCTTTACGTCTAGTTGTTGCGAAAAAGTGTATCCGAGCATTTCCATTGCGTTAAAGCACTTCAGATCTTTTTCCATATCTGCGATTAACTTGTTCTTACCACGTATACCACTCACCAGCAACTTAGTTTGACTCTCAAAGTGAAATTTTTCATACAAATCACGGCTTCCATCAACGAAACAAGTCCTTGACAGTACGTCAGCAAGATGATAACCATTTTTTAAGTCTTCGACACTATCAAGATAACGCACCATGCCGCTCACCGATTTTATCAACTCAGTCGTCCACGGTTTGCTTTTTGTTGGCCTCTGTCTGCCTAGAGGGTGTTTGCTGGCTTGTGGAGCGAAGCCATCTGAACAAATACCGCACGGTGTGAAAGCATCGAAAAACCAGTCTCCTCCTGGGCGTGTCGGGTCGTTCAAGCACTCGATGGCAACAAACCTGATGATGGTTTCTTGCAGGCAAGCTAAAATCAGCTGAAAGAGTACAGAGTACCACCGAAAATATTCGAGAACCTCATTATTTTCATCAGCACCATCTTCCAAGACAACAGCACTTTCGAAATCTGAATAAGGAGTAATTTGTTCCTGAGCAAGTGAACCCAAGCCAAGTAGTGCATATTCACAAGGTGCCTTTCCCATGACATCTATGCAGTATTCACTGATACTTTTCATGATCGCAACGTAGTTTTCGTATACAAGACTTTGGCAACAAATGATTTCCTTAACTTTACGACTTCGAATACTGTGTTTATCATCACCGAGTAAACATTCTCCACTCGGTTTAATTTCTGACAACGCAATTCGTACTTGTCTTCGAAACTCGACCAGCTTATTGCGAAGAGTTTTAGAAAAGCCTATAATGTCAGCTTTTTTCTTAAATGCGTTCGCTATTAACAAGACATCCGAAACCAAATTTTGCAAATCTTTTTCAACTGTTTCTGCATTTTCAGGCCCCCTTACGAGAGCCGCATTGTAGAGAACAGCGCTTTGAATCAAGCATATTTTGTCGTGTTTCCTTTGGCTGTAGAGCAAACCAAGTTTATGTATTGCTTTTGCTGATACTCTGGGTTCCTTCTCTTTTCCGTTGAGAAAGCACTGTTGGCGCAATTCATCTGCAATCTCCGTTTCAGACAACATTGCAAACATGCTGGAATAGTCATAAAATGTCACTTCACATAGGCCTACGCTTTTCAACGTGCTAACGTGCTAGGCAGTAACTGGCCAAGCGTTTTCAACACCATACTTTTCAGATTTTGAAAGGTGAACGTTTCAAACAAAACATTCTGCCAAACCATCTTTCCAAACGCTACACCTGCACAAAAAACGACGGTGTCAATCATTAGTGTTAGAAAAGAACATAGAAAATTTGCGTAAATGACATTCTACCGCACCTCTTTTGTTACACTGACACAGTGGTTCTTAACCGGGGGGATGTCATCAGGGGGGCGAGCCCCTACGCGCGCTACAACACGGTAAGTTTTTGAAAAGAAAAGTGTTCCGTTCTATTCACCGATTTAAAGTCAGGGGGCCTGAGACACAGGACAATTACTTCAGGGAGACATGGTAGAGTAAAGGTTAAGAACCACTGTATTAGCACGATACAAAGAACGGTGTCTGATTCTTGATCCGGGGAGACACCGATCTTAGTCATTCCATTGAGCTTTTTCCTGAATAGAAGTGAAAAATCTGAACAGTTCATGAAAAATAACTGAACATTTAATTTGCTAGCTTCACCATGAACGAGGCAGATGGGAAGCCACAAGGTGAGAGTATATATAGCAAGGACTATGCGATTCATATACTGTACCTTTGGGTGGACTAAGAAAGTTAAGATTTCACAAGGCTCTCAAAGGGGCATTTTATGAATTCCCAGCAAGCTTCTCAAATACCTTACCTCTGACCTCGCAACCTCTTCTCTGTGTGTTTCAACCAGGCGCGGACACAGGGGGGGATGCAGTGGATGCATCCCCCCCACCAGACCGAAAGAGGTGTTGACATGACACTTGATTTCATTGAAAATCATCGCCAATAATATTTTTGTACTGCACAATACTTAATCGCTAAAGATACTAAAAATTAACTTATGCTAACAATTAGTCAAAAATGTTTCTTCGGTTCATTAGATGAGCTGGCTTTGTTTGTGGAACCTGATATAAAATAGTCAATGATCGCATGGGCGTTCGCAGGGGGGGCAACTGCCCGTTTTCCTCCCTAGAAATTGGGATTAAGAACCAAATGTTTCTCGAAAAAACTGAAGTCGGTATCTTAAATTTCGATTAATTGATTTGATTCTTGCAATGACAGTTTTTTTTGCCGGAATGAAACTCACACTGCACAAGAGTCAGGTTCACAGTTATAGTGTGATGCAGTGATGGGCTGGCAATTCACTCGTGTCCCCTCCTTTGCCTGCAGAGGCGGGTTGTGAAAGTCGCGAGCGAATTGTTCTTCTGTTGGTCTTCATTGCGCAACAATTCCGTGGCAAGAAACCTGCAAAGGTTCACTTTATATTGCGGTAGCAGGCATTTTGTTGCATGAGACTGTTGAACGCACACATCTTGGCAGGTAATGCAGCGAGACAGTGACATACTGATAGCGGTAAGCCACGTACATTTGTACTTTGTTAAAAGAAGCATGAGTGAGTCTGCAGCAATGCTTCCACAAGTTTGAAAAATCCATCATTAGTGCGAGTGTGACCAATGTGCCTGAGTGTCAAACTACACTTATGCAGGCTTCTTTTCATGCAGTATAAAATCACGTGGCTTGTTAGAATACGTCTATGCAGGCTTGTGGAAATACGTCTTAATTGTTAAGGTTTAGTTCTGATATCTGAGTGAATACTGAGTGCAAAGCTATATTTGCTATGGCGAGTTTTCATAATTTATCTGGTCAATTTTTCAAAACCTGCGTGGTGCTCTAATTTTGGTAAGTTTGTCCGTAGCCGTGTCAACACACAGGTCTACCTGATTGTCTGGTTTGTGTAGCAAGTTTTCATTGATCGCTTTGGACGAGGTCCCAGACTTTTGCAGCTCTTGTTTCTAAGTAATGCTGACAAGTCTTGCTAGCTGATACCGCAATTAGGGGGAGAGCAACCGGGCAATCCCCCCGAAATATTCATAAACATGTTCAGTTGTTAGTTCAGTTGAATATATCAGCTGGGTGTGGCCTTGCTTGCTAAGTAAAATAAAGTCATCATTTGTGCTTTCATTGAAAACCATGGCAATCCAATGTTTCTTTCTTTACAAATCGTGGCAATGCTTACTTGAAAAGAAATGCCCTGTGTTGAAAATCTGTAGATAGCCTACTGTGCAAATTGTCGTAATACTAATATACCTGGCTATTGCTGCCAACGAAGCATTTTTAGTGATTGTTACCGTAACATGTGCCATTTCCTTTATAGTGTAGAAAGGATAAAGCGATTTGTCAACGTCCATTTGCATTGCATCGTCAGCAATGTTTCCTCTGAGTGTGCAAATACTCAGGACCACCAGAACTGTTGCGCAGTGAAATCTCATTCTCGCGTACTTGCAACATTCCAAACTTCAAAGCAATGGAAAAGCACGCAAACGATAAGCTATTTGAATGAAATTTTATTTCGCTCGTATTTTGGTAAGATCATATATTTATCATATAATTCACAAAGTTTGTAATTCATTGAAAACTCCACCTACTCATCCCTAAAATAATCATGCTCACTGAAACAAATATTTGCTCAGTGCAAAATTATCTTTGAGGGAACTCTGATCGTCAGCAATTTGAAAATGATAAACAAAATGTCGACGTTGCCTCCCCTGGAAAAATGTCTGTGGACGCCCTTGAATGATCGTGCTTTCTCGCTTTCGCTTTTTGTTACTTTCGTGCTTTCACTCATTACGAATTGTTTGTTTTTTTCCGTTCTCTTAATTTCGGTTGCAAAATAAACAGAATCAACCCGCTTCTTGTTCTTATTTCATCAAAATACCTACAATAACAAATGTTATACACAAAATACTATGAGTATTGCAGACTATTCCAAACGACAATTAAAAATTGTAAGGTTCCCCATTTGAAGAGCACTGATCTAAACCTCATCGAAGTGACTACCCTCACTTGATGCAACCAGTCAAACAACACTATGCTGGCTACTGCCACCAGTAATTGTGCTGCAACAAACGTAACCTACAATGAGAATAGATATTATGTCGTCACCTGAACGGTCTGTCTCGAAACCTCGATGTACCTGCGCCAACGCCAGTGACTACGTCATCAGATCGTCGTTATATGCCACATTGCTTGTTTGTTCCGTAGCGGTGCAGTGCTAAGTTTGACCAGTTGTAAGTTCCAACTAGGCAGGAGATTCCTCAAACAGCCGGGAGCAAAACTAGGCAGGAGATTCCTCAAACAGCCGGCTGAAAAGCTCAAGGCGGTTTTTGTTGCTTTTGATAAGGAGAGACGAATCCCAGCCGTTGGTGCTTCCACTGAAGACGTTGACATCAATTAAAAAACTTTGAGAGACAGGGGGAATGACTTACGAATTGTTGCTTGAAAAAAATTTTTTTAGCATGGAAATTCTGCATAGTTTATTGTACCGCAACTGGAGTGTTAATTTTTATCGAATTACTCCATTTCACTTTGGCAAAGCTAGACTTTTTCCGCTGCACGTTACAGTCTGTGGCAAA
>Ga0210059_1004793_pt1 | contig 21790 bp, 11 predicted proteins | sample Ectturendosymbi2_FD_188042 | JGI IMG/M metagenome (GOLD analysis project Ga0210059, IMG submission 188042) | Ecteinascidia turbinata endosymbiont from Florida, USA - Sample 2 (SPAdes) (version 2) | ecosystem: Host-associated > Tunicates > Ascidians > Unclassified | place: Key West, Florida...
CTGGCAGGCAGGGGTATGTTGGTAAAAAAAGAGGTGTGGGAACGCCGTTCCCGCCAAACATAAAGGAAGACTGATTCGCCTACAAGAATTTCCACACTGGATCTTCCTGTTTCACTTTGATACTACGGTGCTATGCTCGCTATAACTTGTCATTTATTCATTTATGCTGCTCCAGGCGCTACACGTAGAAATTGAAATAAAAATCTAAATCTTCAAGTAACGTTACTATAGTCAAAAAGGTGTGGGAACGCCATTCCCACCCCACTACACCCCTGCTGGCAGGTCTGATGTTAATCAGTAGTCACCTTTAGCATAGGCTACAGCTAATCTAACGCGCTTCATTTTTAGCCTACCTGACATGTAGATTACGTTTTACGGTTAAGTTTGCGGTTTTGGAGTTTACTCTGTCACTGAGCGCTCTAACCTAGCCTGTAGTTAACTGCATTGTAAGTTCGTTGTAACGTAATTTTGATGCCTTCGTTTAACTACAGTAATAAAATGAGCTGCACTCCTTCATAAAAGTTTGTAGGAAAAAATAGTATGATCTGCTGCTTATTAGACTTTTGTCCATGGTTTGCTCAGTCCCGTCGCTACGAGGGTTCTAGTGAGCTTATCCCCCACAGGCAAAGCTCCAACCCCAAATTAAAACATGAAACCCTATAAATCAGTGGAGTTTTGGTCAATTTTTAGAATGTAAAACCCCCCCGCACAAATGCAAAGTCCCCCTATTGAAAACTTTCTCGCGACGGTTCTGAGACTGCTGCTTATTCATTTTTTGTCCACAGGAAGCCCAATCTTACCCAAATGAAACAAGAGTTTAAATACTTACATGCGCAGTGGCATGGCCAACCCAAAAAATTGGGTGGGTCAAAATGTTTAATTTTACGCGAGCAGCAGTATATTTTTTGAGATACTTACTCTTAAAGCACAAAATGACCAGATATTCTAAAAATTTGGAGGGTCCATGGCCCCACGGCTACGCTTGTGTACGTGCGGTTTATATAACGTATATGTATTGTAAATGCTTTATGTAAACACGTATTTATATAACACTGGGACCATATTGTTTTTTCTATAACATTGGGACCATATTATATAAGTTTTAAAAAACTTGTTGATCAGAAGTTTCAGTTATAGTGAAATAAACACATTCAGACTGTCCAATTTCAGCAAAATAAGCTTTGCATTTAATATTTTCGTCCCTATCCCTATGCAAGAAATGGTTTATTTAAAGGCTATACAAAAAAGTGCCCCAATGGGCGTTCCTGTGTCGGGAACCACCGAAATACGTATCTGAAAAAATTTAGGGGGACTTCAGCCCCCTTAGCCCCCCCTGGATCCGCTTATGAGGGGAGTAGGCATTCTGAAAATTTATTTTGAATTCACAACATGAACAGCATTTGCAGATTTTGCAAATTAATTATAAATATTTTCCCGCAAATACGCACAATAGGCTCGTAGTTTCCAACTAAACTTTTTGAACGAGCGTAACAGAAGAAATTGGGTCGTAAATCATTGAAATTTAATTGACGGCGATTATTTAGAGATGTCGTAATCAAATGCAAATGTAAAAAAATTTGCAAGAAACCAGAATTAATCCTATGATTGTGTTATCAAAACATTATTACGAAAGCAGCAAACATGAGACCGGTCAAAGCATGTGCGCCGCGATGAACGTTTTCTTTCATTAGCGCAAATTGATAAACTTTCTCATGTTAAGTGAAATATATATGCTTATAAAGCGTGCGCATTGGGCTTTTTACTGGCCGAAATACGCATGCACAAACCTTGTTGATGTCTGGACTGTTAATCTCCTGATGCACGGCACTTTTTTAGATTAATAACATTTTGTATCTCAAATCGCCTATAACAGGCCCGCAACCATAGGGGGGGAATCAGGCAATTGTTCCCCCGAAATTTTCAAAAATGTATGTATTTGCTAGGTACAGCAACAAGTTTACATCATTTTTCCCCCCCAAAAGATCTGTTGGTTGCGGCCCTGGCCTATAAATGTTAACAAATATAGACTAAGGCCTACGCGGACGCAACGGTTAACGTCCATAATGCACTAACTTGCGCTACTCTAGTTTGGGACAATCCCCAAAATACTCTCTTCTAACTACACAATTAACTCCATCTAGCTGTCCGAACAGCAGGCTGAGCAAATGTATGACTTTGGTCGTAAGCACCAAAGGTATCTTGCTGCTATGCAGTACAAAATAAGAGAAGACTACCTGGGCTGGACATAGTAAATTTTTTTGCAACAATCACTACACAACATGCATTGACCAAGTGGAAGTCTGACTTCTGGACGTATACAACTAGGCGTGCAGGCAGGGCCAGATAAATGAACGCGAGGCCCATCAGGGCAAAGCAAGCCCGTAACCAGCTTGGGACACCAGGTGTGGCGAAGAGTTTTCTGAGAGGGGACCACATTTTTTAAACTCTGTCCAATGTCTTTATACTGTGTCCAACACATTTTTCCAAGGGAGCGAAAAAAATTTTACGAGCCCTACCCTTGGTACGGTCCTAGGGCGAAGTCGTGACCGCGAGGCCCCCGACACGCTTAGCGCAAGTTTTCGCTCCTTTGCCAGCTGAGGCAAGTTGCGAAACTTGCTAGCGGATTGTTGTACTATTGGTCGTTATTGCGTAACTATAACACAGCAGTAAAACTTCAAATGTTCACTTCAAGTTACGGTAGTGGTAGTAGGCGTTTTGCCCAGTGGTGCCACTCCTAGTGTTTTTCCAATAGATCTAGTGTTATTTCATTTCATCCAGTGTTCTAGTGTTTTTTTATGGCTGTCTAGTGCTTTTTTTTATGAGTGAGCTGAATGTAATTCATTGCACAATTTTGTGTAATTGTAAGTGTAATTGATTATTGAGACTTTTTGATTTAGTGCAATTGCAATTTGCTAAAAATTATACCTTATAAAATCTTAAATTATATAAGACAATATAAATGTTTTGAGTTAAACCTCTGCGAAGTCACTTGGTCATCTGTTAAAAGTTTCAGTGACCTGTATAAACAAACGCAAGGGTTGCTGCTATCTCCCGTTTACTTTGTCTCAGGTTTACAATGAGTTGCACAATGTCTATGGTTGGCATTGCAACACTTTTTCTGGCCATTTTCACTATGTTTAAGTTTGCTTTTGTAATCTAGTGTTTTTTTGGTGACTCTAGTGTGTTTTTATCACCAAATCTAGTGCTTTTCCGTAACAACAGAGTGGCAACACTGGTTTTGCCGCATGCGACCGAGACTCCCACCCACTGACGGTTTTTTCCACCCAGATCTGTTTTTTAGTCGACCTGTGTGTCTAGGTTATTATGAAAAATCGCGTGAAAAATGTGATTTTGAAGTGATAAACTCATCAGCAACTTCAATAATATAACAAGGATAACTTTACATTACAGTGTTTGCATGCGCACATCAGGTGAGAACGTACGCATATCGGATGAAGCAGAACGTGTTCAATCGGTTTCATATTCTCATGTAAGATCATTGTCTGGTTTATATACAGTGGTGTGTTTAAGTATGGGAAGGCAAGCGAGGCACTTGCCTCCGGCCACCCTTTGCAACTCTAATGTGTAAAGTACCTTGTTTTCAAAGGGGCTCAACAGCAACTGTAATGTATAAGTAGGCTACTTTGCTATCAAAGGGGCCCCCAACAGCAGTTGCAATGCGTAAATACCTTGTTTTCAAAGGGGCCCAAAGTAACTGTAAGGCATAAGCAATTTTCTTTCAAAGGGCCCCCTAACTTCCCTGATTTCTAGTGCTTCATATTTCAATTTGGGGGATCGAAGCTTTCTGGGGGGATAAGTGGTGACGGGACTGAATTTTTGGCCCCCTGTGACAGCGTGCCCCCCCCTAATTGGGAGTATGGAGTGCGGCTGATACGGCTCTGGGTGTGAAGATAAATAATTAAGTTTTATCATTTCTACAAGCAGTGGGGTAGCCAGACCAAACTTTTTTGGGGGGCAAAAATTTTGTGGAGGGCCAAAATGTTTGATTTTAGGCTAGCAACAGTATTTTGTTTGGGATACCGCCTCTCCAAACACAAAATGACTAGATATTTTAAAAATTTGGGGGTCCATGACCCTGTGGGCCCCCTGGCTACGCCTATGCTGCAATACACTGTTCAGTTGCAGACATTTTGTTTGTCGCCTGATTTGATCGATTTTGACAGAAAATAAATTGAACCGCACGTACATATACATCATCTTTTTCAAATAGCTTTCTATATAGTTGGGGTTACAACCCTGCAGGATTGCTTCCTAGCCAACGTTTGAGGTTCATGTGCATATACAGTAACAGGGTCGCAACCAGCTGATATTTTCGGGGAGGGCAAACTGATTGAACTGATTGCAACGTGTTGTTTTACCTAATGGCCTGGCATGTATGTCACCACCTTATACACGCATATTAAGTTTGAGAAAATAAAAAATGTGTAGAAAGAACAGTAGAAAGTAAAAAATTTATCAATTCGTATCAGGCTATGGGCTACGGCCAGCACTCCAGCTAGGGATATAGTTTTAATTTCTAGCATGCCAGAGTTGCCAGAAAGGAATTTTTGCGATGGTCGTGAAATGAAGCTTACATCGGCATTAGGTGGGATACAGCAAGCTGATACGCCAGCAGCAGCTGCGAGAAGCGTTAAAAGCGATTTCACACAGAGCAGGCGCAAACGTTGTTTGGTGCGATACATATGGGGGAATGCGGTAATTCACACTGGATTTGCCAGGTGGGGAAGTTGAACTGCGGAAAGAATGTAAATGAGTTTATAGGCCTGGTGACAATGGATATTGCATTAGCAGCTGTAGCTACAGTAGGTTGAAAGTGCTTGCAATCGTTTGCATTACAACTTCGTTTTGCAATGATTTTCGTTTCAGGTTTTAATTGGACAGTCATTGCTACATAGACAGGATAAAATGTTGTCTGAAGAATCACTCATTTTGTTTTTTCAGCAGCAGCTGTGTGTCCTGCTTGGGCGTCGGAACGAGGGGACACGGGAGCTTGGCCCCTCCGTGAAAAAATTCCTTCCGACGCCCATGGTGTTTTCCGTTGTCTGCTCGGCCAAAACCAGCAAGTGACTGTTTCGTTTCAAATTTGATGAGAAAGATACTGTCGGATAGTTTTTGTCAGTTTCTTAACCTTGACAAGCAAGCAATATTTTTATAGGTTTATTATAATTTAACTAAAATGTTCTGATATGACGATAGTTTTTATAGCCTGACAAGCGACTACAGCCTAGACCTAACGGAAAGTGTTGATCTAACAATCTTTATTTCTATAGGACGTATTGCATGAGACCAATATTTGAAGAAAGGGACAAGTATGGGTAATATAATTTGGTGTCAATAATGACCTCAACGAGGAAATTTTGAAATGGTAGTTTCACAATGCATGAATCGAGACACATTCGATAAACTACATCAACTTACTAAACCACCCTTGAACGAAAAAAGAGATGAAATTGGAGAAGGTGCATTATTTCAGCAAGAACAAGACTAGCGAATACTTTGAGGTAGGTGCATTAGTCCCAAGTATGCATTAACCTGCAGAATCCATAATCAACGTAAAGACAGTATACTCATTTTTCCTGTGTTTAGAAACACCCACCAGCATGGATTTTAGAAAGTTGGTTGCGTAATAGCCTACCAACAGTACCTACCTTTGCTAAAACATTTTTCTTACCTTTTTTCTTACCGCAGCAGCTATTTTGATACTGGAAGCTCTCAACGCAGGTGATTCAACAATCAGTAATATCATAAAGCTGTTCCGTAACATGGAACGTCTTAATGCCCCATTATCCAAAGCAGTGTTTCTTAACCTGTGGGCCATAGCGTAGTTTTTGCGTGGGCCACGGATGTAGGACTAAAACATGTTAGAAAAGCAGTTATCCAGACATCTGATCACTGCAGCGTGCGAACACATCGACTGTGTTCAGCAGCAAGATTCTCACTGAATATCATATGAGGATAAATGCGTTACTTTATAACAGTGGTTCTCAAAGTAGACGGAATCGCACCCTTGGTGGCGATTTTGAGGGGCAAGGGGGCGAACAAAACAAAGGGGTCAATAAATGGGAAAATCAACACAAAGGGAATGAAAACGCTAAGCCACTGCCACTAATCGATCATTGAGTTAACTTCGGCTGTGACCTTGATGCTCTCGAAGCAAAGAAACCGCTTGTTGATTTATAAGCGCGGTGATCTACGACTGTACCTCATTAAAATATCTCCCAATATTTCACATCTGTGTGAAGGCCGCCAAGCACATCCATCACACTGAACTGGGGGCTATGGTATGTATCGATTTCTTTAAATAAAACTCTTCAAAAATACTCGTGTTTGCTTTACCAGGCTTGGGGGGTGACAATGCTGTGTCGAGAGAGAAAACGGGGCGATGGAACAAAGAAGTTTGAGAAACACTGCTTTAGAATTTCTTTGTGCGTATCAAAACATAAGCTATGCTAACAAGGTAGTGAGCCACGCACTTTTCACCAAATGGTATCTGGGCCACGTAAGTAAAAAGGTTGAAGTACTGTTCTAAACCTCCGTGCTTCCGCGTGGAATGGAGAAAAATTGCTGAGATCTTTTCGGTCTTTGAAATTTTCCAAAGCACATTGGTGCACTGGACGGTAAGCTAGTAATGATACGAGTTCATCTAAAATCTGAATCAGAAAATTTCAACCAGAGGTTTTCTTAACATTGTATTATTGGCAGCGTGTGACGCTCAGTATTGTTTCACGTTTTAATTGACGTTGTCTGTGCAGGACGACACCGCGATGGAGGTGTATTGTCAACGCCGAGTGTTTGGTAAAACTCCCTAAATATTCCGACTCCTGATAACAGACACCACAGAGCAGTGGTTTTCAACCTTTTTTGTACCGCGACCCATTATACTTTTATAGCATCCCACTTCAACCCAACGACCCCATCTAAAACTCCAAAAAAGCAAATGCAATACAGATGTGTACATAAAATATCTACTCACGACCCTTCCAAAAATGGTTTACAACCCTCTGGGGTTTCCACCCCCAGGTTGAAAACCATCGCCATAGAGTATAGGCACCGGACAAGTTCTATATTTCCTTACTGCTTGCCTTTCCCTGGAAGACACTTATGTACGGAAGAACATTTTCAATTACCACGTGTCCAAGTCTCACACGCTTTTTGAGGTGACAGCCGTGAGGAAATCAGCATGCGATGGAGTTGCGTCGAATAGATCAATCACTTTGGCGATTGTTTAGCAGCTTAGATCGCTGTCGAGTTGATTAGATCTTCAATAAGAAATGATTGTGAATTATTTAGTCTTGTTTACTTTGCTATGCTACCAATACCCCGTAGCTGCGCACATCTTGACTCACTCGGTAAATCTGGCTTGGCTTGCAACCTGAATCGGGATTCAAAAGAAATGTCGGGCTCGGGACGGGCTTCAAAATGAGGCCCGTTTAGAGCTCTGCTTTGATGCGTCGTGGATGGTTGAGAGGTTTCACAATCAACTATTGATGAAAACGCTAGCAATACAAAAACTCAACTGATGCAATGAGGCCAGAGCACCCGAATTGTGCGCGAGCGCACACACACAGCGAAATTGCCTTGGCGCAATTGCGGGTTGACACAAGCCACCCCGTACTTACAGAAAACAATCACCAGTTAGGAAATGTCAAATCGTGTGCGAAAGGTTACATCCACTAACTAAACATACCTTTAAAGATCGCACTGTTTTGTTACACGTGGTTTACGTCATTTAAAAACGTGAAGGAATCTTCTGCCGAGGTCGAAAAGTCGTCTTGCCATTGTCGATCATTGGGAAACGCAACACAAATCAATATTTATTGCTTGATCTCATCACGATAGAAACGCAGGACACCTTTGAGCTTATCAACAGGCAAGCCATTAAGCGCAGCAGTATCGCACCACACATTGAACACGCAAATATAAATGTACGCATATTGCGGAGGAATTAAATTTCGACAATGGAACAAATGCAACGGAAGTGCAGCAGCAATAAACAAGGCATTCATGGCGTCAAAAGCAAACATTGCACCAAGAATTTCGCAACAAGCAAACGATAAATTCAACATCAGTACAGTGACCTTTGGAAAGGAGCAACGAAGTCCAGAGGGCTCATCGCATAATCCAGCGGGTAAGGTGTTCTGGTAGTTATGACGGTTGCACGGTCATGCGCATGTATTCTTTTCCAGAGGGAACCGGAACTGTTTTATGCTGTGGGAATCTTTCAGCCGCCTCTTCTTTGCTTACTGAAGGGACGATCATGCAGTCTTCGCCAGGCTGGGACAAAAAGTTTACGAGTGTTGTTTCGATCAAATACGGTTTCCGATCACAACGATTCGTTTTTATAAAATACAGCAATGAGCGACTCTTGCAATGCAACCGGACTAGATCAAACTTGAATTCAGATCGAGTCGCACACAATCCCAATTTTTGTTGGTAACGAACGAAAGCATTCAAACAGCCTGACCCCTGACGGTACTTCAACAGTAGCTAAGCGGTGCACCTGGGAAATCATGCTTCAAAACTGTCGCAACAAGTTCTCATGAATGTTACAAACGCCAAATTATTTCCCTTGTTTCTGAGTAACGTCTTTATGAACAGAAAAGGTGGCGGCAAAGCAGGCGCGTCATCAGGAGGGGGCGCAAAATTTCAATATCTTGTTCGCAAATGTACTAATAGAAAAATACTTTTGGAAGTTCTCCATTCAAACACATTTCCATTTAAACTTTAAAGTTTAAGCTCAGAGTAGAACATTCTTGGCAATATGTAGAGAGGATGTCAAGGTCTTTTGAAACCCAGTCACTACCATAACATCACAAAGAAAGGAAGTGCATTCGGGGGAGAAAAACACCGTCACTGCGGCAGAAGTCTTCCTTGCTGTCAAAACACTGCAGGCTGCGATGAAATCCGCCCTGTCCCACTCACCCATAAGACGCGCTCCCGCAACGCATCTGAGACCTGCGGCTTTCCCGCAACCCCCAGCGTACTACGGGTCCAGCGCTGGTTAACCCGCTCGTCGAAGGTGTTTCCGAAAGAAGCACGTAGCAAAATACCAACCTTCCAATCAGCGGGTGTTGCCACTTGGTGGTTGGCGGTCAGTTGCAACGAGTCGACCACTCTCAGGATTTCGCTGGAAACAAAACCGTTTGTTGGGGTATGAACGTTACATTGATCAGACCGAGGTGAAAAGCAGGGTTGCCAATTTGGCTTTTGAAGCCAGACAAAATCTGTTTTTTCTGGCTTTTTTTCAGTCGGAAAGGCTTGGCTATGGCAAAAAAATTTCTGAGCTGCATCTTCATTTCAAATCTCTTCTGAAGATGAGTCTATGATCATGCAGGGTGCACAGTATACTGCAAAGACTTTACTGTTGCCCTGAAATGATCGATGCTATTGATAAGAAACAAATGTACGTCAGTGTAATCACGGGGAAAGAAAATACTTCTAAAAATTGGAATTGTACTATATCATTGTTTCTGGCGAGTTTTAACGTCCATTTTGTGTTTGGTTATCCATGTTTTATGTGTATATGCCTTAAAACTGCTATCTGGCTTTGTTTTGGGACAAAGTCTGGCTTTTTTTGGTGAAGACAGGCTGGCAACCCTAGCGGTGAGAAGACGTCCACCATCAGAAATAGCTGCTAGTAGGTTTGACATAGAGCGAGTAATTTTTTTGCTTGCTCAAACAAACGCTCCAGGGTATAGGCACGACGTTCATAGAAGCTTCGAAATGTCGCTGCTTTGTCTTTGTAGACAAGCTTTAAATTACCTATTTCATGCGCTACGCACGTGCATTTTCATCTAAAGCAGGGGTCTCCTAACTACGGCCCGCGGGCCCAATCCGGTCCGCTAAGCCATTTCAACCGGCCCGCGAAGTCGTTTTATCAATAACGAAAAAATAATGATTTACAAAAAGCTTGTTGATTTAGCATATGTAACATATCCCCAAGCAGTCACGTGACGTAAGATGTCCGGCCCTCGAACTGTTGTGTAAGGACTTGTGTGGCTCTCGGACAAAAAAGTTGGAGACCCCTGATCTAAAGAGACAAGAGCAAATTGAAGCAGAACTAACGCACAATAGATTATTGTAAAGGAACAACACTATGCAGCAACACAAAGCTTTGCGACGCAGGTCATCTTACTGAAAGTTTCTTCCTGTAGTCGATGGGTAAAGTGTAAGCAGTTTCAACTTCTTGTCAGGACCGAGTATGAACACCTGCGAAAACAATCCAGCTGTTCGTTGTGAACTAAAAAAGAGACGGTTTTCGTTCAAAGAAATTCAATGTTGTATGACACAACAGCATATGATCTGCAGTGATTAACCATCAGATGCTTTACTCGTGATGGTTAACACTCAGTTGTGCAACTAAATGTGGCACTCTGACGTCAACGTTGTTTAGCAATTGTTTCTGTTGTCTTCGGCGATTCTCTTACGCAGAGCTTGCGCCATTATATTACACTGCGTGTTAATCCCTGCTGGGGTAAAGATGACATCCGTAGAGCAAAACCAGCTTGCGACAGTTGAAATGCAGGCTGAGTTGGCAGATGCAGCAAAATTTGATGTTCGGGTTGTAACAGCAAAACTTACGGATCGAGCGGTCAGCGGCAATCCGTCTTTGTCGACTTCCGCCGGATCCAACATGCCGAGTTCCACAGCCAGCTCACGCTTGGCTGAAATGATCGGAAACGGAAAGCAACTGGACTTGTCCGAAGAGCCGTACGCTTTCACGTCCTGCAATAACAAGATGTGATTACTGTAATGCAATTCACGAAAGACGTGTGTTGATGAAAAGCTTACGTTTGCCAGAACGAGTCAGTGTAGTGACTTCTGAACTTCTGTGAAAACCGAATGACTTCATTGTTTCGGAGTTTGACCAGGATCTGAGATATACTTTGCAGATCCTGGTCAAATTCTTTTGAGGTTTGCATTAAAGTATCTGGATCGTAAAATATGACAGTCCGCTCATCTGTGCTGTCTTGCGATATTATGGCCACATAGGTAAACCATTGCAGCTGTGGTCTCTCTATGCGGAGAAGTTGCTCGACCTTCATGGTTTCACGAATTTCGCTACATAGCTGGAGAAAGTGTGTTCCCGCAGGTGTTTTGCAGTCGCCTGAACACCTGCTTTTGATTGGATGATGCAAGAGTGAAATGGTACAATGTGCTTGCTTTATCTAAGTTTTTGCAATCCAGTCGCAACAACGTCAAAACGCTGTGTGGGCTGTAGTTCAGTAAACCCATGGGCCGGTTCAGGGACGACTCCAGATCCACAGCGTTGCTCGGATTTATCACGCGGTATGTACTGACTGAATGCAACCACTTGAGGCTTGCATCAGAGATGAGCAGACTGTCATATTTTGCGATCCAGGTCCAGTCCTGATTTGTTAAAACTCAGTCCAAGTCCAAAAAATTTTTCAAACGTTAAGTCCAAATCCAAATGACGTCCAAAAAAATTGAAAAATGCAGCCTTTTCACAACAAAAATGCCGCATTTCTTTTCCATTAAGTCAGTCCAATTCCGGTCCGGATCCTAAATTATGAAGTGATTTACAGTGCGGATCCAATCCAAATTAAACAAAATTTGCTATAGTCGGACACAGTCCAGTGCTCATCTCTGCGCTTGCATTAATGAAATTTCCATTTGTTCTTATTTCGGCTGATATTATCGTTGCTCTGTGACGTTAGTTACGTAAAAATGAACGAGAAATTCTCATAAGAGCTCGTCCATTGTTGCGTAACGTACGTCACAGAGCAATGATAACGCCGATTAGTCCTCTTCGCACTAGGCTCATTCATATTAGCCCGAGTTACTAGACAATTCATCGTTCGTTTGAAATTATCCTCGAATGGGAACAGGGGCGCTGGAGCAATGGTAGGGCAGTGAAAACGTTGCAGGCAATGGAAACTTACAAAAACCAAAAAATCGTCACCAATATGCTTTTTTCTGTTCAGCAGCAGCGCTCACCTCAGAAATAATAACAGAAATTATAGAAAACCAGTCTGAATTTTCTGGGTGCGCGAATGGCTGCAATAAATTTATTTCAGTTCGGTCTTGATAAAACATGACATCACCCATGATAATGCTATGAAAAAGGCACCCCGCCACCGTTGCCCCCCTTTTGAAAGGACAGGGGGGAAATGCTCCTGTCATTTCCCCGCTCTCCGGCGTCCCTGAATGAGAACTGTCCATTGGATTGGAATTCAAATCTTATGTTCTATGCAAGTCCACTGCATCAAAAAAAAATTCAATTTGATATGAATTATATTTTAAAAAACAAATGCAGAGGACAGCTCGGGCGAATGAGCCTGAGAAAATCTGTGTGCTAGGCTCATTTATTTTAGCCCGAGTTACAGGACAATTTATCGTTCGTTTGAAATTATTCTCGTATGGGAACTATCCACTGGAATGGAATTCAAATCCAATGCCCTATGGAAATCCATTGATTAAAAAAACATTCTGATGTGGATCGTATTATAAAAAATACTTGATTGCAAAGGGCAGCTAGGACTCTTAACGGATGAGCCCGAGTAAAGCGCGAGGGAACGAAGACGAGAGAACGCCTCGCCTACTACGAACGATATTTTTTGATTCAGGTCACCTGCAACATGAACGCGAAAGGCCAGACATGGAACGCAAATATATGAACAGTGACAAGGCCAATGAAAAGAGCCCGAGTTAACAGCCTTAATCAGTGAAGTGGTAAGCAAACAAACTCACGTTTTACAATGTAAACAGCAATCGAAGACCGTAGCCCGAGTCGCCACTGGTTCGCTTGTATACCGTTGAATTACTGCTTCACTGCAGTGCGTATTTAGTTTTCTGAATAATTTACATTAGTGTTATCGCAGACAATTGCTCTTAATTTCTCATACGAAACTAAAAAGCTTACAGCATGATAACGACCAAAAGAAGTAGGTTCCTTTTCCAACTTGCGCTGTTGGTCTACTACAGATCGTAACTCACAAACCCAGTCGTCCGAAAACTTCGTGTATACATGCAGCTTCAACTTGCTCGGGGTGGATCGCTGAGCTGCGCCCTCCTGACGTCACAGCTCACTTCAAACGCGTTTCTTGTCACAACCAGGGCCCCGACGAGGGGGTGGGCAATGCCCCGGGCCGGCACTTTTCGTGAAAAGAAGGAATAGCAAATGGTCTTTCATGGTCTTTAACACCACCTCGTGGTGGTAATGGTAGGGGGGCGGCACTTTTCTACTCTCCCCGGGGCGGTACTTCCCCGTGCCGGGGCCCTGGTCACGACCATGTGAATGGCTACTGTAAGCCAATACTGATGTTCTCGCAGTGCGAAATATATTTCTAATCAGTGTTAAATCACGAGACCTCCTTTTGTGAGTCTTGATGTCAAAAGATGCAGGTCTTGTTTTAGAGACTTGCAAAGCTTTATTTAGATCTGACATAACATCACATAGGAACGTGGTTCAGAAACAGGTTGTTTAAGTAAGCCACCACAAACCCATCCTGTTTGTAAAACTCGGTCACGTGTTGCAGAAAGATAGCGAACTCCATTATTTTGAGTCCTGTCAACACAAAACCAACTCAAAAATTTTCGGAAGCCCTAGTAACTGTTGCTGGAACCAGGGTCTACTGCGGAACACTGCGCTTGAGGAAGTTGAATGTGTTTCAGTTCGGTAACAAAACACAGATTTGTTTACTCAGTAGGTTTGTTTCCCTGCGCGTTATGCGTTTCTCGAAGTGCGTAAAACTGTACAGCAAGGTTCATGAACGGAGAGGTCGAGTTCGCGCTGTGCGCAATCGGTTCAGATTGTGCCATGACGGGTTTTCTGACGACTTACTTTAGCACAAGTCACTGCTGGTGAAAGAAGGTTCGAAAACCCCAAACATAAATACTACTTGCCGCAAAAACTGTATTCTTTTAATCGCTTTCCTTGTTCGTGGAAAGAAACATGTTGCAATATGAAGGCTTTCACGCAATATGACCGGCAGCTATGTGGAATGTATGGCCAAAATTATTTGCTAGCATCTCATTCATGTTTAAACCTAATACACGTCATCGCTTTAATGACCCTCCTTACAAACACGCAAAAAGTTTTGACTAACAATCGTTTAGGCTTGCAAATGCCGTCAAGTAAACAGGAAAAATGTCGTAAACCGCGAACATCCGAGGGCACAATCTGACAATTGTGCAAAGAATGTTTTCCATTAGAAATTTTGGTAATTTTTTTTCACACCTTGCGTGAGCAACAATCACGTGGTATTGCAAATGCAGCCAAAATTGCCACAAACGACTAGTGTTGCGCAAAAGCGACAGCGCGAAACCGCAATCAGGCGATTGTGTGGAAGCAGCTGTTACGGTCGATCACCACTCAAACCACGGCGCTTAATATGTTAATCAAGCGCATTCCCTGGAATGCCCGGAGCGGAGCATCGTCGCCCTGTTCGTTTGCTCGCAACGCCATGATCAGTTCTTTGTTCGCCGTGTTAAGAGTTGGGTGCTGTGCCACTTCGTTAAGTTGAGGTAACAGTGGTCATTGCAGTGAGGGCAGTGAACTCGATTGTCAGAGTATCAGCTTAGCTTGTGTTAAACTGTCTTGTTTGTTGCATTTGCTGCGGCACCTACGTGGTTGCCAGGGATAACTATTGTTGTTACACCTGCACAGGTGTATTAGCGTTGAACTCCCTGGTGCACAATCAAGCAGTTCTGCGTGCAACAAAAGTTAACGAGTTACTTGACCATATCAGATACACTTTAGCAGTAGAGTTAATTTCGCCATGACTTATGAGCAAACTTTGTTGCTTGCCCACTCAAGGTTGAGAGTTGAAACGTTAAAAGCTTTATTAGCTTTCTGGACATTTCTCCAAGTTTTGCTTTGGTCTATTTTATAATTTCACCTGTAAGCTTTTGCTTTCAATTTACTGGACTGAGGATGCGTCACTGACGCGAAATCGATTTCCTAGTAAAACACTTTGCGATCAGATTCGGCCGTGTCGCCCTTGCATTGTCTTGATGCAGTTGGATGACATCACATTTTACCAGTTTACTTTATCACGCATCACTTACACGGTAGTTATGACAAAGCTCAAGGAGCTGTTGGGGTGAAAGTGACAGACCAGCGGATAAAATTTAAAGACGAAATCCGCCTGAAAGCTCTCGCATGTAAAATTCACTGTGCGCTGTTACTCCTCACACGAAGTCCAAGTGAAGTGCCAACCTTACAAAACCCTGACCCTATTATGAGGTGAAGGATTTTCACTGGGTTGTTTGCTGTCAGGTAAAACCTTGTTTGTCAGTCTGATATTGCCTGAACATTTAAACAAGGTGGTTTGACTGTTTTATAAGCCTGTGGCTTCCCATTTAGACTACATTAGGTTAGTAAATCAAGATGTGTTTTAAGGTTTGTCTACAGTACAAACGGATCTACAAAATACTTTCCACATTTTAAAAAAGCTTTTTAAAGCTAGACCTCAATGAATCCTCAACCATTCTGTAACAAATTGTAAGCATTATCCTATTTATTTAAGGATTAGCTTGTAGTATGAAGTTTGCAAAAAATGTGTTGGTTTCCTCATTTTTGAATTTTTGAAGGTTAGCATGAAACATAGCATAATAAGTTCTTGCATCTTAGCAATTTTGAACATATTTCTGCACATACAATTATAATCGGAATCGCTGTGATGCAACAGGACCCAAAGCACAGAAATTGCCTTTTGACCTTCACAGAACACTTCAAACACATTTCCAGTGTTTTTGAGGTGTTTTGAGAGTCTGAAACGGTCCGCCAATATTTTCAACAGTCTTTCAAAACACAAGACACTCGCCCTACTGCCACCATCAAAATACATTGAAACCTTACTTTTCAACAATCTTGGTATTCAGATTAAATGTGACCTCTCAAAATGTGTTTGCGGTCAGCAAAGGCAAACCTTAAAAAAACTGGTCATGGTTTGTGAAGACATGATTGTGCAGACTGGTATCTCTGTGCAAAACAAGGGTGTGGTTCTAAAATATTTATTTTACATCATGATTGTGAGGGTCACCAATGAGTTCAAGCTTCGACTACATCACTTTGGTTAAATTTTTCAACAGCAAGCTGACTCGCCACATTCCTCAACATGATTCAGTTGGACAGACCTAAGCAGCTTGAAAAGTCGATACAAATTTTTGCAGACATAAAGTCCACCAAGAGGGGCAGACGATGGAAATGCAGTCACAGATTCATTAAAATTAGAATGGAATGACTAACTTCGATCCATCCCATGTGGTCTTCAACTGAATTGAAAGATAGGTCAGCTAACTTCACACCACGTTTTTTGAATTCCGGATGGAACTTGACAGCAGCAGCAACTTCTGTTGTGCACACAGGAGTAAAATCTGCTGGGTGTGAGAAAAGGATCACCCACCTAAAAACAGTTTCTATGAACTGAAAACAATTATGAGCACTGCTAAGAGCAATACATTGCTAGGATTAACATGGAAACAAAATGAACATTGGAATATCTCACCTTACACGCAAATCATTCACTTACAGCAACAGTGAGGGTGTTTTTTTCACAAGATTTATATTTCCATGAAAAAGTTCACACTACTTGGGCAAAGTTTAAAGTTATCTAAAATAAGCAAGTTTTCTAATTTTGGACAGGGGCACTTAAATGTATGACTTGGTAGGACAGCATTTGGTATTACAGGCTTTGGTCAAAACCAGTTTTGTTTATGATTAAATACTATCAGGAAAAGTCTTGACTTATATTAACGATTAAAAATAATTTGGTCTTAAAGATTACCACATAAATAAATCAACGTGACAACTTAAACATTTGCAATAAATCCTAAAAAAGGGTATACTGTGCGCTAAGCTTCACATTGCTGGTAGCCACTTTTGGAAAACTTTATTCTTATTGACAGTCCTGCTTTTTGATGTGCTTTTTTCACCAAGCCCATTTACTTTTTTGAAGTATATGTCACTTAATCTTTAGCTTACTATAATGTTTCCAAAATGCTTTGTTGCTTTATTTGAAAATGTAAGGACATTTTTCTTTTATACTTTTGTATCAATCAATCTTCATCTAAAACTATTGTTATGTGTAACAGTGGTCAATCCAGGGGGAGTTGGAGCAACTGCACCTCCAAATGTTGGTGATTCCCCATTGAATTTTGTATCTTTGATATAAATGTATTCCTTTTTGGTGTGTACCAAAGCAGAAACAGAGGTTGAAAGACACTCTCAAAAATCTAAATAATACTTTACTGAACTGTAGAATATATGAGTTGGGTACTAGCTTTCAGTGAAGATCGCTATGCCCCACAAATCGTTCTCTGGTAATGAACAATTATGTTGCAATATAATGTTGACTGAAGATCATGTAATCAGAAATTATATGCAGTTCATCTTATTCTACAGAAAATATTAAGCTTGTTTGATATATAGTTTGCCTAAAATACAAATTGATAAACAGTTTGAAATAAATCTGTTGGTTGTTAATTTTGTGGTAGTTGTGGCTGAAAAAGTGAGAAGTTTTAATAGACAAACATTTCACAAGACAGAAGGCTTGCATTATGTTGGTTATGCATACATATTATTAGACAATGAACGGTCAGTGTCTTGCTTCCACTGAACAGTGTCATAACCTTTTTTTTATTCCAGGATAAGTGGGCTTGGATGTTTTTTAATCAAACAGTAGCCTACTAAATCCTAACTTGAAATTCATCCTTTATTAATGGCGTAAAATGTGTTTTAGAGCAATATGTTTTTAGGCCAAATGTGAATGTATCATGCCATCAGCAACTAGAAGAGCTGCTAGAATTGAGAATAATGTCATGGCAAAATCCTTTCATTAATTTTTTGATTTGAATTGTCACGTCAGCAATAAATATACTTTACATGACACCAAACTCCACAAGCTATACCTTGTAACATGATTATCCTTTAACCATTTATGTGACTCATGTCTTGGGACTAGAGGTTTCACATGCTACAGTAAGAAAAACTATTCTACGTTAACCAGGCAAGGAATACATTTCAGACATTGTTTTCTCATCTCTTGCTAAGGATTGGCAAAACATGTTTAACACGGTGTACAGCATGCTTCGGGGCATACCTTTCAAAGATTTTTAAAGATGCAAGACATTGCTGGGATACCTTCAGTGTTCTCAATTACTATGTAGCATGCGAAAAATTGCACCCATTCTTTTAGACCAGTTTTAACTGTTGTGTGTGAGTTCACGATACAAGAAACTTTCATACAATAGTGATTCCCTGAAAGATCCACACCCAACCAACAAAAACAGCCACTTTCTTGTCTTATAACAGGTAGCCACTTTTGTGTGATACCTGACAATTGTCACCACTATAGAATATACGGTGTCTTAAACCAAAAAGCTTTTTGGCCTGCTATTTGAATGCCCCAAATGTATGGCCTGGATTCACCACTAATATGTAGAATGAAGAACAGTTTAAATCTTACCAACAAATTTGCATTTTAAACCTAACCAAACATAACGTGATTCAAAAAAGGATTCCTAATCAACTTTAAGGAAAGCTCTCAGTCTCTGATTCTGTTCACTGGAATTTAAGTGTTTTTGGATATTTAAGATACTGATGTTGTTGTGACTTGTGAGGACTTACTCAGAAGTCGGTAAACCTTTCCTAAGTAAAAACTGTTGTCCTTTAAGATTATAGAAAGCCTTCTATGTCCATAATTGTTTCCTTGCAATGACATGTATGCTTGATATTGTTTCGTGAAATGTTGGATTTCATCAAGGCAATTAAGACCTTATCTAGGTTAGCAGGTATCTATATCCAGTGAATCCAGGGACTCTATATAAATGAAACTTCATTTCAAAATCAAGACAACATTAGCCACAATGCACTTCTTGACAAATGTGTAAATTCTTGCAAACGTGCTGCAAACTAACAAATATGTGGGACTGACCTGTCTGTACCTATCACTCTTTTGTCACGAACCTTTATCTTATGACAAACACCAAATCTATCTTGTAACACTTAAGGGAAAAAGGCAAACACTATGCTATGCTGAGTTCTTTTTTCCCAATGTACTTCCTTTTGTAAGGTCTACTTACTAAAACTTATAATCACAACACTGACCAGTAACGGATGCTTTTGTAACCTATAGTATGCAAACAGCTGTGACTGGAAAATATTTTATATTATACTAAAAAATGTTCAACTTAGGTAATGGACTATGACAGTGTTACCCAACCTTTATAAGCTTGCGGCACCCCACAGAAAAAAATAAATTTGTGGCAACCATTGCCCAACCCATAGCAATTTGCTTTTAAGATTCAATGACATTTTTAAAATCTACTTTTAAAGGATATATTGAAAAATGTCTTTTCTCATGACACCCTGGTAGGGAACCGCTGGACTACCATGACTTACATACACGTTAAGCACCAATCTTAGGATCCAAAGCATAGTACATAATGGCAAAACATACGTTATTGCAACTAATGAGGTTAGGCTATAACTATGACTTCAAAGGCCTTATACAGTAAATGAAAATAAAGCAGCTACTGTACCTAAATTTTCTTACCAACAACATCATGCCATAAAAGGTTTGCATTGGTACAATTCTTTCATGTCTAGATTGGATAGTGTCTAAAGAACTACATCTGGTTTTCTTTTTAGGACTAAAAAAACGTATCCAGTGAAATTGTTGAGCTTTGCGAAATATCTAACCAATTCTTGTATGCCAGTTGCTTTTCAGAATAAAGGATTAAACTACTGATTAATTTTTTCTAACCATTAGCACTAAATTTTAACCTGCAAACACTATCCCATCACCCTAAACCAAAACCCCACTCTAAACCAAAACCCATGTCTAGGTTTTAAAAGTTAAGAAAGTACAACAAAAGCATTCTTAAAAAAGATTATGAAACATATCTTTCTTATGTCATAACATTAAGTGTCATTTTTAGTATAAAAGCCAAAATAACGCTGATGAGAGCCAAATGAATAACCCCTTGCATAGTAGAAATAGAAACTTCCCACTCAACCATGTTCACAATGCTGTTAAGGTCACGAACTTAGCTTTATATTTGGAACGAAACTGGATATGGTTCACAAAGCCAGATATGAGTTTTAAAAGTGAAAACTGGAAACAGTTGTTTAGACACTACTTTAGATTATGCTTTAACGTTAGTACTGTAAAGTAAGCAGACTCAGACTGCATGAAAAGTTAAAAGCATTAACTTCAATATGACCAAGGTGTTTGGCTTCATACTTACGAATCGTTGATCCACTCATGGAAATCTATCTTGCCAACAGTACTTTCAGCCTCAAAATTTGGAAAAGTATCTCCCAATTTTATGGTCATTTTGTTGTAAATCTACTTTTACTACCTTGACTTCTTCACAAAAAGCAACAGTTTCAGAAACCCTAAAATTTCAGACTACAACTTCAATTCAGACCAGTAACACTCAAACAGTGTTCAACAGATAGATAGACACAGCATTGTTACTACTAGGGTCAGTTTTGTTAACACTAGATTGCCTTCCCTTGTTCAAGATCAGATAATATCACATTTTTATGTTACACTTTGAGTTTCATTAATCTAAATGCAAATATTGTCATGGTGCCAGACTTAATTGTGAGCTATGGTGAGCTAGCACTCACAAAGTGAAGCTTTGCGCACATGCCGCTCAGGCTTTCCGATCGCAATAATTAAATTCTTGGGCACACGCTTCTATAATATAATGCTATCCAGCCTCTTGCAAAACTTGAAAATGAAGCTTGGTAGCTAATAACATCACTTAAACATTTTCTTTAGAAGAATCTTTTCAGCACTTATTCATCTCAGGAGTTTCCACACCATAATATCTCAGAGAAGGTAGGTTCTTAAATCCAGTACGCGTCCATATCGACCTGTTGGCTGTCAGGTGACCAGCTGTCAGCTGATGAAGCCCAACTAAACATAGGATTTCCCCTGGACCGAAACAGGCGATACTGGCAGTTGGCACCAAAGACTTGTCTCTCAGCACATTGCACAATGGGCAAAATATTGGTCTGCAACAAGTAGGCCTATTTAAATGGTCGTGCTAGCAAGTGCGGTCGAAGGGAGTTTTGACGTCAGGAAAGCTCAGTGCAACTGAACCAAAACGAGAACGTTGGAGCTGCGTGTTTACATGGCGCTTCAGAACGACTGGGTTGGGTGGTTCTGCGTTGCGGTCCTTAGGTTAGCGGCACCAGCTTCACGAGGAAACTAATTCTTTTGGTTGGTGCAGCGCTCTTGGCATGGTCTCTGTATATCATGAAGCGACTATGCTGTAGGTTTTCCAGTTACAAATAACAAACGATGAATTTTTTTCTGGGACAGCACTCAAGGATGAGGCACAGTACTTTTCACATAACCCAGCTTGGATGATGAAAAGCAAAAAGAGATTAGGCCAGGATTACAAATCTTTACTTGAATAGACTACTGCAATGCAGGGTTGGCAGGTAGACACAAGCAAAAAAGGCCAGATCAACCCTTAAAAAAGGCCAAATCACACCGAAAAAAGCCAAATACGTGATAAATACACAACGACACCTTTAAAACACCCAATTGCGCTTTTGAAAGGCAATATGCACATATTTTTTTACATAAAAACAATAAAACTCACTCTATTAATGAACTTCTCGAAACTTTTGGTTTTGCTGAAGAGTAACCTGAAAATGCAAACCTATAAGCATGAAACCACCAAGTTAGCCACCAAGTTCATTGTAACATTCCTACCTTTGAGGCTCTGTTACGTAAATACAAGTACCTGTTTCTCGAAAGATGCAGAAAATCTAACAACGTAT
>Ga0210059_1004794_pt1 | contig 21788 bp, 11 predicted proteins | sample Ectturendosymbi2_FD_188042 | JGI IMG/M metagenome (GOLD analysis project Ga0210059, IMG submission 188042) | Ecteinascidia turbinata endosymbiont from Florida, USA - Sample 2 (SPAdes) (version 2) | ecosystem: Host-associated > Tunicates > Ascidians > Unclassified | place: Key West, Florida...
CCGCCGCTTTCGAGCCCTGGCGCGTGCGGCGTCGCCGGCGCGGCTCGGGCTTGCTGTCGTCACTCGACGTCGAGCGAACCGGAACGTGGCTCAATTCACGGTAGGAGGGGGGCTCTCGCGCCAGATCGGCCATGGCGCCGTGGCCCAATTCCACTTTTTTGGGCGAGATCTGAGGAAAACGTGTCACTTTTAAAGCAACGAGCCGAACTTGTCGCAAACTTGATGACGCGCAACGCGAGAAGCCACAAACCTCGAACTGCGCTTCCTCAACAAGTAGCGGCGACGAAACGTCAGATGCAACATCATCTCCGTCGTAGTCCGGCTGAGCGCGGGAAAAATTGTTTTTAACCAAAAAAAAAGCAAACGCGTCTGCGATAAGACCAAACTGAAGTGTCGAACGCAAAAATTCCACCAAGGGCGCCGTGAACTTGATTACACGGAACGCCAAACTAACCACCGAATTGCAGAGAAGCAATGAGACCAGCTTGCAGCACGGTAAAGACGCAACATCCAGGCGAGATGCTGCAGCTGAGCGTGCACCAGTGACGCGCATAAACGCAGCTACGGAATAACTTCGTCATAGCGGCGAAGCTATTGTTGAGTAGATCGGTTATAGCTGATGCATCAGGATGTTCAATCTTTTAGTTCAGATAATGGCGAATATTTCGAGGACGAAACGCGACCCTGCTGCAAATTGCAACGAAAGAGGCGTCGAACAGGAAGGGAACCCGAATTCCTAACTGGTTCCGTTGCCTCGCAACAACGCAACTGACGGACCTGAAGACTAAATCACTTCCAGTTCGCAAAAGCAAAAGTGACGTTCAGATCAACTTAAAAACAGCAATAGGAAATAGAACGAAGCGGCAACCTGCGCTCTTGCTTTCCCGTACTGGCTGGGCACGTTGGCTATATCTTTGTAAGACGGCTTCGCAGGCACAGGCGGCGCAGATTTCGAAGTAGGGGACGTTGAGTGGACGTGATGCGTCGGACTGTCCTCGTCCGCTGACACTGATTTCTAAGTACAAAAAATGGAAGATAACTCCAGATCGCGATGCTATCTCCCCTCGCATTCACACACGAATGTCGTAATGGCAAGTTGACAAAAATGTTTCACACTAAGCTTCGCTGCAAGAAAATGGTTGGTTCGTTAGTTGTGATGGGGAACTTCTGGGAGATAAAACCCCTTATCTTGATACAACGATCGGCCGACAGGATATCGATGAGGAACACTGGCAAGCACAAAAATGTATAAAGAACTTTTGCAGATGGTTGTTTTGCGAACTTCCACCACTAATTGCAAAGCGCATCCAACTCTGAACCACGATGGTTTGGTTGCATTAAATCCTCGTGTGCGATCTTCTTTCCTGTTCTTTCCCCTCTAGGTGCTCTGAAACGTCTTCGATTGTGCGATTATTATGGCTTTCTCGGCACCTGATGAGCGGTGACTTAAAGTGAACGACTACGCTATTTATGTAATCTCTCTTTGTTAACATAGTTCTTGTTCTAGCAGTACGTTAATGAACACCGCGTCCAAAAAGCAGGAGGATACCATCCCATAACAGCGGTGAAGCATTTGGAATGACTTCCACCGGTGATGGGACTGCAGTTTGGAGATTGTGCAGTTTTGGGGAAATTGGGACACCTTTCAGCCATCATTATCCCCAGGCACACTCTGGCCCTAAGCGGAGACGTCTGACATGGCTTCAGGTATGGGACAAACAGGGTCTTTCAAAGGCAGACTGAGCCATTCAGCCACGCAAGGCAATTAGTCCATGCAAGGGGAACCGATAGACAGGTGGGGCATATTTCTCTACTCAGGTAGCTCTGCAGCTGGATCTGACCTCAACGTATTGGACACGTCTTTCGTTGGGGCTGGGTGGGTGATGCTAAGTGTGACCTACTAATGACTTGGCAACTCAGTGACTGTAACCATCCCCCGGGATAGCTTGGGAACTTCTCACAGCAATCGCATTCTCTCGTGGAGGTTCTGCCGCCAAACACAACAGTGGGTGATCAAGCACGATGATTTTTGATTGAAACAATCTGCCAGCTCACCATGCCGGATATCCCGTTTTGTAGAGGTTTTTCCTCTTGCGCGTTTTCTTCGCTTTCTTTTATTCTTTCTATCATCTCTTCTTTTCGTTCCCGTTCTTCGCTCTCCCACGCCTCCTGCTCCTTGCGCATCTGCGCCTCCTACCAACAGGAACGTGATGTTAATTTACACGTGCAGTTTCGCAAAACAAGATATCGTGGGTGTTCGAAATATAACATTACAATGCACAAACAAAACTCAGCTAAAACGACTTTTAACATGGAATAGAGACGACAAAAGAAACTAAAACACGTCTTGAGTAGGGTGGAGTGAATTTTCAAAATTGTGCAATACAAACTTTGGGGTGGTCTAAAAAGTTGGAAACATGGCCAAAACTAACTTTAAAATTGATATTAGGTGGTTGAACCAAAAAACCTGCTTGCTACCTCACCCTCGGGGTCGTGTGGGGGTCAAATTTCATGAATTCGTCATAACTCAACTACGTGAGATAGAAAACTGACTGTGGACTCAAAAGATGCGGAAGACACAAGTTTCTATTAGTGATAAGAGGATAATTTTGCCTTACTTCGTTCTAAACAAAGTTATTACTGAAAAACTGTTTTTACACCATTTTCCCATAAATCGCAGACAATGAGTAAACTAGTTTATTTTTAAGTTGACATTCAAATTTAATTTCAAAATTTTGACTTTTTTTAAAGGAACATTCTTCTAATCAATGAAATTTCACCACTAGATATTTTATTGCATACAACCGTGCTCTGGCGGAGTGAGAAGAGCATAGCGGCCATCTTGTCTTAAAAGGCAACTAATGGGCCAGTTTCCTGATCTGTGATACAGATTGGCGTTAGGAAAGGCATCCAGCTATAAAAATTTGTGCCTCAAAAAATCCTCACGTAAGTGGGGTACATCCAGCCATCCTCATTGACGGGGACAGGGTCAGATAATAATTGGATTACTAATACTACATTGTAGAAACAGAAATATTAAAAAACTTTTGACAGTTAGTTAGTCAATATCAAGCATGTTATTGTAGAGTTACCATGTATTTCAATATTGTTTTTGTCTATTTTTAGATTTTATGTGATATCTACTTGTAGACATGGCTTGCTTTATGAACATGTTGACCAGAGAAAAAGCACTAATACTACAGTATTGCATGATATCCATGCGTTTGCCTATACAAAAATATTTCCACCCAAGAAGTTACCAACTACTGAAGATGTGATTTGTCGTGTTCTATCTGAACCAAACACGACAATCAACTGATGCTATGGCCACAGAACTGGTACAGCACTGGATATATTACAATGTATATCCATTACACCATTCTACACTGTAGAACACTGTACACATTTCCGTATTCACCTTCCTTTTTGGTCTTCATAAAATTAAAACTCAATGTCAGGCATACATAGTGGATGTTTCAATTCAAGTTCTCTTCTGCGATTTTTATCATGGCAAAATATGTCATACAGTTTGTTACTTGTTTCCATGAAATCACTGAGTTGTTTTTGGAAGGTAAGACCACATTTCTTATTCGAGTATCTTTTAAGTAGACTAAATGTATGCACCATTGAATGAATTTTTCTGCAACTGTAGAACGGTGCAATGGATATACATTACAATATATCCAGTGCTGTACCAGTTCTGTGGCAACAGGATCAGTTGATTGTCGTGTACCACAATTTGGTTCAGATAGAACATGACAAATCACATCTTCAGTAGCTGGTAACTTCTTGGGTGGAAATATTTTTGTACAGGCAAACGCATGGCTATCATGCAATACTATAGTATTAGTGCTTTTTCCTCTGGTCAACATTTATAAAGCAAGCTATGTCTACAAGTAGACATAATATAAAATTAAAAAATAGATGAAAACAATATTAAAATGCATGGTAACTCTAACAATAACATGCTTGATATTGACTAACTAAATGTCAATTGTATTTTTAAATATTTCTGTTTCTACAATGAAGTATTAGTAATCCAATTTTATCCGATCCTGTCCCCGTCAATGAAAGCGGCCGGATGTACTCCACTTTCGTGAGGATTTTTTGAGGCATAAATTTTTACAGCTGGATGCCCTTCCTAAAACCAACCCGTATCACAGATCAAGAAACTTGCCCATTAGTTGCCTTTTAAGACAGGATGACCGCTCTGCACTTCTCAATCCGCCAGGGCACGGTTGTATGCAATAAAATATCTAGTGGTGAAACTTCATTGATTAGAAGAATGTTCCTTTGAAAAAAGTCAAAATTTTGAAATTGCAATTTGAGTGGAACTTGAAAATGAACTAGTTTATTCATTTATCTTTGCGATTTATGGGAAAATGGTGTAAAAACAGTTTTTCAATAACAACTTTTTTTAGAATGAAGTAAGGCAAAATTTTCCTCTTATCACTAATAGAAACTTGTGTCTTCCGCATCTTTTGAGTCCACAATCAGATTTCTATCTTACCTAGAAGTTGAGTTATGACGAATTCATGAAATTTGACCCCCACAGGACCCCGAGGGTGAGGTAGCAAGCAGGTTTTTTGGTTCAACCACTTAACATCAATTTTAAAGTTAGTTTTGGCCATGTTTCCAACTTTTTAGACCACCCCAAAGTTTGTATTGCACAATTTTGAAAATTCACTCCACCCTAGTCTTGAACAACATCACTGATTAATGCATGTTTACTGACGCGAATAAAAAAAAATATCTTACGGCATCGGTTTGCATGTTCGACGCAGGTAACGCTTTACTTTTTTGGTGGTAAACTCATAACGACGTGCACATATGCAACATAACTCAAGACTCTCCATGCAACGACCACGCCAACGCCACACAGGGGAAAGTGCAGCTGGCGCAGCACAGGATCTAATCACACCATGCACTTCGAGGTTTGTTTTTGGTTTATGCCAGGCTCATTCTTCCCAGCATTGAACATATGCTTTGCAGGTGAGCCGTGGGTAATAATACTGGCTGCGCTTGGATCTACGCGCGTCGCCAGCACACAGGAAGCTATTGACTTCTCCGCTGCAGATCAATGTTATCTTTGCAACATTCTCACTGCGAGACATGCAACTTTTTACAAGCCGAAATCGATTGCCGCTGCCTGGCCAGCCGCCATCACTGCTGCGACGCAACGCAATACCTAAGCGCAACAGTTGTATTGGACAACAGCGTGAATGACACGCAATGTTGAGTAATTATCAGACCGGAATGGAGCCCAGTTTTCATGGACTTACATTTGGTCACCAGTCCTTCGCAAGATTTTGGACTTGAACTGTACACGAGCCTTACTGCTATGGACTCGGACTCGCCGCATTGAACTTAAAAAGATTGGTTTGACCGACCGCAAGCATATGATAACAACGGGATGTTTGCGGTTCCCAACTAATTTAAATGCTAGTGCTTTGCGTATGTAAAAGCGAGCTTTCCCACATAGCGTACAACACCAAGAGTAACCGTAACGAAGCCTGTACATCCACAGCTCTTGTGACTGTAGTAAATAAATCTGTGACCCACGTAAAAGGATATATACAGATTTTTACTTTCCGTGACCCTGAGCACAGTGTCATGCTCAGGCTGGTGCACTGAAGCAGACCAATTTGGCGCACAGGGCAAGAAATATGTCGGAAGTGTAACCCCGTCCTGCAACAATGTATTTTATCAACAAATTGTGCGATTTTGTGCATGTGCCCTATATAATATGGTTAGCAAGCCTGGCTTCTGCCATCTGATTTACACTGTTATTTTGAAGTTTCACAAAAAACATTTTGGGTCAATATACCTTCAAGCATCAACGCAACTTTTTCAATCATTTTCAACATCATGGGTTTTTCCAAAAATGTAACCTACAGGTTGGCGAACTATTCAGACAAAAAATAATTTTTCATCTACAGCGGTTGCTCCTTTGTTTTTAACGTAGCACAAGGCAGTCAAGCATTTGCATTTTTATAAAAATACGGTTTTCATTGAAGCCAAAATTGGTTGAGCCAAAAGGTCAATGCATAAATGAATTTAAAAGTTACCCACATGTTTCGAAACACTGCAAAAGGTTGGATCAATAGTCACTCGAAAGATAAGACAATGAAACGACATAACTGATTGCAAACACGTTGTAAAAGACGCGTGGTGCTTGAAAACGTTTTGTGGATAAATAAGGACATTCAATACCTCTATACAGCAATTAGAAACTGATGAGATATATCGTTTTAAAACATGGAAAACGTTGTTTTTGTGTTCGATCGTAAGGTGGCATTCTTTTTTCTGTCCTTGAGATGCAATTTTCCCTCTCCCAAAAAAGTTACGCCCAAGGCATTCTCCCCCTTCGTTCCTCCCTTGCTATGTCTCTGCGACACTTTACTGATTTCAATCATTTGATGCCATATTTAGTCTTTTTGGAAGTAACTATGATGAAGATTGCGGTGATGAGGAAAAACTGTTGTCGACAGAGTTAAACCGCTCGTCTTCAGTACCATATTAACCGTAGAAAAATTATGTTTGCTGGTAATACACTAATTTAAATTTGTGAGGGGTGGTTTCTTCACATGTATCTGCGTATTTTCATCTTTGCATTAGCATGTACCTTTATCAACTGTAGTGCTAATGTCTGCATCCCAACTTTCCAATATCTGGACTCGAATCATTCGGTTTGGTTGGACCCAGCTCGCTTTTTAGTGACAATTACCCAAAACTGCGACACTGGGCACACAAACCCATGCTGAGCAACAAGGTTTTCTAATCAACCATGCAATGACATCGGGTGCATCGACGATTAACATAAATGCGGAGTTGATGCGACAGCAGAAACAAGATTCTTGAAGTTTACGATAGGTTAGCTAGATGATTAGCGAGCATAACTGTTGCAAAAAGATGACACTGGCATGCTTGGAATCAATACACAGCGACATTAATAATTTATGTGGTGCCTCAATCGTCCAGCCATGTCAGTTGTGTGTTAAGCAAATGCTGGGGTCAGATACTCAGATAACAACCATTTTCACAGCACTGCTCTTGCGATAGACGTGGCTTCATTGCGCATATCAAAGTGGCTTTCATCGCAGCTTAGACCACTAAACGGGCACGACCCAGTTCTTTTTCCTCAAAGCCATGACAACAGAGTGTCCAACGAGAGCACGGCTTCTTTTTTCGTCACCGTGAGCAAAGCGCTCACTACAAACGACGCATTCCTTGAATTCTAGCGGCGCAGTCGGCCTTCACCAGCTTCTCAAGAAAGCTACAACAGAGGAGCGGTACTGAATACTCTCGAACCATTTTGCGCCCTGGTCAACGTTCAAACCCGAAGGTGTGGAAAGTCACTACGAAAAAAGCTGGCGAAAACCTAGGAATTACTTAAAACCAGAAAACCACAAGCGGTCATGGCAATATACGACGACCAGCATTTTATAAGACATTTGAGTCGCCGCACGAGAAGTTCCAAATACCTATTTTTGGCAGACAGTCGAGGCATTGCGAGATCTGCAGTTTAGCTGCTCTGGGACGAACGTAAACGATCTTCCATGAAATTAGATACAAAGATACGCCACTGGCAGTTACGTTTTCAAAAAATAGAAAAAGCGGCTACGGCACCAACCAGGATGTCGATGAGCGGCAAGCAAAACTCATTTACGTTGAAAACGCATGTGACTTGAGCGAGCGGTGGAGCAGAGGAATAGACAGCCAATGTTTCATGTTCATGGTTGTATATACACACATACATACATGTACCTGGTTTCAACCAGGTGAATCCCCGCTTCGATCAAGTCAGCCCATTGATACCCTTACACCAGCGCCTGGCAAAGGGGTCACACATACTCTTTAGATACACAAGAACCTGTGTGATCCGAAACTATTTGGTTTAGGTTCCATGCAAGTTCTTCTGGTCCACTAGTTCCTAAGTACGTCTGATTAGCAATTTTTTGGCGTCGGGTACTTTCCATAAACGTTTGACACACATTAGTAAAATTTTAGAAGGCACGTCACACTCAAGAGAAAAAAATGCTCACATTAGGAGATAGAGTGAAATACATTCAACTACAAAAATTCAACATCACGGTTTCTTTTTTGTAACGATTCAACTGTAGTTTTGTGTTGCTACCAGGGTCAAACTTAAGACAGGCAAACCAGCATTGTTTACATGCCGTGCCTTCTAAAAAACACTCAAAAGGGTTTGAAAATTTATACACACCCCGAGGTACAGTCGTTACCGGTATATGTTTTCGGAAAGAGTGGGCCTTGGGACGTCGTGGAAGAAACAATAACACAAAAATAAAGGATTTAAATGAAACTAGATGGTAATATGTTTTGTTTGCAAACAAGCCTCGGTAAAATAAAATCTTTACGTAGAACCTACAACACATGATGTTCATCATTCACAAACGGAAACCCACGCCAAAATGTAGTCTAATACAAGTATGGGCAAACTACGACGTTACGCTCGTTCCACACTGCGGCAATAAATCCAATTCAATTTTAGATCTCATTGATATTACTTTATACAACAAGTCATCCACTTGCTCCGCATCAGGTCCGCTGTCAAGTTGCCTGCCAGTCAAAAGGTTTGCCCACTAATGGTCTAATATCGGAGTCGGCAACCAGCGTGTCCACGGCCCGGTACTGGTCTGCGAGGCGTTCCTTACCGGTCCGCAGAGAAAGGATACATTTTTGCACAAAACAAAATGTCTTCGTGAAGCGGGATTTTCTGCATTGACAGCAACCAAGACGATATCGCGAAGTAGACTGGACGTGAGAAATACCCTGCGGGTGTCAATGTCTACCAACTTATTGCAGAGAAACAAGCTCAACGCTCCCGCTGATTCAACGTTATGGAGAGTTACAATAAATTTACATGAAATTAAAAAATTATATTTTGTTTTTGATTCATTTATCTGCCACACCTTGAAAGCCGGTCCGTGGAAATAATGCCAACCGGTCCGTAGTGCAAAATCGGTTGACAAACACTGGTCTAATGGGACAATTATCGGAATCTTCCCTTCCGAGTTTCAAATACAGGAAGGACAATCGATAACCTTACTCAAACCAGATTGCGATTCATAGAAGACAAGCGAAACTATTGAAATGGGTGGGAAATGACACCCTCGTCATTGGCACTTAGAAATCATATTTTCCAGCACTGTAACGGAGTTAAGCAGCAGTGGTCGCTGCAACCCTGTAAACTTACAGCAAATAACTTCAAGACAACAAGCATGCAGCTACCGGAAGCACTTTAACGCAATATGATGCCACAGAAACAATGCAACTGTTGCCACAGGAACAATGATGTCATAGAAACAATGCAACTGTTAACCGAGCGCAGGCAAGTCCAAGGCCATGCAGAGCGCACATTCAAGAGCCACGTTTAAATCACCAGGCACGTGACGCATGCTGTGAAAATCTCGCGCTATGATCATACTTGCTGCAGGCGGGCGATTTCTTCGACTGTCATGTCCTGATCAATCGACGACGAGCTGCCCGAGAGTGGGGCGAGCAGCGGATTGGCAATGACGCCGGCCGAGACCTGATTAGTGCCATGCAACATACAAGCGTCAGAATTACCCGGCAAGTGAACTGTGCGAATTTGTAGCACGTGACCAGGCGGCAAACGGGCCGAAGCCACAGTCATGCACATTTCAGAGCGGTGCACACGATCGTGAGCAGGAATCTTCAGTCAATGATTCCCAGTCTGATAAAAATGAAATCGGACAGCACATACAAGCCAAGACGACCTTCTGCATAAAATGGAAAAATTTGCATTCGTATGGTTTATGAATTCGTACGGTAGTGCCGGCTATTAGAATGCTTCAAAGAATAAGCAACGAGCTTATGCGATAGCCGAGGTGTTGAGGTGTCTTAACACAGAATCCGATTACGGCTTACGAACCGGTTAATGGCCCACGGCAATGTTCACATATGCTCCGTTGGCCGTATCCGGCATAATTTTTTCCGTTTCGCACGGCTTACTTAAAATTGTTTTCAGTCGGATAGCCGCGGAGGTTGGTGCTGCTCTTCTTAATGCGTGTGAAGCCTGTCCTACTCTTCCTACTCAAGCAAGTGGAAGTTGAAAATTGCGTGGAGCTGATCAAATTGTTACAAAATAGGTAAGGTGTGTTATTGGCTAAACATCTACAAACCGTAGTGCAGAAGTTTGACTGATGGTAGATACTGACTTTTTATTTCAAAATGTGGTTTTATGAGGCATATTTGAGGCATATTGTCTTCAATTCGTGTCATTTTCTGTCTGTTTCGATGTAGAGAAAACTGTCTAGATTTTCTCAGGCAGGTTTGTATTGGAATCAATTCTTCTTGATGGGTACAAGTTCGTTATGCACATTGGCACAATGTGTGAAACAGCCTCAGCCAAATAATCAGTGCTTTGGTCTACTAGGCCTATTTTTTTAGAACTTGAATAGAAGTAAGCTACCTGGATAATGTCTGAGGCAGGGGTCTAAAACTCAAATTGCTCCGAGGGCTAAATGACGACTAATAAAGTACCCCGTGGGCCGCATTATGACGCTGACGCAACAATTCCGGAATTTTCTAGAAATAGCTGTTGCGTCGTGTTTCCTGCGAAAGGTATCATGAGCCACAGACAAGCCATTTTTAGCCGTCTCTACGTTCGTTTGAAAGAAACTTGTTCACTCGCTAGCAGAGAACTTTCAAACAGCGGTGAATTAACTAAACGTAAATGTTGATTACTTGAAAATTCCCAAAAAGCAACGTGAGCCGCACAAAACGCCCTAGCGGGCCGCAAATTTGAGACCCCTGGTCTCAGGTAATATGGCAGACTCCTCCTGTAGCAGTGTTCAAGGCTGTTTGTCTGCAATTGGGCATGCTGAATGTGCAGCAGCCTACCCTGTCACACTTGCACCTGCTGATACCCAGTAACATAGTGTACATTAAAGTTTTTATCATGTTTATAAGGTCTGCACTCTACTTATATCCAATACTATGGTCTTCATGGTGTTTTTGACATAAGTAACAGACAGTTTTGCTTTGATTTTATGCATATATCACACACATTTTGATTTTATTTGGTTAAGTGCCTATATTACATTAAGTGAATGCAAATAACTTTGTTTCAGTTACAACAAAAGTAGAAATTTGATGCAACGCGTTGACATTCATTCACGCTTGCTGAAATTGTTGTCATAAGAAAAATTAAAGAGCTGTTGTAATGAGCACAGAACTTAAATGGAAAAAGCTTGGACTTGTATAGGAATTCACATGCATTAATACAAGAGCCTACTTCTAATTACGCCGCACTTACAAAGTTGTAATTGCAGTACCCTGTTTTTGTTGACTTGTAGTATTGTTAACAAACTGTCTATGTAGATGGGCTTCTTTTTCATCCATGTGCTTCAGTTAGAATTTTATCCAACAGATCAGCAGTAATGAGCAATTTGAATTGAAATATTTTGTGCAGAGCTTTGTTGCCTTCAAATGATTGCAGAGTATGTATACATTCACAAAGCTTCATTTCCACTCTTCATCATAGTTTCTCCAGCTAGGCTGTGTAATGTTTCAACGAGTGGAGCAAGACTTCCGCGCTTCCTGTGTGATAGCATTCCATAATATGTGAACCGTTTCTCATAACTGACGTTACCCGTAAACGTTCGGAAGCGTAAACCGGATTCTGCGTGAAGACACTTTAAGAACTGCGCACGAGCAATTAATTGTGTTTATCAAAAGCACCTACAACTTTTACGCTGGTTTTACCAGACATAAAACGTGTACACGAAGCACTTTTGATACCGTAACTCTTGCACCAGTGTAGTTCTCCCACTGTGAATGCACAAAAAATTATAGGCAAGAAAAGATAATCTGAATGCAACAAGTAGGGTGCCACCAACGCACGCGATCTTGATAGCATTTGTTTTAGCCAGCAAAATCAAAGAAAGGCAAACTAATTCATATTTTTCACGCGCATTGACAACCGACGGCTATGCGTAATCACGCAACACTTGACAACACAATAACCGCTCATTTCACGCACAATGATTCACACCCAAGCATACAACAACTAGGTCAGAACGATTTACTCAAAGGTCTTGAAGCACGCTATTGTATCAACATATGCTCGCGGTAAGTTGAGCGTCAATGCGGGCAGCGGTAAAGTGCCATTCAGTCCAAAACTTGACGGCTCCTGACAAGAACACAATCAAGCCAGTCATCCTAACCAGTGGCAGAGAAAACGGGTCTCATCAAAGCGACTTGTTGGTACGACCCCTATCGAATCGAGCAGACCAAAACTGAAAGAGCCAGCCCAATGAACACGTCGAGCGAGCATCAAGCAAGGTAAAAACAGTTAAATCTTACACAACCGATTTATTTTCAGGGACGTGTTCTCCAACTCACTTCCAGTTGAAGTCGAACGTCAGTAAAGCACAACACACTATCTAACGAAGCATGCTTGACGTACCTGTTCGTCAGTCAGCACCGCTGTTTGTTCGTGAACAATATCATCTCTAACGTGAGATTCTTCTTCCTGGGGTGCATCAGCGACAACAGCGTCTTTGGTCAGTTCAGATTCATCTTGCTCCTGCGGAGTACTTTCGATCTCAGCTATTGTTTCCGTGTCTTTTTCAAAGCTTTCTTCTTGCGGTGAATGAACGTATTCCACGTCCGCGGATTTTTCTTCCGGTTCAGCGTAACTTTCTTCAACGCGCACAGGTCCGCGCGTGCTGTCAATCACGACATCGCTGCTGGAGAGCAGAGCTTCTGAGCTTTCGGTGGCTGCGTCGGCAGCAACGACCGTATCGTCGTCTTCTTTGCTGAGCAGTCGATCCGACCTTACGCCGATAGGCATGGCGTCCATGATGTCAATAGTTAAATCCAACGTCATGCTGTCGTTTTCCAGCTCCAATGATTCCGCCAGACACTCCGAGGCAGTTTCTAATTCGGTGTCATTCGCGCGGGATTCGTCGTCATGTTGGTCGCGTTTTTCCAGCGAGGCAACGGAATCATCGGTCACTCCATCCTCTACTGCGGAACCGCAAGCATCTTGCGGCTCACCGCCTGCATCGCGCAGCCCTCCAGTCGGTTCAGGAGACACTGTTATCTTCTTTTTCGGACTGTCCGACTCAATCGACGCCTCCGCGTCGCTAGGTGAGGTTATTACGATCTTCGGCTGATTAAAAGTTCCGTTCGTTTCCTCTTCTACAGCGCTGCCGTTTTTCTCTTTGTGATGACTCGATTTTTTCCTGAAAGGATTCCTTTTGCGAAAAGATCGCCTTATTGCGCTGCCGAAACTTTCCGATCGCTTGACGCTGGAGCCTTCATCCTTGTTCGACCCACTTTTTGCATCTTTCTGTGTTACTTCCTCAACGTCTGCGTCAGGCGCTTCTAGATGCTTGTCTTTTTTCGATGGACTGTGCTTGTTTGAAAACCTATTTCCCATGCTCACAACAAGACCTCCAGTGCAGTTGCTAAGCACAACGCTGTACAACACAAGGTGCTAAGATATTTAGCGTTATCTTGAACTCAACAGTTTTTTTATCCACACGATCCAAGGTACTACAAAAACTACAGCGTACCCGATCTATGTTTGCAGCGTTCGCAACTCGGCATGCCAACTGACGGCGCCAAGTGCAGACATGATTACAGATTCATAGACGCAATTATCTCAGTTAACAAGAGCGAACAGGATAATATACAGGATTTTCCAAACGATCATGTTTGCTTTGCTACCAATTTTAGCATTACTGCCTATATAACTACAAATACAAACATATGTAAGGGATAGCCTGGACTAGTCAGTCCTGCTGAAAACCTGTTTCAGGCTTAAAACGATGTCTGGTTGTACTAGCGATCGGACCAAGGACTATACAACTGAAACAGCAAGTGGATGATATCCATGCCAAGTTAAATCCGTTTTGTCTAAATCTCACCGCTGTCTTTTTCTTTATTGATCTGTGGCCACATTAAGACAATACAGTTTAACCACTGAAACGGAAGTGCATGAAATGGTCAACTAGCTTTCAGAGAATGACAACAGCACCTCCCAGCACACCCAAACCTGAACATCAAGCAAAAACGCTTACTAAAACACTAAACTAATTTTCCGATGTTACAACAAGCATTCAGCGCAATCGCTAAGGATAAATTTTCCGAAAAAACTCAGATCGCTCGTAAGAGACTGACGCTGCACATAAAACCGTGACCGTTCGGTTTCTTAAACCCCAAGAAGCGCGTGTTGACGATGCACCTTCACAAGTGGTTCCAGTCCGTCGCCAACCGAACGAAATTGGAGCGTAGAAGTAATTGCCGAAAATGCTTGAAGCGTGACCAACGCACTTGAGCGACCTGTAGACTGCAAGCTGCCAGAGGCTCTCAATCTAAAACACGATCTCGCACCAGGACAAGATTTAATACATCCAAAGGCGAAAAAAAATGAAACTAAGTTTTTGAAGCTCGCAGCAATACGATTACCACAAAAGCCAGGCATGCTTCATCCGCTGACAATTGCCAGCTTAGCTGTGTACCTGAGGACGACGCGTTGGCACATACTCGTACGTGATGACAACTGCGAGCGTGCTGCACATAAATAAAGCCTACAGCGCCGTTTCGCGACATTGGAGATTCTGACTATGCAGCAAGCAACCGTATCAGCGAGCCTGCCACAACCTTTTTGGCATAGCAATTTTGCATTATGGTTTACTTGTGGTGCTTCTGCGGCTTTCACGGAACTGCGAAAACACTACTCGGGGCGAAACACTGGTCTGCATTTCCTGTTGAAGTTACAGTGGATGTAATCTGGCCACCCCAAACCTTCACAGGGTCAAGTCCGCGCTTATTTCCTGTTTCTCTACAATAGCACAGCAAAACTTACCTGCACCTCAACAATCCAACCTAGATGACGACAATTACACTTCGATGACGGAGAGAACAGGTTTTGTGAAAACGCGCTCAAAGGGAAAACACGGAACCTGGCTAATTGATGCCGCAGTCAGTTCAGCGAACAGCGCCGAAGCACTGCCAGGGCCGTTGCCAGAGGGGGGGGCAGTGGTGCCCGGCACCCTATTTCACGTTTGGCCCCCCTGCTGCTAAATCCTGGCGACGGGCCTGAGCACTACACGCATCGATATAACGCGCAGCTCTTTTGCAGGTCGCCCGATGGAACCGGGCAGCACAATTTACCCTGAGTGAGCATATAAACGTTCGTGTCTTCGGCGACAGATTCGACAACCCACATTCGTGCGATCGATTAAAGCAGGCCGCAAGTAAGAGTGAAAATATTGATTTAGCAAGCCCCTCGCTTGGTAGTTTTCGGTTGACTAGCAAACCATGGCTTATAAAACAAGACAACTTGGCGTTGCCGTAGTGAAGCCAATACAGTACCAGGTGCTGAAGCGGAGTTGATTTCAGTTCAAATACTGACAAAGCAAAGACATCAGAGTTTGACTGTTAGTCGTGTAACGAGCACTGCACACCAATCGTCCAGATATTAATTGCCATTTTTAAACACGAAAAAAATCATACCACGGTCAATAGGGCTGAAATGCTGATTTGTATAAAACGACGGGTGGCCGCAGATTGCAAAGATTTCGCCAAGTACTTGCTCAACACTCTCCTCCAAGACTTGCAGCCAACGATGAAAGAGCTACCACATCCAATGGAACCAACCTAGTTCCACGTTTTCTAGAACTATTCACAACGTGGAGGCAAACACAAAACGAGGTCACAGTGCTATTATGAACGGGGTCTGACTGTTGCGACGAGGGACGCTCAATTTTAAACGCATTGTGGGAGTCATTCGTATGACAACTATGAAAGATTCAGCGTATGTTGGAGTGAAAACTAAGTTTAGATGCTCCGACCAAATGATAAAAACAAATTTCATTGACAGACACCTTAGGGCAGGACGTTAAGCTTTAGCCTTGAAGGTAAAACAATCGCTCAGCAGCGCTAATGCTGTTTTTGCAAGCGGCAACAAGCTGGAAGCAGAAATAAGTACTGGGGCAGCAGTGGCAACCGGTCAAATGACATTGCCTTCACATTTTAAATGAAAAGCAGAACTACGCGATTCAACAACTACAAACCCGGATCGATTAAGACGCCAATATTGTCGCATCAAGGAAGATCTACGTGTTCAGTGCAAGCCAAACGCTTCATACAGTGCACTGAGCAGGCAAAACGTTTTCAAAAACTTCCGGTTGATTCTGCTACAATGAGTAAAGCCTCCTGCTTGCTCTTCCAGAGCAGAACAGCAGCAACTGGCAAAAATAAACCTTTCTTCCATTGTTTACGATACGACTCGTAATCGATTGAATGACACATGGTTGAGTAAAAAAACGAAGGTTTAACAGGATCCAAAAGACGATTCACAAGTCAACCAAGTTTCCCCGCCAATAGTAACTTAATACGATGCATTAAGCTTTCGTATTCGTAACGACTGGCACTTCACACGGTCGTTTTGGAAGGACACTGCGATCTTCTGCATGACTGCTAACAACCTAGGTAGGTAGAACATGGTAATAACGTAAAACACAAGACCTACAAATACGCGTTTCCATCGCCTATAGGAGCAACAGCAAGGTCCAGAAACGGAAACAATGAGAACGTCTCTGCAGCGTGATTCAAACCGACCTTCTTCACAAGCAGCAACACCGGCGATGTCTGTGCGCCTCTTCAGCTTCTGACAATTTCAACGCGGATTGGATGACGTAACAAAACTCCGTCAGAACTTTGCACTGCTCGTTCCTATCCACTGATCCGTAGCGAGAGTAAGGTGAACGGCACGCGTTGCAAAACACTCCACCGTAAATGGTGTGTCCGCAATCCGAATCAAGATAAGGCGATCATGATCAAGCAGTCGAGTGCAATTGCGACACGTGCGTGTCACATGACACACGATGGGGAGCAACAGTCACTTTGCGACTCAAGAAAATCATCATAACTTTCCCAAAAGACTGAAACACCAAAAATAAACGCAAAAATTGAGCGGAGCTATGCGAAGACGGTCCTGCACATGCAACTACAGGTTCCCTGGGAACATCTCATGTTGATTGGTCGACGACTGTGTTTCCCACGGCGCTTGCGTTAGTACTGCACAGTACGCAGTTTTTCTCGTTCTTGGCAGGTCAATTACATTCTAGCTTATGGTTTGCCTACATCCGTAGCTCGCCACTTGCAGATAACCCTGCGTAAACCTTCCAACGCATGCTCTTGGTCCTTCTTGGAGATTCTATTGGAATACGATGATGCCCAATCAATAGGTGAAATATACCTTGACTGTAAAAGGACTTATAGATTTTGATCTAGGTTACCGCCAAACATTTCTATAAATATCGTATGGGAAAACAAACATGATCGAAAACTGTGAGGTATTTCGAGTCCTAGGGCTGCTGCCCGCGATCCTCCTCAGAGGAAAAGCGAGTATGAAAGTGAAGGAAAAACGTTTGAGTGACTGTGCTGCAGCATGGGACAAATGGTCTTTGTAAAGGCAGTTGCCCAGAAGGTTTTCTGCCACAGCGACAAAATTTTTCATACCATGCGACTAAGCTAACAAGGCAGAATTTTCATGCCGCTAACGCCCGCAAGATAATTTTTTATCTTTAAAGAGTGGCGAGTTTGGTTGTTGAAAGGCATAGCAAACTTTCTGCTCAAAAAAGCAGCAAAACACAACTGCGTCAATTTACCAGTATATCAAATGCTCGCCCATCGTATTTTCAATCACACCTACGCAGTGCAAACGAATACCAATCCAAGCAGACACCAACTTAAAACGCTACGAAAGCTGACAACAGGAGACTATAATTTGGTGAAACCATAGGCATAGGGCGAAAGATCTCAGACATGTCTTAATGATTCCCTAGTGCAGGTTTTTTAAGGTGATTTAGGGACCCGATTCGGGTCCCTAGAATCAGAGAAAATTATCATCGGGTCCCTAAAATCAGAAAAAATCGGGTCCCTACAGATCCAAACCGGGTTCCTAACATTTTCCTTAAAAAAACCTGCCCTAGTGGCAACTAAGCCAATGACAAAAAATTGAAGGATCGTCTTTCTCAAAAAGGATCGCTTAACTGTGTCATACGGTACTCAGTTTCTGGAACTACGCAGATTGTAAGAAGACCTGAGTATTTAGGCGCTGAGCTTCTTCCTTGACGGCGACTACACGCAATGCACACCCGAACTATTTTTCCAGATACAAACTCGCGCCGTCGACATTCTCGTGTCTCATCACCAACAAGCAAGAACATGGGCATTCGGCAACCAGCAAACACCTCGGCTCCCCAGATGGGACGACATTTCAAAAACGACTTTCCATCACAATTAAGCTAAATTGGGTAACATGCAGGTCGATCACGCGCCACTGCTCTGCACTTTTTACAGCGCGACGCTTTGAACTTGAAAATCGGTCAAGCTTGCTGCGGGCCTGAATTGCGTGCTGTGCTCAGCTCATGCTGTACTGGCTCATGCGAAACTGCGACGCTTTGCGATCGACAAGCAAGACTGGGCGTTATTTCCCAACAGCCTCAGCTCGAAAAACTTGACGAAGCGCGCCAGGCAGCTGCAATGCCGAAACTACAAAAATCGTTTGGCTTTTACAAAAACAACGATGTGTCAAAAGGAATTGCATCAGCGATTTCGATTCAAATGGTAACAAATACATCATTATAAACAAAAGGTATGGATGAAGCATAGGTTACTGACATGCCCGTAACCACGGTGCATAGGAAGCCACCTGACGTAACACCCGTTTTAATTACAATTGCTGCTGCGCAATCGGCATGGTTTGTGAAATATTTATTCAGAGCGATGCCACACAACTTTCCGTATGCAATCACAACCGGGCCGAAACGCAACTGGTCGCATTTAGTGACTGGTCATTGCCAACAAAACGGTTGTTTGAAGGGGAAACTTTTCGATCGCAATGCTACATTTTCTTTAAAAAATGAAGTAGAAACAAAAAATAAAGCACTATACCGAAACTCGAAATAAAAATACTACTTTTGATTACTGCCAAGCATACATCTTACACAAAGCACACAAGTGTGCATTGAGCGAACTTCAACTGGGAGGAAGAACTAGACTTACCATAATTTCTTACGCTTAAACCGGGACAAATTCAAAACCATGAACGAAATAACCTGACGTGCTGCCAAAGGCCCGAGCTTGGCAACTAACAGAAAATTTCCTGCCTTCTCAAAGCATACAAAATGGCTTCTAACTGCAGCAGTTGTTGTAGTCCCATTGAAGGCAATGGGAAAATGACGCAGCAATAAGACCCCAATTTTACAAATGGCCATTGAGCGGATTTATTTCATAACAATTCATCATCAGGCTGGACTTCTGTCCCGGTTTGTCCCGGTCGGTCCCGGCCAAACCGGGACGTGTGTTAGGTCTAGGAAGAACATCTTTCGTGCCGCATCCGGCCCCGCCCCAATACAACTGACCAGTAAAAGATGCGAGTGTATAATGCTTACTATCTACCGCTGCGGGTTGTTTTCTCATGGAACAAAAAGAAATGAGATGTTTTCGTCGTCCGAGGCGCACAGTTTGAAGCTTCAGGTGTGCTTGGGTCAATTGCAGCTTAGACAATCTGTTTGTTGCTTATCCCTTGTGAATAATAGTACAGGGTTTTGTAAAACGAGAGCCCTGACGCTTCGACATTGAGCGGATACTGGCGATCAAACTCGTGCGTGGTTGGTTCGCAAAAAGCTGTTACGTCAGTGTGCTAGAGCTTGGTACTAAGCAGCAGAATTCCTTTCACATTTTTGTAAAATCAAGTTTGTGCCTTGCCCAACTGAGTGCACGGTTTTCGCAACAACGCGTTCATCCAGCCCCAACAAGTTTGTTCATCCTAATCATCGATACATTTGGAAGCAGTTCACTTACCTGGTTTTACCAGATATCTTATCAAGACTACATCACGTATATATTTCTTCTACTTCGCCACAGCCGATCCAGCCATGCTGTGATCCAGAGTGTGCTTGCGTATGCTCAACCTATGCAGCACATAGTCACTCTAGAGTTCAGTGGGTCGGAAAACGTCCATGTCCACAAAACAGGCTCACAGTTGCTGAACATTCTCGCTTTCTGTAGATACGATCCTAGCAACTAAACCCCACACATGGACAAACAGGACCCTGGTTGCGCGAGTGGTTACCGAGACACCCATTTGCTCACGCGTCTGCAGCACTCAAATCTGGATGAGCTTCAGCTTGCTCGCTGCCCCCGGAGACGGCGCAGCGACATTTGCGTTACACGTTATCACTGACGTCAGTTTTTCTTTGCAGCAAGGGTTAAGTACTGGCGAGGATCTGCACCGAACGCCAGACTCGACCGTCGTGCGATTGATCGCTGGTGGTTCGAATTGGAAACTTGAAAATTGTATTCCAGCACATGACCGATGATACGACCAGCTGTCCCGCAACGCACCAAGAACAATGCACATGCGACCCACGGAAAGCAGTGCACATGCGACCCATAGAAAATCAACAAACGAACCAGACCGCATGATATGCAATGCATCGATACGCACAGACCGCGTTAACCAACGGTCGTGGACAACAACTGCCAAGTGGTGCGGAGATGAAGGTGCTGGAAACGCAGCGTATTTTCGGGTGATACGGCGGTGTGACGTAGCAATGCAGCTATGATGCCAATGTAGCTAAGGTGCTTTAAGCTTAAACGCATTCTTAAGTTCGTTTCATGGTAACCTTGCGATCTTTCAGTGTTACAATCCGTGAAAAAGTTGCAGTGGGTCTAGGCAGTCACGGTTCACGCTTTGCTAAAGGTCAGCTCGATTGAGGTATTAGCTTCAAAGCTCGAATTCAATTCTCCAAGAACTCAGTATGTAGCAACAGAGTGCTGGCCGAAACAACAATGTCGTCTGCTATCTGGCAAACCGAACAACGCCAGTGTTCTTTATTAAGACTGAAACAACGCTTGTTAAATAGCAGAAATCCTCTTCTTTGTTGTCTTCCAGAAGCACACCAACGTCACAAGGCATTTGCAAAACAATCTAGATCTACCAACGCTTTTCACACATTAGACAAAGCAAAAGCAAAGCTTTCGTGGAAAGGCACCTCTTCTCTAGACTCTAAATTCCGGTTACCAAGCAAACACAAGGGTGTCATAGCAGACCTCCACCGCCGTGACGCACCGGCAGATCGATCAGTCACTTGCAGAGACAATGAACACCGCACTGTAATGGCAGGTGATTGGCGAAGAGAGGAACGAATTATTCAAAGCAAAGCGAGACAGACCAGAGCGTTGAAGTTGAAGGACGACAGCAGGCCGCTGCCACTACTGGATGACGCGTCTTGCGAAAATCAACCAGAGTTGGTTGGGAACGCCACAGACTTTCTGCGCGCAACGCAAACGTACTGGACTACAAGCACCTAAACGTGGATTGATTTAATTTTGTTTATGAGCAGACACGAAGTCCATAGTATGAACACACACACTCTGCAGAACGCAGGTTGATAAAAACAGACAATACAGAACGTAGTACAAGACACTGAAGCCGGCGGAATCACAGGGTTACAGACACTGTTTGCAACTGCATTGAAGACAGAACCATAGGGTTACAGATACATTCTTAACACTATTGTTAGCTAACACGTAACACTTGTTACAGCACTACTGCGGAGTAGGGCGCTAATTACTAACTTGGTCTAGTCTAGGTAAAATGCGAAAGCGTTGTGGCTTGACACGCCATCGATCAAACGGACACTGCAAAGTTCGATCACTCAATCACAGAGTAAAATGCGATTATAGTGTTCAAAGAATAGTGACGAGTACAA
>Ga0210059_1004795_pt1 | contig 21785 bp, 19 predicted proteins | sample Ectturendosymbi2_FD_188042 | JGI IMG/M metagenome (GOLD analysis project Ga0210059, IMG submission 188042) | Ecteinascidia turbinata endosymbiont from Florida, USA - Sample 2 (SPAdes) (version 2) | ecosystem: Host-associated > Tunicates > Ascidians > Unclassified | place: Key West, Florida...
CTTCAATGATTTTACATTTCTAGCCCCAAATTATTGCCTTTCCCATGTCATTTTCTTATGTCATTTTGTTAGTAACGTTATATACACATGTTAGTCATATTATTTATTCATCAAGATCACTCATATCCTGAAGTTCTCCACAAATTGTTCTCATACTGTCATCTTCGCTGGATTCACTGCTTGTCCCAGTGTTTCTTTTCATATCTATTTCTGTTGAATCTGTGTTACAGTCAAATCTGACTGTAACACCACTCCCCCCTTCAGTCTTTTCTTGCTCCTCTTCTTGTTTTTCTTGCTTGTGATAATTTCTTGTCACCCACTTCATTAATTCAGTGGTTCTTTGGTCAATTATCCCATGTTGTTGCAAAAAATGTTCTACCACCTGGTTTGTTAGTTCATCAGCCATTTCATTCAGTCTTTCATCGCTGGTAATCAGTTTGGTCATTGGTCCTTCCATCATTCTTACGGCAATTTTTCTAAGTTTTGACCTTAACTCTTGTCCTTTCAACTGATCCATAGATGTTGGCAGTTGTGGATTGTCAATCTTTGCTTTTTCATAAAGTGTTTTCATAATCCTTCGCATTTGGCTATCATTCTGTACCAGCTTTGAAGTGACTTGTATTTGTCTTTGTAATCTTTCATCCAGATAATCCCAATGGTTTACCTTTCCGGTATTTATTAAAGCCGTTCTGATTCGAAAGAATGCCCTGAATTTCTTGCAGTTTTCGCAATTGCAGCAAATGTTATTGCAATAATGACACTTAGTCTCTTTTCCTTCATACTTCAGATCAGGTTTTATGCAGACTGGTGTTGCACACAACTGATTCTTACTAAGATGAGTCACATCTAATATTTCCGCATACTCATCATCAGAATACTCATCCATCTTTTCTAATGTTAATCCGGATTCTTCATAAAATTTTCTCACCAGCCTGTCCCATTCAATGGGCGTCACTGGTGCGGGAAGATCATGTGGACATTTTATAAAACTGGATGGCATAAGATTCGTATTGCCATCTTCTCGCCATTGCACATTCCAATGCATTATTCTTGCTACTATAGCAAAGTCTTCATTAAAGTGTCCTCCCGCCAATCTGATGGGATACGGTGAGTTGGTTGCACGTTGTTTAAGAATATCTTGGTAAATGGCTACTAATGTGTCCATTTTTCCTTGCATTCTGGTATGCATTTTCTTAATTTCTTCCATACTTATGTTGTGATAATCAATCATAGCTGCTCTTGTATATTCATACTTGTCTATTATAGTTCTGGAAATTGAGGTGTGATATGCATGTCTTGCATTTCTTGCGTCACGCATTTTTCTTTCAGTATATCCTCCAAGTACTACCATGGCCACACAAATAAATCCTATAGCCACAGTTGTTAGCATAACATTTATCTCAGAGTATGGTGCCACATATTTAGTGGTTACGCTTCTTTTTGTTCGATTTTTGTCGTAGCTGGTCTTTCTCCAACTCTGAAGCTTGTTTTTCCAACTTCGTTGTGCTTCTTCAAACGGTACTGGTGAGGTTCTTGCTTGCCAATGCTCCTGCAACAGATACAGGATTTAAATTTCCTATAGTGGTAGCAAGTTGTAATGCTTTTTGAGCATTAGGTGTTTTTCCCGTTTTATAATATCTTAAAGCACAACTTCCAAAAACTAATACAAGTATTATTCCAATTATTATTCCTACTATTATTATAATTATTTTTATAGGTCCACTGAAGAATCCAGAAACAGTATCTGCAGTATGTTCTATTACGTCGGCACCTTTATCTACTACATTATCCACTACCCCAGCCACATCATCTACTACTTTTCCTCCAAAGTTTAATACAGCGCTTAGTACTTTTCCAGCACCTCCTGTCCAATTGGCATCAATAAATTCTATAGTTATCGGGTCCCATTTTATAGTGAAGTCCCATGGTGCTAAAGTTTGTAATGTGGCATTTGCTATTTCTTGTACCTCAAATTCGTTGGCTATTGTGGCAACGGCGGTGTCATTTAATTTTTCCTCTTCCTCTAATAGTTGTTGTTCTTCATGAATGTTTTTTTCTACCCCTAATATATCTTGGGTTTCATTTTTATATTTCAACCATTCTGTCAAGTTCTTTCCGAACCAATATAAGCTTGTGGTTGCAATTAATCCTTTTCTTATCCTATTTTTATATATTGTATTATTTTTTAACCCTGGTATTGGCTCTAAATGTTCTAGTAGCGCCATCATTCTGCGGTGAATATGATAATTCATTATGGCAGCTTGTGCAGTGGCTTCTCCCGCATGTAATGCTAACTGTCTATTTTCCATTACTCCACGTGAATTTCTCACTATTGCTTCTATTACTTGTTTATTTATTTCTACTTGCTGATTTTCAAATTCTGATTCCCGTCCGGCTAAATCCGAAGTATATCTTGCCAATAACGATAATTCGTGCTGCATTTTAATCTGTTGTTCCCTTATTTGGTCTATTCTATGCGCTAAATTCCCTAGACCTTTATTCATCTCATCAGATAAGGCTCCTAATCTTTTCTTTAATATCTCATTATATTTATCCATTTGGGCATCTAAGGCAGATTTTAACGAAGCTTCTACTATTCCTCCCATTATTGCTGAAAATAATAGTGTAAGGAAAAACCTTTTTTGTTTTCCTGTTTCATTTCTTGTGTAATTATTGTGCAAGAAACAAGGCTGTCCATACGCTATTCTTGACTCATTATTATATACATCTGGAATTACTTTATGTCTCTTTATTGCTACTTCTATCGGGCCTGTAGCATGCCGACAGTATCCATAATCTTGTGACTTTCTACAATTTTCTTTTTGTTTATATACATTCTCACATTGTCCTGGTTGTTGTTCATGTATTACTTGTAACCACATATATTCTTCTGCGCCTCTTGTTGGTCTTTCTTCTAAACTTAACATTCTCATTTTTTCTACATATGCATTCCTCGAGCACATTTCATCAACTTTATTTTTTACAATTGTTGTTGTATGCATTTTCCAATGTGGTGGTGCAAGAAATGTTTTATGAAATCTGCTATACACATTCTCCCAGTTCATTATGGCCCATATTTTATTAGGTCTAGCTCTTCTTTGTCCATGTTTAAATTCTACTTTTAATAAGTATAAATGCATTATATATGCATCTGAAAATGTCCAAGTTACTGTTTCATTTCGTTCAAATAACTCATATCTATGATCTTCTGACGGGTTTGCAGGCTCAAATTTTCCTATTGGTAATATCATTGTAAAACCTTCTTCGCTTGCGTTCAATGTTAATGAGTATTGGTGATAATCACAAACCCTTAGAAATCCTTCAGTTCCTCTGGTATATTTTATTCCCCAATTTTCTTGTTCACTTATCTGACATGGCTCTTCTCTGTTTTCATTCCTCCACCTTCTACTTACTTCATTCTTATCTATTAACGTTACTTTCCATTCTACCCATTGATATTTTTCATATAATACATTGATCATATAATCTATCATTTTTAATTGCATTCTTATATCTGCTAATATTATTTTGGCGTAGACATAGTTACCTGTTGATCTTAGAGCAGTTCTAACTGTACTCATGTGTCCTCTTCCGCTCGGTCCTGCATCTCTGCCAAATCCTCTTACAGGTGGTCCTCCTATTGCCATTGCTGCACTCCATAACCTTAAATTATCTTCACGGTGGCTATCTTGATGTCTATTTCTTTTTTCTTCTGCATCATTTTCAATCCTCTCTTCCCTAGTTAAAGGTCTTCCCGTTGCTGGCGCGGCCATAGTCATTGGCTCCTGTGGTGGTCTCGCCCTTCTTTCTTGTTCTTTTCTTTCCATATATCTACGTCTCGCCGTTCTGGTTCCCCAAAGTCTTTCAGTTAATCTTTTTATATTTAAATCATATAATCTTGCATCTTCTTTGACCTTTGTTGCCGTATTACTTATATGATACGCTATTTCTGAGTTAGATTCCTTGAATACTATAGATTCATTTTCATCTGCTACGCTTATCTGTGTGGTCTCTACCTCCACATGACCACCTCTCTGTTCCGGGCTAAATATTTTATATTTTCCCCAAAATGGTCTCCAGGTAACCTTATAAAGGAGTGGACATTGACAGGCTCTATCATAATCAGCCACAGTAGCATAATACCTGCCACCTTGCCAATGGGCTTGCGTATATGTTCGTCCTTTTACCGCCACCCGTCCTAAGTCAGGTAACTCATGTATTTGCATTTCACTTGCTTCTGGACATTCCCATGGCATTAAATCAGCCAAAGCCGTTTTCATTGTTACCTTATTATGTAATTCTCTTACTTCGTATCCATTTCCCGTCAGCAGATCTTGAAACCCTGCTGGATCTGGTGTATGGTACATGTCTTCGGGAAAGGGCAAACCTTTTACCCATGTTATCAATAACAATAAACCTATTATTATCCTCATATTTTGGCCTTGTTTCCTGTTAACATAAAGGTGCGCTTAATTATGATGAAAGTACACTTTAAATACCATGACAGTACAGTACTTCATACAATGATTTTATCGGCCATACTTGATTTCATACATAGGTTTAGTAGTTTTATAATTTGTAGCTCGTTCAAACCATGGCTCATGTATGTACAAATGGCCCAGCAGCATGCCTGCAGGTAATACAACCCCTTTTTTTCTTTGGTGTCGATATTTTATATGCAAATAATTTTCTTCCCATTTTATATCTTGGGGTGAGAAAACTCCCCTTAATTTCGGGTTTAAGTCCAAATTCATACATAATGCACGTTTTCCTACAAACATGCGTGCTGCTGGGTACACGTACCATTCATTACTTCTAGCATGCACTTGGCGTATAGGTATATACAATTTAAAGCATCCCTTATTCGTCATCCAAATACATTTTTGTTCATAATAAGTTTCATACAATAATAATCCTTGCCCATGTACCATGAGCTCGAACTGAGACACATATCTTTGTTTTTTGTTCATTGTTTCAGTTGATGATTTTTCTTTGGGATCAACGTGCGATAACTCAGACAGAGAGTTCATCTTTTCCGTAAGTATTTCATTTGGTTCTTCTTGAAGTAATTTTTCATCTTCTTCCTCTAATTCCTCTTCTTTATGTTCAAACTGTTCTTCACTGATTGCTTTACTTAATTCTTCTTCTAATTTCGTTTGCTCTTGATCCATTATTATTTATTTACAGGTTTTTTCCTACCTCTGCAACACAAATAACATTTATTGTTGCATGATTAACCAATCTCCTTCAATCAAAGGTGCACTTCGATTAAACACAGTGCCTTCTCCCCATCTTCGCTGCTGTCTTTCTTTACGCTTCCAGTTTGGTGTATATATGTACTGCCTTCTCCACTGAGGAGTGTATACATATGATTCAGCATTTCCAACCCTGGGCACATTTGCCCTTGTAGTTATGTCCATCAACCGTGTTTGCCACAGATATTGTCGCATAAGATGCTTTCGAGTAACTGTCATCTTTTGTTTTTTTGGAGGTGGAGATTCACTGTATCCCCTCAATCTCTGTTCTATTAACCATTCCGCTACTAACCGCATCTTTTCCTTGTCCGTTTCTTTCTGGAGATAAGTAGAGCGCTTGTTCCAATCTGATCGCTCATGACTAACAATATGGGGTTGAAACCATATTTTCTGGAAATATTCCTGTACTGCAGAACTTCTTGAGTGATCCGGATTTACCTCTTTTGCGTGACCCGCAAATACTGCCTTAATATCTTCTTCATCCATGATGGCATGCATATAAGGACATACAGGTGAAGCCAAAAGATGAATCATCATTGGACATTCATCCTTTCTCATGTGATGGACTTCTATTCCGCAGCAAAAACAACGAACCGTTCGCGTTGTTTCATGTGGCTCCACGTACCATCCTGCTTCTGCCAATTCATCTCTTTCTTGGTCAGTACTTATGAGGGGCATTATGTCTTCATTATTCTTCCACGTTTCTTTACGTTTCTCTATTTCCCAGTGCTCTTTACTGTAGAAATGGAAATTGCTTTCTTTCAGTTTTTGTAACCTTACTTTTACTAATGGATGGTTTAACTCAGGCCACTCCACCAGTTCCATGCCTTGTGTTACATCTGGTTCTTCTCCTAAGAACGCAGGACAAACAGGATTTAACCACGCATGTACATTAGCCATGGTACACCATTCTGGAATCTCCAGTGCTATTCCTCCACAACCCATACACATTAGTTTATCTTGGAGTCCGACAAACCCATTGTGTTGTAACACATGAGCTGGTCGCGATATATCCGTGATTTGCTTCGTCTTGTACAGCGACAAAGTTTTGTCTTCTTCGTCCCATTTTGTCATTATTAAATCAAAGAATTTTCTTGGCGAGAAATCAGTCATTATTATACTGTCCATTATGGCCTTCCCTGTCCTTTCATATTGCAGATTGTTTATCAAACGCAACAACACCTTCTTGCAATCTTCATCTTCATAATTGCTTACCACCTTGGCGCTCTTCTCCTGCACTTCTTCAGGCACAGTTACCACATTTAATGCCATTATTCTAACTTTAACTCCTAATTCTCCTGTAACACAAATTTGCGCTTATTTTCACTTTTGATGTTAACTTTCAATTTCAATTATAATATCATATGACATTTTTGACATCATGAAAACTCATTATTACTTTCACACTCGCAAAGACCTTTCACCACGTCGCCATAATTTTACAAATAATAATATTGTTATTATTATGTGGCTTATAGTAAGAACAAGTTGGATAAGCATTTGCGTAGCCAAATAATGATAATATGTCCAATCACGGCCGCATTCCAGAGGTCTGCCAGTGTGGTTAGTTCCATAGAAAGCATTGATTAGCCCCGCATAGAAATATTCAGTAGGTGATCCTTGCGTAGTTGCTCCAAAAACCACAGGTCCCGCCAGAATCACAAACAACAACACTAGACTCACTATCATTTTTACCACTAGTTTTTCCTTATTTTGACAAACACATAATTACTTTTTAACGACAATATAACAAGATGACAGTATAACAACATGACAATATAACAATGAACATCCAATTTTTCAAATATCAACTTTCACATTCAAAATGACTTATGTTCCTTTATACTTGAGTACATTATTTATAATACAGCATATCATCATGCTGATTCATTCGCACAACTCGACCAGAACGAGTTTGCAATGTTAGTTCTTTTCGTGGTATATATACATCAGTTTGTTCTGGGACTGTCCTCTCCCAGCGAGAGTCGGCCCATAGTTCTTTTAAAGTTCTTGCGTCTTCTTTTTCTTGCTTGGGCTTGTCCAGGAGCTCGAGAGCTCTTGGTTCTTCGCTTCCTCTTGACACCTGAATATTAAACACTTCATAAACATATTGTACCGCATTTGTTTTCCTTATAGCGCTATATCTTCTTATACCGATTTACGATTATGGCCATACTAACGTTTGTTCATAATCAAGAATAGTTGACTTAACCCCGTCCTGCAGCGTTTTGTCTTATGGTTACACGAGTAGCTAATTCGCGTTTCCCTATTCTTTCTTATGTTTTCCCTAATCTGAAAACCTTATTTTCATTACTTCTTAATTTTCAATCCTTCCATTATTTCCGTATTTCCCACCATGGTCTCTTTTATCATTATGTATTTGGATTTATGTATATATATTTCTTTATTTCCTAGCTAGACTTCATGGGCTTCCTTTATCCCTTCATACTATTTCTAAACTTACTTTGCTTCCTTGCCCATACTCTTCCTAGGGCCTTGTTTTAACCCTAGCATTATCTCCATTTTTCCCCCAGGGCATCACTTCATCCTGGCCTATTCTTTTAATCTCTTTTCATTTTCTCTGTTGTTTCTTTTCTTTTAATAATATCATACTTCATTCATATTCTTATTGTATTTTTAATCCTTTTTTACCTAGAAATCGAGGTTTAGTCTCCTGCCTCCTCGACTTCCATTCTTTCTTTCCCAATTCCGGACATAGCCCGTATTTCGCCGATATGCTGATGACGCATGTTTAGTCCATTCTTGTTCTAAGTAACTTCTCCAATTGGCTGGGTTTCGTTCCATTAATTCCTCTACTTTAACGTAATTAACATCGCGTCTGATTACATTTACCATTATGTTCTGAATCTTTGAGTCAACCTCAATGTCTTCCCATTGAAAGTCGTGTTCCCACAATGCTTCTTCTAATGCATCTACGGGATTTATATTTCCCCCAATTGTACTCTCTTTTGTGAAAGTGCTCAATCGTTCTTGCTGTTTTTCTCGAGATTTTCCATACTTATTATGTACCCAATCCCAAAACTCGTTTAAAGTATTTGCATGTTCTCCATACTTGGCGATCCTTGCCAGGAGAACAGCAGATTTAATTGTTATGTCTTTTTTTCCTATTTCCATGGATCGATTGAATATTATCCTTAACTTATCACTCTCTTTCACTCCTGGGTGCTCATCAAAAATTTGCTTAGTTAATTGGCCCCACCGCCTTTCTCGCAAGGTACCGAGATGAGGTGTCAATCTTTCTAAAGCCAATAACTCTAAAGTTTTTGACTCAGTTGTTTGCCATATTGCTGAGTCTGGTTTCCTACTTCCACTTGCTAATTCAGCAAAACCCGTAGCCATTTGATCCTGTACGGCAGTTGATGATGTTGACATCTTTATTATCGCCAGTTTTAGCAAGACAATAACTTATTTTTCCTGTAAAACACTAACTAGCTAGGGTTAACACGACGCAATTATTGACATAAATATAACAAACGATCAGAAGGCGAAAAAAATCGTCCTAGCTTGATTTTATATATCAAGCTATACTCCCCCTTTTAGTCACTCATTACTTTTCCCTTCTGCTGAAGGTCTCTTAGCATAATTGCGAGCTTTTACTACACTTGCTTTTTGTAACAAAGGCTTGACCTTTGGCTTGGCTGGTAACAGCAACTCATAGGAAACCTTGCGAAGTTGTGACCCAATTTGAAGTGTCATTTCTCTAGGTCCTCTCGCAATGATAGGATATGGTCCATGAAGTAATGGTGCAAGTTTATGCTTTCGTTGCATTGTCTTTATGTATGCCCATGTTGCATTTTCCCAGTTGCTTCCACTCATACTTATAGGCCCTTCTGGTATTATCTGCGGTGGCTTTAATGGCCAGGCTTCATCAAATATTGGCATTCCTGGCGTTTTTACTTGGATTCCGAATGCTCTCATGCTAGGGGATGTGTTGGTTTGTAAATTGAAATAGGTATTTATTGCGAGAACTGCAAATGGCAAATAAACAGGCCATTTCTCGATGTGCTCTTGTGCGCGCAATATGGTTAGTAGCGTTCGGTGTACCCTCTCAACCTTCCCATTGCACTGGGGGTTGTAAGGCAAAATTGTCCTATGCTCAATCCCTAGGATCTCCATACATCTTTCCCAAAGGCGTGACTTAAACGGGGTCCCATTATCGCTGACCAGGACCCTTGGTATCCCGAAATGACTTATGAAGTGGTTAAAGAATCCTAAAACTGACTGTTCAGAGTTTGCATGGGTAATAGGGACTGCTAACAATAGCCCAGTAAACCTGTCAGTGATGGTTAGCAATTCAGTTACATTTGGCAAAATTATGTTTCTTCCTATGTGTAAGTGATCCACATGGACCACAGCAAATGGCTCATTTGGTGCTTCAAACGGTGCAGGTGCCAACTTGGCTCTCCGAAAAGCTTTTACTCGTTGACACACGTCACAATTGTCAAGCATTTTCTTAACCTTTGTGCGTAACTTTGGCCACACAATTAACCGTTTTAATCGTTGGTATGTTTGTTTCCAACTGAAATGCCCCCAATCGTGGTCCATTTTTATTAGTGTTTCAACTATACTTTCGTCTGGTATCCACAAACGAGGCCTTGTAAACTCATGCTTTATTAACCATACCTCATTCCTGGTATCCCAATAAGCTTGCTCTGGCTTGTGCTGAATTAGCTGGGCTTGTGCCTTGCGAATGTTATTTAACCAATCTGATGTTAAATACTTAGAAAACTTGTTTAATGGCTGCAAGAACCCTTTCTCTTTTGCCTCCTCATTTCCCTGTTCCGCAACATTGGCTTGCACTCTTTCAACTGGTCTTAATTTTATTCTGCTGAGATAGTCTGCGATTTCGTTATCGACCCCATCTATATGTTGGATGTCTAGGTCAAATTCCGAGAGATAAAGCAGTCTCAGTTTACGAAATCGTAGCTTACAATTTTTAGAGCCCAAAATATTGACCAGTGGTTTATGATCCACATAGACCGTGCAATGGTTCCCTTCAAGGAGATAATGGAAATGCTTAACACTACCTTCCAGCGCCAGAAGTTCTTTATCTATGGCTCCATATGCTTGCTGCGCTACGTTCAGAGATTTACTGTAAAACCCAAGAGGTTCAACTTCTTTCTCGTCTGTGAGCTGATAGAGGATCCCCCCTATTGCATAGTCGGACCCATCCGTGGCTAAATACAAAGGTTTCTTTCCATCATACGTGCTTAATGCTACTGCCTTCATTACCATGTCTCTTACTTTAGCAAAGTCCTGTATCAACGGTCTTGTCCAGCTTATTTTTGTCTTGTTACTCATTTTTCGTGGAACCCCCGAGCCTACTTGATTTAACCTTCGTTGGTATTCAGCTATTCCTGGCAAGAAAGGTCGAGTAAAATTTACAATTCCTAGGAATTTTCGCATGTCTCGTACAGTCTCTGGAAGAGGCACTCGTCTTATGGCGTCTATATGCTTATAGGCGCAGTGAACCTTGCCTTTACTTATCCATCTTCCCAAAAACTTCATGCTGTCTTTTCCCAATTCACATTTCTTGAGATTGGTTGTCAGATGAAAGCGTGCCATGTAATAAAGAAGGTAATAAATTGCCCGTTTATGTTCTTCAACGTCATCGTTTACCAGCAAAATATCATCTATGTAGACCAGGAAGTTATCTGGGATTTCTTCAAGTCCTCTATTTATTCTATCTTGATTATACCAATGATTTGCAAGTCCCACAACGAAGCTACTGGCCATGGAAAAAATACCAGGTAAATTTATCCAACCCATTGGCAATTTTCTGAATCTATACCCCCCTGGCTGGGTTGCAATGCCTAATATGGGCCTAGACTCATCATCTACATCAACGTGGTAGAAACCCTTTGTCAAATCTAACTTAGACATTACTCCACCTCTGCAGGCATGATTAGGCAACTGATCAGTACGTGGCAAGTTTGCATCTTTGGCCAGTGTTAAATTATTTAATGTGCGAAAATCTACCACCATGCGTTGGGCAGCATTTGGATCTGCCCGGGCCACCATGAAAGCTGAACTCCTACACGTTGTCTCCCCCTTTTCTATGATGCCCTTGTCTTCAGCATCTTTTAGAAAACGCGTCATTTCTGAGGTCGATTTTTCTGACAACTGATAAACAGGTGCAAAAAATAGAGAGGCACCTTCATGTAACTCTACCTTGCATTTATAGGGCAACCTTGAATCCTGCAGATTTTGTTTCTCCGCCTGAAGTCGTGGAAATAAGTTCCACGCTTTAGCAAACCATTCCTGATCCATTACATCCTGTTGCTTAGGTTCGTCGGGGCATTTTGGGGTAGGCAACGTTTCTAAGTAGGCCTGTGCTTCCTCTTCTGTTAACACTCCATCTTGTTGCTCTGGAATAGCTTGTGCCACATTTATTTCACTCTGAAACTTTTTAACTTGGTCATGCGCTTTACGTTTTTGTCCCAACTCTTCTAAGAGTGGCACAAAATGTTTTAAAATGTCCACAACTCCAATTAAATTGTAGTTCATACTTCGCGCAGGCATGACAATAAATTTTAATTCCAAACTGCTATTTTTGTAAGGGACATTGACCACAGTCTCTCCTATGGAGTATAACTTATCCTTTTGACTTTGAAAATTTGCTACAGGCACCCTTTTGGTTGTATCCACAGCTGCCATTTCTTGCTGGCTTAACACCGACGCATCTATCATATTTCGGTTAGCTCCCGTATCTAACAAAAATGTTCTGTCCCTATTGTCATCTTGTATAAACACATAACTACTTTTTAGCTGGGGTTTCTCTGAGACTTGAAGATAATTTGCTTCTGCATTCAAGTCTTCTACCTTTGTCCTAAAAAATCAACTGATGGCAAGTCCATTGGCTGAAGCATAGGCGCATTTTCAGCTAATTGCGCCATAGCCTGTTCATACATTAACGGTGGTCTTAATGTTTCAGACTTCTATCGCTCGCTAGCACTTAAGCCTTGCACAAAATTAGCCTCTGCATGATCAGCTGCTATTGCCGGCTGATCGTCGGCAGGCGGTGGCGGTGGCTCAGCCCAAGAAGCCTTAGGTCGTCCCTCTTGAATTATTTCTTTCCTAATACGTTCAGCCTCGCTTTCCCATGTTGGCCTGTCGTTGTTTTGTATCTGATTAGCATTCTGTTCATTTCCATTTCTTCTATATCCCCTATATTGTGGGTTTTGATTTTGATATCCCCCTCGACCTTGTCCTGAGGGCCCATTATTCCAATTATTACTATAACCGTTTCCATACCCTCTGTTTTGATTCCAATTATTCCTATTCTGATTATAACCTCCTCTTCCACCATTCCAATTACCTCGTCCTGCATTCCAACCTCCTCTGCTCGGATAACCATTGCCAGGCCCACGATTATTTCTTTGAGGACAATTTCGTTTCATATGACCCTCTTGATGGCACCAATAACACCTTAACGGAGGTCTCTGCCCCTGATTATTTTGCATTGGCATAGGTTGCTGCATATTAGGTTGTAATGAGGCATTTTGGGCGGGCATTGGTTGTGCCTGTGGTGATGTTACTGCTGGCCCTTGAACAGGTTTTCCTGGCTTACTCATTTCTTGTGCTTGCAATGCGGAAACCACCATGTCCAGTTTTTTGTCAAAATTTCGAAAATCTACTTTAGTCTTTCCCTTTGGCAAACTGGCCTGTGCAACCGCAGCACTGGGCATTTCAACATTGCAAGCCATTTCCTCATCATCACTGTCGCTTTCTTCCTCCCCTTCGTGCATGTATATCTCCACCGTTTTCATCCCTGCACTGTCTTTTACTTTCTCCCATATTTCGGTTATGGCTTGTCGCCATTTTTTAGGATCTAGTTTAGTTATTTGCAAATGCAAGGATATATCCATTTTAGAGGCCATAGTTGCTTCCAGTTCCTCTTTTAATGATGGGTTTTTTAGAACCTCATCCCATGTTAACTGTGACGTGGTCATTATACCTGTTAGCAAATCCGCAGGGTTCACATCCCAAGTCCATTGCATATTCCTAAGTTTTTGAATAAAACTGGCCCTTTTCTGTCGGGGTGTTAATCTGTACCTACTTTGGATCCACTGGAAAAGACTGTTTAACACTTCCTTGCCCCTCTCCGGATTGTTTGCTGCTTGTACCAACAGCATAGTGGCTTGTGCCGCTACTTCAGGGTGACTACTTAACTGGGGCATTAATGCTTGTAAAATCATAGTTTCTTCCCCTATTTTCCCCCGATCTACTGCCTGTTTAGTTAAAACTGCCCATGCTATTTCACTTCCTGGAATTAGTGGTATTACTACCCGTCTAATGTCCTGTATTCGCAACTGGTTTTGTGCACTTGTGGGCAATGTGTCTGTCGTTGCGTCGAATCCCATCTTCATTTCTTTTTGTTGTCTTTCCTTTGGTGTACTGCAATCTTCTTCCTTTGGAGCCCGTATTTCACCAAGGCCTGACTTTCCCCATTCTTCCTCTCCTTCTTTCATCTTCAGGGTAGGATACAGTGATTCCGTTTTCAGCTCAGGGCTTGACTGTAGGTCTCGCTCCCGCACTATTACCTGTCGTGTGCCATTTTGGCAGCCACTTAGTACTACCATACTGGGGATGCTTTTCCCTTCGCACAAACTGTTTGCCCTTGACTCCTTGGTCGGGTCCGGACCACACAATCCTGTAGCCTCACGTCGTTCTTGCTCCTCTCTTTCATATTCCAAACGCATCTGATGGTACTCTGTCTCCGCTTGGTCCGCCTTTTCCCATGCAATCTGGGCCTTCTGTCGCGCTTCCACTATTGCACGTTTAGCCTGAGGTGAGAAACCCACAACAGACCTTTGTGCTGTTTGTTCCACCGTTTGTTTGGCTATTATGTCCTTAGTTTTTGCTTTATCCATTTTCCGTTTCCACTCATTTCTAGCAGCATCCACTTCTGCGCTAGTAACGTTTGCTTCCGCCTCTTCATCATGCTCTTCGTATGATGGTGGTGCTTCACTGTCCCGTTCTTCTTCATCCATCGGCGGTGCACTAGCTTTTTCTTTTTCATCATTTGGTTGTTCGTTAACATGCTTTGAAGGAAACAACGTCGCTGTTATTTCCCGTGCTATTCCCCCTAGGGGTCCAGACTTTCCCTTCTTTTGCGATTTTACCAATGCCTGGGATCCTTTCTTTAAGCTCTTATGCTTTTGCTTTAGATTGTATACCTCGGTATCTAAAGCCACTTGACTGGTCTTTGCAGCTAGCTTATGCCGGTGCACCGTGTCTACTAGTTCCACTACCGTTCCCACACTATCTTGAGCATCCATAGCTAATTCCCGTAGCGCTTTTTCTGGTGTTTTGTCAACTTTTTCAGCCATTTTTCCTTTTTGTAATTATTTTCCTCTTACTTTTTCCTCTGCAACGATTTCGTTATATGAAACAAGCCTCATTGTACGCCTTCAACTGGCACCACCTCTGAAGTAGCCTGTGAATCCGGCAGTTCAGGTAATTGCTGTATTTTTTGATCATCTTTTGCATAATCTATTTCGGGTGGCATACTCCATATCACATATGCATATATAGCAGGTGTTAACACCGGTTTCGTCACACTGGGCGGTGGCAGTTGAAGTGGACTATGTAAAAACAATTTCGCTTTCTCATAAAATGCATCACCGACCAGAAGACCCTTCTGATAGGTCAAATATGCTACCAACAATGAATGCATTAACTCATTTTCAAAATGTGCTCTTAGCTTTTCACTTATTCCCCCTCTTTCAGGTAATTCTAGTGCCTTCGAATTTTGCGCCTTAGCAACCTTTTTGTGTGTCGGCTCTATCTTTTTCATTATATCGTGAAACTTCCCACTACTTTCCATATACCATATCGCAGCAGCCCACAAATTGGGATCATTTACGCGTATGTTCATGGTATGAGCATTTTTCTTTACCGCCTCTGCGCTTTCTACCCATACCCCTTCTAAATCCATGCTGTACAGAGCCAAATACTTATGCTCTACCATAGCGATTAACCGGCTGGTATCTACTAACCCATACGCCAATTGCTTAGATACGTCAGTCAACCCTCTTATGACATTTATATTACCGGGCCTTATAGGCATTAACATCTGTGCTGCTAGCAATATTGGGTCAGAGCGCCATAACAACAGAGTTTCATCTTTCAGCGCGTACTGTCGCATTAACTGCACCAATGGCGAACACACGTAAAGTTTTCTCTGCGATGCCCCAAACTCATAGGGACACCTCAGCTTAGTGAAGATACTCTGGATTGCACCTATCGCTGAAAAATAAGCCATCTTGAGATGTCCCACCAATACGTTCTCTTTTAGTGAGTCTGCTTGAGTCACTGGTAATGTTTCCAATATTAAAGCATATAATAACAGGACGTCTTGCGTTGTCCACTGGACCAGATAATCAATGTCCACAAATGTTGTAGAAGTGGCTGCGAAGTTCTGCTTTAACCATTCCACTACTAATTGTATCACCAACGCCCCATTCATAGCAAACATCATATCCCATCTATGCCTATAGTACCTTGTCAACTCCATTATTTTTACTTCCTAATTCCCTTAAAACACAATAACATTATTTCCCGGTAGACCCAAAACCATGTTTTCCCCGAGAAGTGTTCTGGAGTGTTGTGACCTCTTGTAAATACACTTGGATTTTGGGTAGAAACAACAGTTGCCCGATTCTGTCACCAGCCTGTATAAGATAAGCCTGGTCCCCGTTGTTTGTAATAGTCATTCCTAATTCTCCGCGATAATCATTCTCAATGAGCCCTTCTTGTCCACAAACACCTTGTTTGGCTGCCATCCCTGAACGTTTTATTAGCAAAGCACACAATTGTGCTGGCATCTCAAGAGCTATTCCCAAGTTTATCTTTTTCCACCCTCTAGCGGGGATTTCACAAGTTTCGCTGGCGTACACATCCCATCCTGCAGATCCGCTTGTTGCTTGAGTGGGCCGTTTACCATGTTTATTTACCAATTTTACTTTTACTTCCATATTAGTCAACCTGTAACGTTCATTGCGTATTTTATTCACCTTATACACGAAAGACGTCTATGCTGGATGTCACTCTGACTCGACATACCGGACAACGGGAGGCAATCATTCCACATTGTTTGCATACTACCAAATGTCCACAAGGAAGCAGGACCGTTCGCGCTTGTTCATTTTGACAGATTCGACACTTATCTTGTTTTAATATTTCCTTTACTTTCGTTATTTCATCCTGAGGTTCGGCAGTTTTCCCAGGGCCTCCTTTTACCCCTACTTCCGCATGATCTTGCATTTCTGTTAAATCCCTTACCAGTGTTTCTACTTTTCCATAGCCGCGCCCGTACTCGTCTAACCTTATGGACACAGCCCTTTTAATAAGGTACCTTTCAAATCCCATTTCAAATGCCGCTTGAATTACCTCAGAATTAGCAATTTCTTTTTCAATTTGCGCCTGTTTCTTTTGCCTTTCTTCGCCTGGGTCTATTATTTGCGGTGGCCTGTCAATGCATTCCCGCGGTATCCATGAACCCGTTAGAAATTCATCATATGGACTTATGTCCAAAGGTGGCGACACTGTTCCTAAAGGTGGTCATGCTCCTGCCCCATGAGGCCTTGCTAAATGAGCAAATCTGTGGGTTACCCTTTCAACATACTCTGGTCCCTTATTTTGTAACACATATTCACATAATGGAAACCACTTGGCGTGTTCAAACCAGGGATTATCTTCAAAAGTCCAATTTTGCAACCCCCCGTTGCAATACCAACACTTCACTCTATCGCGTTCCCCTAGGTAATATAACCCGGCCTGAGCCATTTGCATAGCTGTTGCTCTTATACGAACCTGAGACCACCTTCTTTCATTGTCATTAAACGTCTGCAACCTAGACTCATATGAACGTAAATGTGGGCTGTATGGGTTATTACAAGGGAACATTTCCCGTAGAGCTCCCTGGTTAGGTGCTGACACTGAGGCACCCCCATGATTAGTAGGCGTTAATATTTGGCCCACTGGATTTGGTCTAGGAGTTAAGACCGTTGCCTGAGGTGGATCTATCAAAACACTCCTAGCAGGGGATGAGTGCCCATTAACAGGCGTTTGTGGTTCATTAATATTTTGGACAGCACGACATGCCCCTATTGGTTCATTTTCATCAGGATTAAACCTGTCTAATTTGCATGTCACTTCGTGCCATTTAGCTTCCCTAGGATTATCGCTGGCCTCCCAGTCCTGGACTTGTGAACCACAACCATGACATTGCACCCTGTCTTTATATCCCCTATAATAAAAACCTGCTTTTACCAGAGTCCATGGATCAACTGCCGACCCCTGTGGATATTTATCGAATGTCATTAGCCGATAAGTTTCTCGTTTAGTATCTCCTGGTAGCATGTACACACTTAATTGACCTGGCGGATCGCGTGGTTTTACCAGTAAACGTCCATCTGAAGCTATCATATTACACTTATTCATTGTTCTGTAACGCATAGTCAATAGTTAACTTAGTTGTGATGGCATCAGGGAGGACGGACGGTTATGGGGTGTGCCTTGGGCTACGTGGCTCCTCGCGGAAACCAGCATTAATTATCGAAGGTTTGTTTTAGGGTTTAAGATCGAAAAATGTACCTCCTATACTGACTTGGAGCTTCACCGTCTTCTCCTACATAGCCCGCATCCTTCCTGATCCCATAACACCTTGTTTTAACCTCCTAACGGTTGTATTACTGGTTATGATATCCTTGAAAGGGCAAAAATTTTGAAAGCTATTTCATAACTTTCTACTCCCCCCTTTAACACCTTTCTTATGTTTTTGAGACTTTAATCACCTGGATTTGTTTTCTTCTGCTTCGTTTTCTACCACCATAGAATCTTGTTTAGCTTCAACAATGTCAGTTATTAATTCCTCGGGTATTTCTTCTTGACAAAAATGTTCCTGAACCATTTGCACAACCTCAAGTCCCAGATACCTATTGATGTAATCGCACTGGGGCCGGTATCGTGCATGCTGTATTTTACTATTACTCTGGATTTGTTGTATTTCGAAACAGCCTCCACAGTAATGACAAATTGCTTGCTGCTTATTATGTGACCAATAAAACCCTGCTTCAACCATTTCATAATGGCTACCCGCTATGTATTCAAGCTCAAAAGTATAACCCCGACGATATGCGTCTGCCATGCCTGGCACTCGTGGATTATCCAGAGGATATTTTTCTTCCCGTTCCCTTGTCGCAAACAGTGACAGGCGGCCCCTGGCCTGAGTTATCTCATTTCTTAAATGTTGACGTCTCTTGGCGAGCTTGCATTCAGGAGATTTTTCCAAATGTGTCTCAATTATACCCTTTCCAAACCGTCCTATGTCTACTTCGACATGACAGGCACGGCACTTTACCCGTCTTTTCATTCCCGTATAATACCAACCCTCTCGTGCTAACAACGGCCTATTACACCGGGTAAGACATCCAAGGGTCCTAAGCCTATCCTTATATTTCCTCAGATCCATTTTATTTTACCACTGCGCAGTTCCCTCAAAATGAACTACAAAAATTCCCCAAGGGCTCCCTTCTATTCCTACGAGAGCAACCAACTTATTATTCCTGACCGCCCACAGCCGAAATGTTTCAGGTCCCGTTCGCGTAGCCTGATAAATCAGACCCAAAGATATTTCAAAAAACTCGTCCTGTTCCGCAAGTCCAAGATGAACAAAATTGTCAGCTTGAATGTCTTTAACTTTATCCATAATATTCAGATGCTTTTTACAGGCAACTTTCAAAAACCCCGGTGTTACTTCTACCATACCCTAGGCTGAAACGACAATTAACATGCGATTAACAATTTCACTCATTCATCAGTTAATAGCAAACGACCTCGTTGCGGATAAACACCATCAAGATACTGTAGCAGTGCATCATAAGTTACACCCAAATGTACTGCAAGTTGACCAATTGTCATAGGATCTAAAAGCCGATCCTGTCGAAGAGCACCATGCACATAATTCTGCATAAGAGTTGATCACCATAACGCATCATCAGGCAACGCCTGTACTGTCTTTCTTCCTTTTGGTTGTTGCCCCACGACTTCTTTTGGTTCCTGACTAACTGTCACTTGAAGATTAGGTTGTTGGCTATTAGGCATTGTCTTGTCAGCTACTTGCGTCTTTCTTGCTTCTGTTGCACGTTGACCGTTGAGCACGTTATTAATGACGACTTCAGAGAAGAAATGCAAATCATCCATGGTTATCACCAGTATTATTTATTCAATTTTAATCAGTGCTAAACCTGTTGCAAATACAGAGTCGTTTAGCTTCCTTTGAATTCATCGTGTTCTCAGTTTGTTCCTCTTATTTCTTACTTAGTTCTATTTTCTTACCTTATTCTTCTATCGTTATTATTTCATGTCCCTATTTATTATCATCGCCTCCTCCCTTGGCTTAGCACAACCGCGCTCTGGTTGCTGCCACTCTCATCTCTTGGGATTCATCAGAGGCGAGTTGTTTTCTTAAGTCACGCACTAGATCCTTGCTTTCTTTTCAGAAAGTCTTGCTCGCTTTCTAGCTCACATGTCTTATTGACATGCTTTAAAAGTTTACCCATCCTATCATTTATTTATGAATGCATGTTTGTGTGTATGTTCGAGCAACGCGCATGCTAGATTGGCAACTTTAACGCTGTTCAATCACCGGTGGCAGATCAAGAAGTCAGACTCTGGTAGGCTATCCCCTGCAGAATACTTTCCGCTTTATGAGCTCCACCAGTTAAACAGAGAAAAATATCTCAAGTTCTCTGCAAAGTCACTTCTGATCCTCCACAAAGGGACAGGGTAGGATGACCCTCTTTTATGTTGCTCGTTTTCCCTGAGGCATTGTCGGGTTGGACTTCCCAAGCCAGATGTTGTGAACAGATGTACTATGAACAGCCCTATTGTATTTGTAGAGTTGCACCTACTTGTGCGCCTTATCCTTAAACCTTACACCCCTGCAACCCTACTCACAGCAGCAAAAAGAAACACTTTCTCCAAGTTTGTTTTCCGTAAACCACTCATGACTTTATTGTCTGAGCTTATAATAATTAATTTGCTTGATGGCGAACTACCGCCATTCAACATTGGCTTGACTACGTGACAGAGTCAGAGGTAGACATCACCGCGCTTTACACAATGGCTTGACTGCGTAGCTCAGGTTCCTCTATTTGCACCAAGGCAAACTTCGGCTCTCCCTTGACCAGAGGCAGACATCACCGCGCGTACTATGATAACTGCGCCAGGCCCGCATTTGTTTTTGCTAGGCCTGTAGTGTTTCTTCAGGCTGCATCAAAGCCATTAATTATTGTTCTAAACACTACACACTTCAAACGGTTCTTATTCACACCCTATTTAATTGCCTAAGCATCGGCTCCTATTTACTATCAACTATATACAGTATACTAACCATTGACCCGACATAATCAGGTCTGATTCCTTCCAGTGATGTTCAACCAGTGTTGTCAATGTCGTAACTGACTGACTTAGTAACTGTTGATTGACTAATCATCCCTCAACTGCTTCTGCCAAACTGTTTGGCCTGTGCTTGCCTTTCTCCATCTTCATCCATTCATTACTCACTATTTACTATACACTACAAACTATAAACATCATGCAGCTATACATGAACTATTCAACACCCAATCCCATGCACTCATCGCTTTGAAATAATTTTTTAAAGTCTTGACTCCTGTTGGTAAACTGTTAACTCCTTTTGTGACTCTCTCTTAAGTCCTAAAATTATTCAAGCATATCGACAGAGTTCTGTGACTTTTTACAAATCCCCTGACACCTCTACCAGGTTGCTACCATGTTTACTTTTAAAGTTGCTGAACATCGGGAAAAATCGCATTTTTGGCGGAGATCCGGCTGCCAGAGTCCCGTAGAAATTTGTCGCAAACCCCGATGTACGTCACAATGGCGGATCTGGCTAGTCAAAATTTCGAAAAATTTTCTAAGTCCCACTAAAAATTTTATTTTCAAAAAGTTGCAATTTTTTTGAAAAAGTAAAGAGATATGCCGCAAAAATACAAGGTTTAACGAAAATTTTCAAAAAATTCCTTTTAGTTTATTTTTTATAGCCACTTGAAAATTCAACTTCCTTATATGGTCATATTTCCTAAAAATTTTTATGACCACATGAAAGTCCTGTTCATTACTAGTCCATTGGTACCAGAATGACTGGTCTGTGACTTGTAGTTTGCTAGCAGTTACTGTTTCAAAATCAGTACCCTTTGAAAATTTACGAAATTTTTCTAAGTCCAAAAACCTTTGGGTCGTAGGTTCGAGCCTCATGCTTTCTAGTCAATGATCATACCATATGTTATTTTTAGCGCCTCGAGCCCAACGTTGGGCGCCAATTTTACGGCCAGCGTCTTATCGTGGTTTATAAACACTAGCTCAATCATATATGTCCACGAAAGACTTGGACGAAAACATACTACCATAGTGCGTAAGGGTTAATGGTTAGCACTAATATCGTATAACTTATATAATCGCAGGTTCTCGAGGCTAAGT
>Ga0210059_1004796_pt1 | contig 21777 bp, 15 predicted proteins | sample Ectturendosymbi2_FD_188042 | JGI IMG/M metagenome (GOLD analysis project Ga0210059, IMG submission 188042) | Ecteinascidia turbinata endosymbiont from Florida, USA - Sample 2 (SPAdes) (version 2) | ecosystem: Host-associated > Tunicates > Ascidians > Unclassified | place: Key West, Florida...
GAGGCAAGACTGAAAGGGGGATCTTTGATGACGTCATCATACTCAGCCACCCGTGATAATTACTTTTGATTTGTCTAAGATACGGCCACCCAAGGATATGTTCCTGAGATTACGGCATAACTGAAGTAGCAGAAGGAGAAAATGCAAAAGCGTGTTCATGATACACAACTTTGAAAATACTGAAAGTTGGGAAGACACTGCTGGCAACACATAAAAGTTAGGCAATAGCAAGTTGGCATCGCCCCACTTAATTTTCGCGCCCCATTTCTCTGCATTCACCATCAATCGACTAAAAAGTTTACCCCTTTGAAAGTTTCACACCTTCCCCCATTGAAAAAATGCTTGGTAGTTGGTATCCTGAATTTGTTCACATTCATGTCCTTGTGGAATCCATGAAACTATAAAATGCAACAAAGAAGATTTAAAACGGTAAATTTTTTTTTTAATTTCATCCTTTTAACTGCGAAAACATAGCATACACAAGCATCCAATTAGAGACTTGTTTTGGAAAGCTTTAAGGCTGGATGAGTCAAGGCTGCAGAGGTGTACGGAGTCTGAAATTTTTGACTCCGACTCCACTCCTGCTTCGGCTGAGCATACTCCGACTCCGCTACAACTCCGAAACATTTTTAAATTTTGGACTCCGACTCCTGCTTACACTCCAAAGTGAATTATCTAAAGGCAGTGGCTATAGATGCATCAGTGGATCTTGAAATTTGAAAACTTATTCATGCGCCACTTGTGACGTAACAGTAACGCACAACGAGAGTGCAGTAGGCTTGGTAGAAACAAAGTAAACGTAAAAGATAAACCCTAAACTTAACTTTAACCTTAACCCTAACCGTAGCCCTAACCCTAATCTAATGCAAAGTTAACCCTAACCTAACCCAAGCTAAGGCTAACCTAACCCTGCCAACCTATCTTTAAACCTAAGCTAACGCTAACCCTAACCTAACACTAACCCGTAAAGGTAACACGTAAGCCTGAAAAAAGTAAACAAAAAAAAGTAAAGTCGGAAAGGTGAGAGTCAAACCGAAAACTAGTAGGGGAGATGTTGGATCTTTGACCAGGGTTGGCTCAATGACCATAAGCTATTTCTCGCCACCTAGTGAACGTGTGTTCTTGTGGATTTGGTAGTGAAATTGAGATTGCTTTCTTGTCACCTGTATGTGTTTGACAGGATTTATAGCTGTGAAATCAATTTTTATGGCATAATGTTAATTTTGAAGGAAGAAAGTAAAATTTTGGTGCCTTCGTTTTTTTGTTTTTTCAAATGACAGGCATCAGCTTGTTTCGAAAGATTTTTTTGCAAATGTGATATGCTCAAGAAAAGAGTTTTGAAACTGCAAGAGGTTGAAAACTGATACTGCACACTTTTTTGTTATGACACGTGATGCAAAAATGGCGTCGGAAGGGACCTTTGAACCATATGATAACGGGATCAATGAACCGGTGGTTCAAAGGTCCCTTAGCATATTGTTTAATGTTTCAGCATAGACATGCCTACTTTCAAAATCAGTAAATGCAAAAAAATGATTTTTTTTATCAAGAAAGCCTCAATGAGGAGATGAGCGATGTAATGGAGCATCAAATCAGTCTGTGATAATTTTCCAAATATAATAGTATTGCATGAGTATCTTACGTCGATATAGGTCCAAAAACTCAAAACATACGGTCGTGGTTCTGTGAGAAAACATTTGATGGCTACTAGGCAGGTGCATTGCTAAAGACTTGCTGATATTCGCCATCCTTTTCCCAAGTTATACAGAGCATCTTAGCGCAGTGTATACGGAGCAACCGTTTTAAGCACAGTAATACGGAAAATCTAAGCCAGCTATGTCCAACCCAAATGATTTTCTGAGCCAAAAATTATGTCACAATCTTTAACTTGGGCCGCGCATTGAATGACAAAAATGAGGGCCACGCATTGAATGGCTTACTTTGACCTTAGCAAACTAAATTTAGCTTAAGCTAACGTACCGAAAGCGGTCGAATGCTTACTGCAATGGTAAGTGGTAAAACTGGCACGGAAGACCACCTGCATCAAAAATGTCAACATCAAGATCTTCAAATTAAGGACAGGTTGTCAATATATACGATCCTTTAACTACAACAAAAATCTAAACAGGGCCGCACAAAAACTTCGACTGGGCCACATGCGGGCCGCGGGTTGGACATGGCTGATCTAAGCGGAAGTTTTCACGCACAGTCGAAGAAAAGCCAAAGATGCGCATAAAATCGTGAGGTGTCAGCTATCCGTATCTAGCGATGCGAGCGATGTTATAAACTCAGTATATTAAGACAGTGACACAGCAAATGATTACTCCTTAACAGAGCCGGAAATTGGCTGTGTATTGAGAGTATCTTCGGACCAAATTATTGATGCGGGTTGTTACTGCATTGTAAATGTTTATTCCTATTATGGAAAGTTCAAAATGTTTGTAGAATTGGTTCTAAGGGAACCTGATAATGATGACTTTGAAGTTAATTATTTCTGAAAAGATTTAACAAACTTGGAAAAGGCTTTGTACTTCCAGACAGGGAAGTTTGTCTCTGACAGAAGAACGGAAATTGTTAATATGCTATCAGAGCCATCATCTGTTATAGCCCACAAAGCGCCTTTCTGATATTTCGATTTATCTCAGTATAAAATTTAAAGGTGCTTGAAACTGAGAAACAGTTGCAACTTGTGACAACCAACCCAAGGTGACAGTCCAGTTCGTATCTTTGTAGTTACATCGTAGCCCGCGTCATTTCGTTACTTACATTCTTTCGTGGCAAATCATTACATTGTACAAATTGCGTTGCAACGACAAATCTTGCAGTAGGCTATGTTGAAATATCTGTTTATGGAAGAATTCGCTGTATTGCACTTGAATATGACAGGATTCTTAGAGGCGGTTCAAGGTCCCACATCGGTTGTTCGTTGATTCCACACATGTGGGACCAACCAGCCAATGAAAATTTTTTTTCACATGAAATTTTCAACCACTTCATGAAAATAAATCCAACTGTTTGTTTGTATCTGGATAGAGGGACAAATGATTGTTATTCGTGCTAAATCTTAGCAACTTGCTAGCTAAACTTTACGACTTACGATCTGAAACGTAAGAAATGGCTCATTGGTCCCACATCTTCCCTACATTGGCATAGCAGCCGTAACGTCTAACCACTACACCACGAGACCCACGCCGTATGAATGACAATCCGACCGTTTTATTTGAATTGTGTCAGGCAAGGTGTATCCGTAGTCACTTCCTTATCTAAACTTTTGGCAGTGTCTAAACGACCGTATCCGGTTTACGCATTACAAAGACCAAAAAAACGTATCAAACGAATCTGCTGATCACTGCAATACATACATGCCAGTTGCTTCTCAGATAAAGAATTATAGTGGCTATAAATTTTTTTACCCTGCAGCCTACCCTAAACCCTAACCATTTACCTTAACCGCGAACCCTAACCAGCAATACTACACGCTGATAAACCCTAACCTTTGACACTAGCACAGAAGCATAACCCTAAACGCTAACCCTAAATCCTAACCTTAAACACTAACACAAAAACCCTAATCCTAATTGCTACTGTAAACCTAACCCTAGTCCAAAAACGCTTGTCTGCTTTTTGAAATCTACATCACAAGGGGTCCAAAATTTTTTACTTATAATCTTGTGCAAGTACGTAAAGAGAAAAACCAAATACAACAAAGGAGTCACTCGAATTGATGATTGTCTACTCTAGTCACCTGCCACTTGACCATGTTGACAGTAGTGAGATTTCTCCAACTTATTTTTATATCTGGTAGAAAACTGGATACGGGATACGGTACTTTTGCAACATCACTTTGGGCCCTGTCATGCTTTTAAACAGAAAGTTTGACATACCTTGCAAGCTTGACATATGGCGTAACCTAACTACTTTTCCGAGTCGATTGCATTAAAAAGCAAGCTGAAGTTTTGCCACACAGTCCCGACGGGGGGCTTTGGTGAGCTTATCCCCTCCGAAACAAAGCTCCAAATCCCCCTCAATTGAAATATCAAGCACTATAAAACAGTGGTGTTTGCTCAAATTTCAGAATGTCAAGCTCCACGGCACAAATGTAAAGCACCTCAATTGAAGACTTTCTGGTCACGGTTCTGTTGCCACACCAAGCTTTTCATTAGCCATTTCTTTGGTAACAATGGTTAGATTTTAACACTATGCATGAGTTCACAATCATAACTCATTTATTAATCCTAATTCATTTATAAATCCTATTGTTGCAGTTTAACCAAACCTACCTGTAACTACATAGCCATGCTAGTCTACAAACCAATACACTGGCTTAAAATATGTCATTCATATTGAAATGACTGATTAAAACTTCAGACTAACAAGTCAATGTCACAAAACATTAAACAACAATTTTGCATATCATGTTTAAGAAAGGAAAAAGCTGCCTGGCTTCGTATCAACCAACAACCAGTCAATGCAGACTCGCGTAGAATAGACGTGAAGACTACAATGCCTGGTGTAGACTACAGACCACATTAAAAGATAGAGAGCTCTAGCTGGTCTAGACTAGATCACAGTAGGCCTACACTAACTAGCCTTAGTGCAGGTACGCAGCAAACAACGTCCTAAATATGTACTGAAAGAGCCCTACCTTGTCACACCAGGAACAGATTCATGCTAACAAATTTGGCGTGTCCAATATGCAGATTAAGAGGGGGAATGAGATTAAGCTACACTCTAAGGTACAGAGATTACACAATAGACAGACTCGGAGTCATGGCACAGAAGGCTGAAAAGACGCTTCTGAAAATAACAAATGAATGATTGTGCAAGGAGCAAATTTTCCAAAAGTCTGAATCCTCGAAATATTGATATAAGCTTTTCGGATATCCGGATCCGTATCCGGTTCACATTTGAAAGCAGTTTTGGATATCCGTATCCGGTTGCAAACTGACTATCCAGCGGGGTATCCAACCGGCAAACCGGATAGTGATCATCTCTGCTGGGCGGCCTTCCGGTGTCAAGCGAAATTTCTGACTTGCGAAATTTCTGACTTCACATCATGTACGCATGCACAGAGTAATATTCTACATACCAAATACGCTGATAAATCTGATTATTAGGGCTTAGGAATTCATGTTTAGGTAAGTATGTCGGTTAGGGCTGGGGTTAGGGTGAGAAAAAGAAAAATAATTGAGATCACGGACTAAGTCCGAAAATTTACAATTGTAAACATTATTCACGTGTTATAGCTTGTTGTGGGTACCTGACATCTGAGCAAAATGTTTGAATTTACACAACATACATAAAAAGCTAATTGCCAGACTTTAATTTTTAATTCTAAGAAGCAAAATAATTGAAAAACAATAACAGGTCAGAAATTTTGCTTGACACCGGAAAACCCGGTACGCAGAATATTGCTGTTATTTCACCTGCAGGTGGCGTGCTGCAGTCATTGCTGACTGTTCTGATGCACTTGCATGCGAACTGATAATTAATCCAGAACTGGGGATAGGTAACGCAGACATCTAGCTAACAAAATGCTTTCAGGGCTGCAAGTTGAAAACATTTTCTATATTTATAGGTAAAGTCTGTTTTTGCTTCATGAGGCAAATGCTATACTGTATATATGTGGTGCCTGTGCGTGTTGGGGCTATAAATTTGCCTTGGCTTTAGTTGAAGACGATTGCCTGATGTGGCCACATGACAAAAAACTAAAGGATATCATGAAAAGAGGCAACGGGTTAGGGTTTGGGAATATGGTATAAGGAGTTAGAAGTTCAGGTCAGGTTTTAGGGATTGTGTTTGTGATTAAGGTTTAGCCTACATTTTATGCAACACAGACAAGAAGGTGCTAACAATCTGCCAGCACGAAAGACATGACAAAACTCGTCCATTGGACTCGGGCGTCACAGTCAACTAATTACTAAGCTTCAATCAATCAATTTCGGCAAAACAGCTCCAGCAGTGCTATTGCTAATGAGGCAAAATAAACACCATGCGGCAAAGTAGACACTGCCAAATTTACTGGCAAACCTTATACCCAGAGAAATAATATGTTATGAGGAACACAGTGCTTCAGGTGTGGGGGTACAAATGGCAATTGCTGCTGGGGGATAAAACTTTGATTTTGCGGTGCAGTACGGACGCGGACAAGGAAAAGTGCAACAAACGCGGTCGCAGTGCAGACAGAAGCTGCTGATGCAGTGCAGACAGCGGACATAAATGTTCTGTCCGTGCCATCTTTAGGCTCTACCTAACTTTTTATGTGAGCTAAATTTAATTGGCCAACAGATTTTTGACGTATCACCATGAACACGAAATTGTCCAAATCTTAACACACGTGAAACTCACCAACCTAACCTGACTTACATCCAAGTTGTATTAAAATTTTAAGACTTCCTGTTATAGTGGATTTAACTTTTGGCATTACGACTTGTTGTTTCCTACTCACTATATTGTATCCTGTTCGTGAGATCTGGTTTGTATCAACTTGTCATTTGCGTCAAGGGATTTCGTGCGTCCGCGCATGACCTCGATTTGCGTTGCATTTATTCGGTTTTGTCCACCAGCGTGGATACCATGCTTTCAGAGAGTTGAGTTGTGTATCGCTAGTGCATGGACCACGTTGGCTGTTTCTGCTGCTGCGCCATCGTAAAGCTTTTCTGCTACTGCTAATCAGAAGCCTTTTGTAAATAAAGATTTGTGCACCAGGAAATCTGTGAAACGAACTATCAAAGTGGTGAGAGCCAAACGCCTTGCTTCGGCTTGGCAACTTAAAATGTCAGGCAGTTTTAGTCGAGAGTTAGAACAGTACTCATACAACGACTAGGCTGCCTCGTTGGTAGCGTTTGGGGAAACCAGCATCTGTGCATGCAACGACAGGCATTCCTCACAAGCGAAGCAACGTCTACGCTGGGCAACACCCCAAACCTCAACATTGGGTTCCTACACCAAAGGAAAATCCTACACTGTAAAGTAGTTTTGTACATTTGAAGGTTATGTTGTAACATACATAGTAGAAAACAATCTGCAATAGTAATAATAAAAAATAAACAAAGTAACCTCTTATTAAAAAACTGACTCCGGCTCTTCCTTAGAAAAATCAACTCTAGCTCCACTCCTTTCTTTGAAAATTGTTAAGGTTCCGGCCGGAGTCTATTCCGATTCTCCGCTCCTGCACACTTCTGATGACTACCTGGCAACCCTGTAGTACAGTTGGTTCTACTAGAACTTCAAGTTCTAGATGAGACAGCACAACCAGATCCATACATGAGGTGCACCATGTTATAAGGTGCACTTCGGATTTTTGAGGATTTTAAAAAACACGATATTTGATTTAGTGCCTTGGAGAGACCATGAGTCTTAGCGCTGAGGCAAATACATACTGCTAAATAAAAACAAATCAAATCCAACAAGCGAACTTCGCACCTTTTCGATTAAAGAACTGGAAAAAGTGCAAAGGACATCATGCACCGTACTTTGTTTCTGTGTTCCGGACAATAGAAGGTTTACTCATTCTGTTTGGTTTATGACGGACTTATGAACTCTAACGTGCATGTTAAAACGCAAGAAGTTGTTTCATGTGTAAGCTTTTGCAGGTTTGCAAGCAGGTTTATGGTATTGTAAGGCACGCATGTGATTTCTTTAATTTTTGTGATTTAGTTAGGGCAAGGGCAGTTTTGCTGGCTACAGGACCGCCTGTGGATCTTCATATTTGAAACCTTATTCGACCGCCTCATGTAACGTGACAATAACATACAACGAGAGTGCAATAGGCTTGGTAGAAATGTACCAAACATAAAAGGTAAACCCTAAGCCTAACACCTAACCCTAAAGTGCCCTGTAAAGGCGGAGCTTGGTTGCAAAGATTTGATGACATAACTGGAGTGGAGAAAAGTTGCGTTGCAAAAGCAAAGGAAAAATATTTTATTATTGCAAATTAATATGCGCTTCTCCCAAACATCTAATGCATGGATGTTTGCGATGTTTAAAAATTTTATACATTCACAACTGTTGAAACCTTTTTTTGTCCCTGAACCATTGTGAAACTCAGATAACCAAAAGTTATCAAACTTCATAATAGCCTTTTACCGTAGTGTAATATCACCTTTTGCAGTAAATTTTTTTTTACTACCGTTTAGTTCTCATTCCTCAACGCAAAATATCGGTTTTAGTGACTCTGGTTACGTCATCAAACCCCCGCAACCGAGCTCTGTTGTTTACGGAGCTCCGCCTTCACAGGGCACCCAACCCCTAAAGTTTGTAAACTTCTGAAAAAAGTAAAGAAAAACTAGTCCCATGAACTGAAACGTGCATGCATAAGGCCTACTACCAAAACAAAAGTCGCCAAGTTCACAGCCGAACCAAAAAGCATTGGCACAGCAGACGTAAACACGTCCGCTATGCTACCAAGACAGTGCCGCTTGAGTGACAAACTCCCTGTTTTATTCGTATCGTGTTATGTGAGGTGGTTTTGTAACTATTTCCTTTAGTTAGACAGAGTTCCCATGAACATTTACTATGCTTATCAGTGCCTGCTATAGACCAGGGCTTTTCAAACTTTTGTGTTCTGCAACCCCATTTCATAAAGGTTTTTCTAGGCGACCCCTTGTTGATAATCTAATGTTAATGATATGTGTAAAAGTCACATTAGTTTACAAAAACATTTATGTCTAATTTGTCAAGCCAATTTGTTTCGCAACCCCAAAATTACATTTCGCAATGGCATTTGGGATCACAACCCATAGTTTGAGAAGCCCTGCTATAGACTATAGTTACGCCCTATTGCAGGGCTGTCTAAACTTTTTGTCAGAGGCCCTCATAAGCTGTTACACAACACCATGACCAGACATCTTATGCAATGAGATTGTTTTGGGTTGTATTACTACATTCTACCAAACCAACAAATATATCGTAAATACATTATTTTTTCAGTTTTGACAAATGTCTTCGCATGCCGGATGTGGCCTGCGGGCCTAGGTTGGAGACTTTGCTATAGCATGCATAGAATAGACAAAACAACATAGCCGAAGTACAATAAATTGTTACTGAAATAGTGTTTTATTTCAGTGCTAAAGCTTGGCAAGAGTTAAAACTTTTCTTATGTTAAAATTACCAGTTTCTGTGTAGTATTCTCAGATAGTGTATGCTCTGATAAGAAAATGTGATAAATTGTATTGTCTTTATTTTTCAAAACTGTAGTCAACGTCATTCTTGGGATATCAAAATCTTTTTGAAGTTTTGTCACTTTTGTACCATTTTTGCTACTGTATTGAGTGAAGCAACAATGTTAAATTTTTTCCATAATGGGATATAGCTTCTTTCTTTTGACAATTTACACATTACTCCATGAATAAAGTTATCGACCAAACTGAATACAGTCGTAACAATCCTTAAAACTAGGGGCGGTTCGTCTAGACTGGCTGCAGGGTTATAGCCTTCTCTGAAAAGCGCAAGGCATATGATTCTGCCAGCGCCAGGTTTGCCCCAATTTTCCATTAACTCATGTATGTAGAAAACTATGAAAATCTTTACTTTTGTTTGTAGCATTTTAAATTCTTGTATTTCTTAATGAAATTTTATTTGTTCTAGCTAAACAGTACTGTCATTGGAAACGCCATTAACTGAAAACACCATTAATGAAGCAGATAAGCTTGTTCTTCTAGCAAATTTGGCCACATGATTTTTCAGAGATGAAAATCTGTAGCCTCTTGGCCTTTTCTACTATGAGACGCTACTGCTGAATATTATAAAGCAAAGGCGGGGAACCTATTTACTATCATGTGCAGCATAAAAACTTTATCTTAATATGAAGCAGCGTTTTTTTGAGCGCGACTCAAATCCAAGTTTGAACACCTTGCAATCAAAGCCTCAAACAACACATGAAAAAATAATGATTCTGTGAATAATTTTTGGCAGAAAATTGCTAGGTTCACTTTCAATGTAAGCAATCATTTTTCTAAGTGCCTACGCTACAGATAAGCAAGTCAGTGGCAACCTTGAAAACATAACTCAAATTTTGGATCGCCTTGGTGTGACCCATTTTTTACCTGTCGTGACCAGAACTATAGAGCCAGAGTCCAAGCAATCTTTTAGATGATGGAGCGGAGCTGGAAATCTGGTTCCACATCCTCATTTTGTGGGGTAAGCAAGCTGTACAAAATAGTCTTCAGTTTTCAACGGACCCAATTAACCTGGAGCCGGAGCCAAAAACTTCTAGATGTTAGAGCCAGAGCTGGAGCCAAAAGTTTAAATGCTCAGAGCTGGAGAAATTTGAGTTCCAGCTCTACATCCCTGGTCACGACCCTTATTTGGCTTGCGACCCATACTTTCAGAACCACTGCTATGAAGGATGGAGGTATCTTATTACATCATATCTTTAGTACCTGGTTATCATGGATAGGCTCACCATATGTCTTGTTTTAGCAAGGACAGTCCCGGTTTAAAGGCTTTGTCTTGGACAGTGTGTTGATCAAGCATTTTTTGTGATACTGGAGCTAAAACATGTTCATGGGATAAAAGCTGGAAAACAGACAGTGTGAGACATAAGTTAATGAATGAATCCATCCATCTCAAATTCTTTGACATGTTTTGCCCTTGCTACATGCTTCTTTGTTCTGTAAAGTCTTGTTTGCTGCATCGCTCTTTGCCTCATAACAGCTATTGTTTCTTACTTCTCTCATGTCAAAGCCTTACCTGCTCGGGTACCTTTGTCGCCTCGGTTACCCATGACTGCAGTGAAAATTTGCGTTGAAAAAATTTTCACGTATTCATTATGATATGGCAAGTTTACCATACAAAATTCATGAATGGTTCTCAATGTTTTCATAGAGAAAAAATTCGACGAAGTTTGTGCAAAAACTACAAATTTTGTGTAATAGAGGTCCTAATATTCACTATTTTTCATTATACCATTGTTATTAAAGCTAGCATTGTTACTTCACAGATTCATTATTAAATTCTAGAATTCTATAGTGTCATGTGCAAAATCAATTGCTTGTTTAAGTGGAATGAAACTGAAAGATTTTGTTTCATTTCACTCAACACTTTTATGGCCGTTCGACGAATATATCGTACCTGGATTTCAGCTTAAAACCAGCTGTTTTCAGTTGCATTACCAATGCCATAGCTCAAATTTTTGAGCCTTTGATCGACTTTCTAGCATTTCTGGTTCAAAAGTTATGATCTAAAATAAACAAATTAATTAATTAACTAATTAGCTAATTCGTCAAATATTTTTACTAACTTACATCACAACTTTTGAACCCGAAACCCCAGCAGGTCATCCAAAGTATCCAAAGACTTGGATTGTAGCCTAGTTTCCAGTAAAAACTTTAGCGAAATACTACCACCTAACGGTTGGCGCCCAAGGCCAGGCAAAGTTGGCCAAGGTGGCCTAAAAGTCCTGCACTTATGACGTCACTCACAAAAAACCCGCACCCCTCCAAGCAAAAAATTTTTTTTCGAGTGCCATCTACTAGACTGGCCGATCTGTTTGAGCCGTTGAACAGCTCTCTAGCGCAATCGGCGGAGGAGCTAGGGCGTTGGTAAGGCAACCGAAAACTGCTGATTTTTTGCGAAAATCGCAGAAACCAGCCAGTTCTAAAAGCGTTAAAATACCTGTTTTTCAAGTACCACATAGATTTTCCTCAATATTATAACCAAAACCTCAAATGCACAAACATGTTTCATCATCATTGGAAAAAGGACATTCAGAGCTTTCAAATGATACCTTACTTGAAATAATTGAGAGATAGTCTTTTTCAGAATAAAGCCCCAAAGTTAGGTCACGGTTGAGTGATTTTAAAAAAGTATGCTTACAGTTGATCTCTAAAATCACTCAACCATGACCTAAGTAAGTATAAGTTGGAAATTACAAAAATTTAACCTTGACTACCTATCAACCAAATTTGAGTTTCCTAACTATAAAAATGAAGAGTTTATTAAACTTTGAAGACAAATGTCAAGGTTTTGAAAAAATTTCATGCATGAATGATCACAAAAACAGCCAATTTTCAAACTCTTGTATCTTCGGAACGCTGACCCGATTTTGCTCAAATTAGTGCCATTTTGCTCTGAATCATCCGCTGTATGAGCTGGTAAATTTTCACCAAAATCTGAGGCTAGTGGTGACATTTTATTATTTTTTGTGCTATTTGGCAAAGAATAACCCGTAAGACTTGCTGATTTAAAACAGGAAGTTTACAAATATTTAGGTCTTGCTGAAAGAAATTTTTCTTTGTGCGGTGTGACGGACGAAATAGTCACTGCCCTTTAATTTTCACTGAAAATTGCAAATGCCTGAATTCCAGATACTATTTTCAAACCACTAGTACCACATGTGAGTTACTTGGCACATGCCACACATTTGCTGCTGAGTAGCAGTTACCCCTGTTTTTTCACATGCTTTCGAGCATTATATCTTGTCAACAAATGCCGGTTGTCTACTTTAATTGCTACTGCAATTTGGAACTACCAATTGCTCACAATGCATGATCACTGGTAGAGGCAATTGTCATGAAGTTTCTTTCCCATCGAAACGTGAAAATTTTTGTTGGAAAAGAATAAGTACAAACAAAGTTATTGTGTGTTATGCAGTAACTGATTGCACTTTACAAAGATGACTCCAATTAATTGCATATCGGTTAAACGCATGAACCACTTCACCACATAAGATTCTGGAATCCAAACCAAAGCCATTCACATGTGAAGAAAATGCGGTAAACTGGTTAAATGCATAACATTTAATTGCGTAAACCGGATGCAACGTTCGCAGAATCGTTGCGCGTCTTTGCTTGCCTGTAGTCCTTGACGCGACGTTTTTCCCTAATGTGTTAATTGTGCTGACCAGGCCTCAAATAATTGACGGGCCGCATTTTTTGCGTAACTCCGCGTACCTTGGCGATTGTTGTTTTTTCCGAGTCGCTGGAACGTTTGAAGTGTGTCAGTATACAAATGAGGACCGAGAGGTGGTCCATTCGTTTTTGGAAGACATATAGGTCTTTGCAGCACAAGGCTGATATAGCATAAGGCTATTTATGATATAAGACATAAGGTCCTCACAGCACAAGGCTAGTTTTCGTAATTTTCGCTAAACACGTTTTGTTGACACGTTTGTTGGCCAAGTTTCTGGGCTTGTCAAGTTAAAGTAACGTGCATTAACGAATTTTGTGGATGTCTGTTTTCTTGATGTGGACCTGATGTCAGTAAGGAAGCTACACCGGATATTCACATAGAAATGTTGTTTTTATTTGTAGATCAGTATCACTCAAATCATATTTTTCACTTAAAATAAAGGTGAAGTGCATTGCGCAAACAACAGCTGCATTGCTGTTAATTTGACTGTTCCTTTGAGGATATTCAGAAAACGAAATTAAAACCTGACACCAAGATGCTAAAATCAACATCGCAGGTTCAACCTCGAGTGGTGAATTTGTACTTCAACTGATTAGACGACGACTTTTACTAACTAATTGGCTTTGCAGAACAAAACAAGAAGTTCTAGTGTCAGTAAACCACTTCTGTTGTGTTCTTCACAAAATCTATTGTGTCTGCTGAACTTGTTGAAACCATTTGTTTTACAGAATTTGCAATTTTTCGTGTTTATTCAATAAAATTTTATTTTGAATCTAAATATTCAAAGAAACTTCGATTTTGGATTTCAATACTGAAGGGTTTAAACCATAGGATTCAATATTCCATTGAATGTATTCCTAGTCGCTTATTATCTAGCAGCTAGTTACAGTAAATCAAATAGTTTACAGTGCTATACCCAATGCAATGTAATGCTTGACAAACTTTATTAAGAACAATGTTATGAATGAGGCAGACTAAAAATGCATGGTTACATCAAATGCATTTGCATTTATTCTTGCTTAGTTTAAAAAATGCAGTGGGAGATCTGAAAATACATAATTAGAGCAGGGTTTTTTTTTAAAGAAAATTTTAGGTACCTGGTATGGACCTGTAGGGACCCGATTTCTCTGATTCTAGGGACGCGACGATCATTTTCTATGATTCTAAGGACCCAATTTTCAATTCTATGGACCAGAATCAGGTCCCTAAAACACCTTTAAAAAAAACTGAATTAGAGCATAAAAATTTCATTGATTCACTCAAGGTTTATAAAATTAAGGCATCAATAAACCGTAACAATCACTTATGTGGAACCACAAACATACCATTTACACAATTATTAGGTGGACCAGAAAAAACTCTTATGGCCTTCAGAAAATGCATATCAGTAGAAGTTAATGACAACCATAAAAACATTAATCAGTTTGTTTTTTCAGTCTTGAAGTACATAAAAAATGACTGATACTAGTTCACAGTGAATTGTTACAAATAAAAAGATGTTAAACATGCATGCTAAGTGTGTTTTTCAGTGACTCTGTAATGCCACTTGATTGATGGTACTTCTGTACTGCATCTCATTGCAAGTGTACCTTGCAGTTAATAGTGCGTTTCCAAAGTTTAAAGAGTAAATTGTATCTCTGCTGATCACTAGGTGTTGATGTTGACAGTTCAACCCAATGTAGGAAGCAAAAGGCTTATGCTGCTTGAGGTTAAGCAGTGCTTTATTAATTTTGACATGAAACTAGAAGTTAATTTTATGATCCAGGCCTTTTGTTGCACAGCAACGATTTCTGTTTCATTGCACACTTCAGGATGTCTGAATAACATCATTGTTCTTGGTGTCTGGCTAATTGGTGTTCATAAAGATATAAATGCGTTCTCTGACAAAATGTGGCAAATTTTGCATTTTGGTTGGCTAAATTCTGTTGACAGCTGGTAGTGATTCAGTTTATATGTAAAAATGACTAGCAGCTAGCATAGTATTGTTTGTTTTCTTTCAATTTCAACACGTGGAAAATCTGTGTATTTGTAAGGAAATTCCAATTGATCAACCAGATTTTTTATATTTTCTCACATTATTATATGCAATAAAAGTTAGGATTATGTCAGTGGCATTAAGCTATATGCAACAGTTGTGACAAGAAACGATTTTTATCTGCTTGTGCACTAAGTGTGTTTTCTCCACCATGGTTTCATACTTCATAAAAACAAAACTAGTGAAGTGGTACATCAGAAACAAATTTTAGCGATTTGTTGACAAAATTTCAATCTTTCTGACTCATTGCTACTTCAGTGTTTTTGCTTGAAAAGAACATTTAAGTACCAGTGGAAAGAAAGATTGAAAGTTTAAATAGAAAATCGAAGTCTTAGCCTTGTGCTGTTCTAATGTGTGAAGTGTAAACAATGCATACACAAATAAAATTGCAGTATTGAAGTGTGTAAAGTTATTTGAAATTTAAGCCCAGTTAACAGAAAAAAAGCCAGTGAATTGTTTGGTAGTTTAAAAATATAATCTGAAAAACAAATCTGGTTTGTCTTCTTGATGCCTAAAATGTTTTGTCAAAAACAGAAAATAGTGCAGCTATGAAGAATAGCTCATTTCTTGTTAGAAATACATGTGTTAATCCATTGCAGTCTGCATTATAATTAGCAGCATGCGATCGACAGACTGGTCAATGATTTTGCACTGTATTCCGAGGGCGGTTGACTGCAGTCTTGCGAAATCGAACGTTTTCGAGCCTCTTGCAGGCTCCTCTCATGCCACAAAGCCCGCCCTGTGGATTGGTGTGCGTTCGGCGAAGTCAGTCACGCCGGCGCCAGACAGGCAGACGCGAGTGTTGGCCGCGTATTTACTGTTGTTCGCGTTTCACGAAGTTACTTGCGATGTACTGGATTAATAACGCGGTCACTCTTCGCGGCGAAGGAACTGCGATGATTTTGATGGCGGGCCAGGGTAAGTAACATTACCGTGTCGTTCGCTCTTGCAGCGACGTAGAAAGTCTTGCTCTTCACAGTGTTATGTTCATATTGACCTTCTTCCAGGGTTGCTTGATGTTTTGGTATTTGGAAATGCGCATATTTTTAGTTAAAAAAGTACAAATACAGTACGATTGCTTGTTGCAAAACTAATGCGACAAGAATATCTTCTGTTGATACGCCGCTTTGAACACTCGCTTCGGTTTGCGTGATACCGATCGAATAAGTGTTGCCATTGTCCCCTCACACAAAGACTTTCAAAAACGTGATCGTTTGTCACACACTGCTATGCGAAACCAATCCGTCCGGGATTTTACTCATTCGAAAAAAGCCACAGAGCGCGGATTAAAAGGGTCTGAAAAGTGAGAAAGTGAGAGCATGTGAGAATCGCAGTCAATGGCGCTTAGAGGAAAAAAAACGCAGCTTGAACGTTTCATTTACGCACGCTGCTAGCGTCAGATTATTCAGCTGTTGTGTATCCTCTTCGCGGGTGTTTCTACTGTCTAAATCTGGGCTGTTCAGCGGAACTGCGTGAGACATTTGTGCTACAGGGTATTTTGTTTTTGTTTCGAGAAGGCCAGTCAGTATTCGCCGATAGAGAGCTAATGTCTGCAAGAACCAGTGGTGATACGCAGTTTTGTATGCTTCGAAAAAGTCTTGAAATAGGGAGCGTTGTTTTGTAAAACAATTTAGTCATGAAAAATTAAAGAATTCCTGAAGCCCCGACGGGATATTTTTCTATATATGTACAGTTGCCATTAGTTTGGAAGTTGGCCCTATATTCATATTGTTTTAAACGTGTGTTTTTTCAGTAGATTTCGTTAAAATTGAAGCTGGCGATTATTAACGTTCATGATGTTTCGTGCTTTTACCTAGTTTACACGCTTATTGGTTTTGTTGCCACCATGCTAAGTGCGGATACTAATTCTCTGTTTTTTCGAGAATTAGTCACGGCAGCATGCTACACGAATTTAAAACAAAGAGTTACTGTCTCTTTGATATGTAATCTGTTTGGCATTGCGTGCTGTAATGTTTCATTTCATAAATGGACCGGTATATGCATTGTTTGTTCAACAGCACATTTTCTGTGAAAAAGTTTTATCAAGTGGAAAAAAATACTGTAAGTCTGTAGAAGTAAGCACTCTGAACAATGGGGCTAAGCAAGGAATCCATCCGCATTAATAGGAAATCGATGTAACGTAAAATTACGTCGTCAGTCGTTATTCTGGTAGAATCATTCTATTTGAGTAAGGACAGGGGACTCGTAATTTTACGTGAAATCGGTTTCCTATTAAACATTTGATGATCGATTCGTTGTTTACCCCCATCGTGGAGAGTACTTGAATACAGATACGTGCAAGTCTGCATCACCGCAATTAGATGAAAGCAGAGCGCAGTCGGCTGATTCCTCGAAAGCTTACAGAAAATCTAGAGCTTTCAATTGAAGCCTGCTGCAGTTCAGGCCCGCTCAAAGAAGGCGTGTCTCACTGGAACGAGGCGCGTACCGAAGCTTCTCATATTATCTCGCCCCGTGCCATACCCTGTGGGAATAATTGCTGACCTTGTAAACCAGCTTTGTCCAACCCGCGGCCCAGTTTAATTTTTCACTGTAATAAAAATATCCTACATCCTGACACACTGTCTTCATTTTGATAATCTTGAACTTGACGTTTTTAATGCAGGTGGTCCTCAGTGCCACTGTATCATGTCTGTTACTATTGCGGTTAGGACTCGAACGCTTTCAGTACATTAGGTTGATAAGCCATTCAATGTGCGGCCCTCATTAATATGTCATTCAATGTGCGGCCCTCGTCAAGACAGTGACGTAAGTTTTGGCTCAGTAAGCCATTTGGATTGGACGTAGCTGTTGTAAACAAACTTCCTTGTTACCAAACAAAATATCCGAATCGGACAGCAACACTGCGGCAGGCTAATTTGTTGGTAGTTTCAAATAGTAGCTAGCCGTGTGTCAATAAACTCACTGATATTAAATCATTACAATAAAAACGCGAATTTTTGTGATTTACGCGAAATAGAAAAATCACATGTTACCAAAATCTAATCGGTGGCATGCCATTTTCGAACGTATGTATGAAAAATGCGTGCTCTGTGTTGTACATCTATGGCTAAAGGAAAGGTTGCGATGTGTTTCTGGCATTTTTGCAATAATGGCTTGGCTGTCGATTGTGCATGGAAAAAGTCTCGATGAACAACACTTTTGTTGCGATTTTGCCTGTCGCCTGTAGTATTTTGGAAGTGAAACCATCAAATGCTGTAGAGGTGGTCGAAGTTGTTAAATGGAAGAGTTATTTGCAGAAAACCGAAAACATCAATGAACTGTAAAATCGGTTTGTTTTGTCGATGTGAATATGGTAAAGAATGCAAGTTATACCAATAACATTCAGTAATTCAAACACAACAAACGCATTATTTATCATTACTAGGTTTTTGTTTGATTTTCTAGTCACCAAAAAATCTAGAAATGCGCTGTTAAAGCTGAATTAATTCTCCTAAGTATTCATTTGTTAGGATTGCACGATGTTTTGATTTAATGAATTCCATTGCAGAGAATAAAAATTCCCAGCAATACGTCGTGTTGAATGCGGAAATGAGTCGTGCACTGGGTATTAACTTTCTGGAAACTGTCGCCAGAACTCAACTGTCGAGTGGCAATGACTGAAATGTTATTAGAGCTAGATCTTGCATTTCGGTCAGTTCCATTTCTACAGCAAACGAGTTTGTGACAAACGGTTGGCGAACCGGATAGCCATCACCGACTACATTAACGTTGAATGGAATTACAAAGAATGTAAAGCATGGTTTTAGCTCCCGCAAATGGTCAATCTGGCTTGGAATTCCTCGTGTAGTCTTGCAGTACGCTTTTGTATTCTTGCATTTTGTGTTCTGCAATTGTCTCTTTGTGAAAAGCATTCGTTCTCATTCTGACATTGGGAAATAATCCACAGTCTCATTGAAAAATTCAAATGTTGTACTGGAAACCTAAGTAGCTTAACTTTAGCTTTAGGTTCACTGTCTTTGTTTTCAAACCACGTGGACTCCCTGGTAAATAACCTTACGAACTCGTGTAAACACATTTAAAAGTGAAACAAACGTTAGATATGGCGTAACAACTCACTATCAATTCGAGATGTTGCTATTCAGCTAGAAGATCTACACAAAACATGTCGGCGAGCAGCAGTTTGCCCACCATTGCTTCAAGCTATTGTGGCGTGCAGACGATCAACCTGTCTAAAAGTAAAAAAAACTGAGCGCTTAGAATGTATCTGACCCTTTCTTTAACGTCGATAGGTAAAATGATTAGCGGTTCACTTGCAGCCGCGACATATTGCCGAAATGCAGGAAGTTATTCGGTTATTAACCAAGTTGTTGTTTCATTTTTCCTTCAACAAGCAGATGCTATAGCGCGAAGAGAACTGCAGTGGTAGCTTGTTTGATGCGCATAATCGGTGGTGCTGTGCTTGTAGTTGTGATGACCTATCTTTAAATGAATTCAAAAACTTTTTTGACAATTTCTGCGGCATACTCTGAAACTTTGTTTTGCAGATTTGTTAATGAGCCTTTGTGAAACTTTTACTGTTGGTTAATTACCACTGTTCCAGTGGGTGGCCATGGCTGTGTTTGACAGTCTTTCCTCGTCAGGATTGCAGTGCAGGTGCCTCAGTGACTGTCCTGACGGTAAGGAAAACTCGACCTGCGATTTGAAGCCAAACGGTGAGTTGCTTCAGACGTGACCTCGCTTTCCATTGGCATGTCCATCGTCAGTTCTTTTTCTCTTACGCTATTTTGCAGCGAAATGTTACAAGAAAGCGTCATTCAACGAAGAGGGTGAACTGGAGATTCATGCAGGCTGTCTCGGATCTCAATTTCAGTATATAGACCAGTGCAATGTAAGATTGAATTTGTTGAATCTACTGCTTGTCCGTAGCGAATATGCCTTTACCTAAAGTTGTTGTGTGTTGCAAACTCACTGTGTTGTACGCTTTGCATTACTCATATGGCATTAGTGTCGGTCAGTTTACGTACCTATGTGTGAAGAAAGCAAATCCTCCTTTGTTGCTGGCCAGGATCTTTTGTTAGAAAATATGTTAATTTCGGATGTTTTTCAATAAATACATTCGAAGTTTGAATATTATACGTTTTGTCGTTTGTTTAGTCCATGTTTCGAGTACATCTGGTTTAGGTCAACAGCGGATCGTGTTGTCGTACAACTTGCATGTGGCTGGCTACTAGAATTAGTAGTTTGTGTGCGTCGTTCCCTTCTGCGTCCATCATTACTGTTGACCTGCTTGCTGCTGTTTTGTGGAACAATCAGAGTCCATGGCGCAGATGGCCCTAGAACTGGGAAAGAACTAGGTGCGTTTGCTTTGTTTCAGAAACGAGCCCACCCGGAGTTTGACCGACCAACTATCTTGAAATGCTGCAACAACGCAACTATGTGCAACGATCTCCTGCAAGTGCAGTTGTCGCCTATCGACGAGTTTAGCGGTAAGTGCAGTGGAGTGCAGAGTAGCCTAACCGCTAAAACGATTCGATTGCGGGGCATATACACGTCGATATCGTGTACACAAGCTGTTCTTCTGTAGTATGCTCAAAATAGTAGTGTGTATATCCAAAGTTTTTTGCAAAATTAGTTGGCAAGTCACCAACCTCTATTTGTGTTCGGCGTCGACTCACGCTGAGCGGCACGAAGATTTCTTTTTCTTCCTGTTGCTGCGCATGTTCCATGTGTTAGATTGCACTGCAGTTTTCAGACGTGAAATCAAAAAGTTGCGTGAGCAACTTTTAAGTAGAACCGTGGTGTAACGGCCGAAGTGGCAATTTGTATTTCTGTGGCTTGGAAAAGCCCGCGGACAAGTGATGTGGAAATGCTCGGCCTATCCCTGCTTCTGATTACGTGACAGCGTTGTTGTTCAAATATGAAAACAATTCTTGAAAGCGTATCCAAGTATTCGCAATTGTTAAAGTTCGATCGTGTGCACCGCGCATTATTACCTTTGGTTGTGTTTACTTTTGAGCATTTGCGTACTCTCTGCAGATGGAAATTCGAATTTGCCTCTGTTCATCACCATCGCGTTTGTGACATTTTTTGTCATGTTCGGAGTGGCTGTCCTTTGGTATGTCTTAAGGTAAGTCGCATTCATGCCACTTAAACGTCGTGTCGCACTATGCTGTTTTCGTTGTGGGCGCGTTTCGGAAACGCACGGCTCACCTGTCCGTTATCTCTCGGCTGTAATTGGCGCGATCGCGCGAGTGGTACTTTCTGCAGCGAACAACAAAAGCGGGCTCAGCTCTGCTCTGTGTCCTTGTTAAAGTTGATTTGCGCTGGAAATATTAAAGGTCTCTGACTGCGTGATGGTTATTTTAGCTGCTCTCGCATTTCGGTTGATCACCACCCGCCTCTCGCCCAACCAGGTGCACGCGCAGGTGCGAACACAATGGGAATTCTCCGCGCTCGGGAGTTGTCTTGATGGCAGCAATCTGTAGGTAACGAACACCTTGTTTCTGGGACAAGTTACAGCGATGCTGTTCAAGTAGACGTGTGGTTATTGTCGATGTGTCGTCAGCACCAGGGAAATCGTCTCGTCCGACAGGCTTCACAAAAGCTTACCTGCGCCGTCTTATTCCTCCCTTTTGTTATTTCACACCTTCGATCGGCAAGAAACCGCGGCAAGTGACTCGCGGGCGCTCTCGCTGAAATTCGATAAGCCTCGTTCAGGCACCGGACTTTGTTTACAAACGAGTAGCTGTGCGGCACTGCCGAGCGCACGATCGCTTTCTCGCATCGCGGCGTGTCACGCGGCCGCTGCGCTTCCCCCTCTGGAACCCGTTAACTGTTGCGGTGTCGGATTTTTTCAGGATGAATCGTCGCGAGGCGAAGCGACGTCGTCAAGTCGAGGATGAAAACAAGTACGCCGACTACCCCATTCT
>Ga0210059_1004797_pt1 | contig 21776 bp, 16 predicted proteins | sample Ectturendosymbi2_FD_188042 | JGI IMG/M metagenome (GOLD analysis project Ga0210059, IMG submission 188042) | Ecteinascidia turbinata endosymbiont from Florida, USA - Sample 2 (SPAdes) (version 2) | ecosystem: Host-associated > Tunicates > Ascidians > Unclassified | place: Key West, Florida...
AAATTATAATTTTCAAAATTAAAAAAGTAAAACAGTAAAAGTATTGCAACTGAGGCGGGGCCCCTAGTCATGGCTGGGGCCTCCCCGGCCGGGGGGTGCGGGGGGCGGTTCCCACGGCCCTGAGGTTACTAAATTCTTTCCAAACGTTAGGCAAACCAGCGAAACCAGCGAAATGTCGACAGGTTACTAAATTCCAAACGTTAGGCAAACCAGCGAAACCAGCGAAACGTTGACAGGTTACTAACTTCCAAACGTTAGGCAAACCAGCGAAACCAGCGAAACGTTGACAGGTTACTAAATTCCAAACGTTAGGCAAACCAGCGAAACCAGCGAAACGTTGACAGGTTACTAAATTCTGACACCACTTGAACATAAAGAGTGGCTGTTTTGCCTCCTGGTGTTTTCGTACGTGCAAGTAGCCCGCTTACAAGATCTTGCTTTCTATAACTGAAACAAAACGAACGCTCCTAATTATGCTACGGTACTCATACACTCGTGTGTTACTGAGGTTACCCTAAGTCGGCGGTTCTCAATTCATTTTGAAGCCCGCACCCCGTCCGGAAGGAAAAATCATTTTTGCACCCCTTGCACCATTTGATGTATTGTTTTTTGTATCAACAGAGAAGTTCGCATCCCAAGAAGTCCCTTCTCGCACCCCAACTGAGAACCGCTGCCCTAAGTAGCATTCGCTCGTTAATGTGGCAGGCAATTTAGGGGTTCTACCTTTAGGCAGCAGCATTTTTAAAAGCACTGATAACTGATGTTGCCAAGGGCACATCCGTTCACTAACCTATTACGCAATGGTCGATTTAAGCAAGAGACTACTTCTGGAACGTACTTTCCTTTAGTTCAGTTCCTTAACGCAGTTAATTAATATTAAATCACGCATTAGTTATCAGTTCCAAACTGTGTATTAATGATACAGCACAAAGATTAGCTTTAATATCATTAACTGAGAATGCACCAGGGCTTTTAACACGGGCTTTAACAATAGAGCAATGAGGGAGATTTAGCAGACTCACGGAAAATTTGGGCAGCATTTCAGTATGACATCTCAAGTCAAAGGGCAATTTGGCAGCATAATGTTTCTTAGCCAAAGAGTAAGGCTGTGATCTTTCAATAGGTTCCTGTGAGAACCAACTACCTGTGAGTAGGGTCAGGTACTCTGTAGAGGCTAAGTCAATCGATCATCCGTCCTATATAGCCTTTTACTGCGTTTTCTCTTTTGTTCGACGTCGCTCAGGTGACACTGGTATCCTGTCGCAGGTGGTGAAAAATGGAAAGTTTAATAGAACTTTTCACGGGGTAAATACCCTATTATGATTTCGCTACGGTTGTGACTCTAGTAAATTTCTGAAGAATATTACGTGAAAACAATACATATCCGTTCTGCAATGACTTACTGGTGCAGAATTAGTGTAAAGAACTGTGAATACTTTTGAAAGTAGTATCAGTGAGTGTATAACGTTAATACCAAAATATGATAATAGTTCAAAATGTGAGTGATCAGTTTGTAATTGTTTCGATTCTGCGTCGTTTGCAAGAACAACTCGTGCTCCATATGTTTAGAGCCTTTTCCTTCCCATCTGACAAAATTCACTCATGGCTGTCGGTGCTTCGCTGTTCAATGTGGTTTCGGACTTGCTTTTAATGCGTTCCTTCGTCGTTGTTTCCTTTTTGTCTGAGTGACGTATCATAATGAATGTCAATTCCAGAATCTAAACATACTGTACATGATGGTTGCATATAATCGGGTCCCAGCAGTAAGCCAGAAAGTATATTGACACTGCCAATCATTATACTGGGCATACGATCGGAAAAAGCTTCACCTGTGAGACTGCTCCTAAAGACCTGTCAAGTACTCTATTTAAGAATTTAAGACAACCTGCTGATTTCAATTACTGTTCGTAAATTTGGGGTTGTTTAAATGGCATATACTAGCGTAATCTGTCAACAACAATATCCAACCGAGATATCATTGAAAAGGCAGACATACTTTCCTAACTCATTTGACGCTGTACTGCTGTGGATGACAACTATACAGTCAATTCAATGTGAAAAATCTTGATAGCAATGGTCATTTTCGTTTCTTTCGTTTCTGCAAGGAAACCTCTTTTGTGCAGTGGTTTGCGATTCCGTGATTTGTACATTGCCAACATTGCCCCGTGATTTAAAATTTTTTCGTAACGTCACGATGTTCGTTTGTTTTCACCCCTGGTGTTCTTTTCACCCCTTTTTGTTTTCACCCCGTAGAAAAATATCACACACCGCTTCATTTTCGATACTCCGCAACCATTTGCTACTACTGCCCATTGCTCGTACTTATTTTTTATGACAGACAATTTGCTTGAAAGCGAACATGCCCTCATGCAGTAGGTGACCATGGGGCAGAAAAACCTCAAAATTACCGAGATGTTTGAAAAAGATTGTTCAAGCGCGACGTTCAAGTACAGCAGCAGCTTAGCTTAATTGTGAGGAACGCAAGCAACATTTTTTCGTTTGGAAAATTTAACAAAGGGTATCAACTGGTTCGAATAAACGTTAACATGGAAGTGGTTCGGGTAACGCGAAGGCGCGTGTTCAGAAGAAATTGGGTAGGTGGACGTTTCTTTACTGCCAGAACAGAAAAAATTTCTATGGCAAAGTTTGTATTGCTGTTTCGGAGAAACGTGATGTGAAGTATCCCCTTCATCATCAGAAAGGCTTTATGAAGCTGCTAAAGTGTTAGAAAATATTACAAAAATAACGGATTAATCTCGACCTAGCTTTGAAAATGTTACTTATATATGCTAATTTTTGATACGTCATGCTAAAAGAAATCTACAGTATTCTGAAGTAAATTATGAAAATGTATTTACACGGTTCACAAAAATGAGTTGCATTTAGCACAAAAGTTGTTAGATATGGATATTTTGCTCAATCGTTTATAATCACTTTACCATTCATTGGCGTCATGAAGATTTATGTTACGCTCGATTCCATTTGGCGACGCGCCCAGGAACGTGTAACACATAATTTTTCTTCGCTCTCATTTCCGCACCAGCACATATAAAATGCATCATCAACAGTCTTGTGGCCTACATGAACATCTCTGCAGATATGACATCGATGTGCAATCGATGTCAGGTGGTTATGTGCCCGGTCAAACTATATTCCTGCAAGGCAAGCTGATGTATCTCTTATTTTCTGCTGATTTGCTTCTCGCATCGCACTCGTATCATTGTACTCACTGGTTGCCGCATACGTCACTAACGTTCCTTTCAAAACTACCAACCCAAACTGCTTCAGGAATGAGTTGAGAAAGTTTTCAAATGAAGACAGTTTTGCTGATAAAAAATTTAGTCGGCATTTTAGCTAATGCCATGAGATCCTTCTGTTCTTTCTCCTAGTCACCTTACGCTTTTGAGTTCTTGGGTTTACAATCGATTTCGCCACTTCCCTTGCTAAAGCAGGCTAGCAGTTCCCTGCACACTGCCCTCTAGTTCTGCACACATGCCACGCTGAACGAAACCTTGCATACCACACACCAACAGTTGTTTTGAACAGTTTATTGTGGTGAATGCGCCTGCTGTGTGCTTGGACAAAACGTTGAAATTGTGCGAAGCACAGTGTGAATGCTGCAAGTCGTCTGCAGGTTTTTCGTTTATGACCAAACAGATGTTGCTATTTTTGCCACAGTCCTTAGCCATTTGCGGTTTCGTTCACCCCTGCCATCGATTACTGCATTCCCATTCGCCTATTGTAAATACATGGGTAATGCATCAGTATAATCATAGATTCACAGTACATCGAAATGATCGAATGTTCATTGTTAGGCAACGGTATTTGCTCTACTTTAATCCACAGCATGCTTTCCACCATGCAGCAAATTTGTTGCCATCTTCAAGCATGTTTTGATGACAGACTTAGCTTGGCAAAAAGTTTTTTTTGTTTAATCAACACATGCCCTATTTGAAAAGAGGAAAGAAGAGACGGTTTACTAGGAGAGTCATTTACAACTGATGACTGGAGGGAATTTTGCTTTTTGCACAAATATTCATACTGTTGCTTGAAAAATGCGGAGCTTGTTCTGCTGAATGCCGTGTTTGTTTTGTAAATGACTCTGCAGTTTTGAAGGAGCCAATCACCGATTGCTATGTTTCAAATCGCAAAACAAAACAGGCACTGAGCAAACGGCTCATGGCTCGATTCTTCCCTTCTGGAAAGAGAAAATCCATAATTAATATCATCATCATACCACTTTCGCCTTTCAATTTTCGAAGGGAACTTATTCTCGACGTTATATTTTCTTTTCAAACCTGATTCTCGTTTAAACTGCCAAGCTGATGAAGCTGACATGTCCTCGTGGATGTCATATGCATATTTACATTTACTTTCAGTTATAAAAGTGTTTTTACATATTTCTTAGACATTGTGCAGGTATTGCTTGAGATATAAACGCATAGTAGATGTTGGAATCAATATCAAAATGGTGACAAATACCAAAAACAGGTTACTCTACTCAGATACACTTCGACTGCTAAGGTTACGCTGATCAGTGTTCAGGTGTCTGGTTTTCACTCGAGATTGAGAATGAAACTTTCGAAAGTACTGCGGTTCTGGCAGATAACCTTCGCACAGGAGTGCAGAACGCTCATGCAGAGATTCCATCACTCGAGTGGATAAAACATGGCATCTCTCAGTAAAATCTATACCCATTGCATGATAGACGCCGTTAATTGCACCATAGTGTTGATGCATTTGAAACAGCACCCGTTTGATTTTTGCAATAATAAATTATTTTAATTTTTGTTCTGCGCAAACTGTAGTCTTACACGTTAAAGTTCTTAGCCATGAGATTTTCAACTGTGGACTCTACAATTTGCGGTTTTGTGCAATCATACCGTAATCCGCGTTTCTGCGAAGCGCATAGTTGGAAAAGAGATGCACTTTGGTTTTACTGGTCGTGGATCGTGCAAAAACGATTACAGGCGTTCTTCGATTTACGATGGAGTTCCCGTTCTTAGGAGGGTTGGTAACGCGGTTTTCATCGTAGCCCGGCTTTGTGTGGTATACCGTACCAGTGGTTCACAACCTTTTCAGTGCCATGGACACTTTTGACGATTTGGGTGAAAAGTGCGGACACCTTTAACAAACCCAGTTAATACTGTTACGTACAAGTGATCTCTACTAGATAAGGTTATCATCCTTTTTCCACGCCAAAAATCATGAGTGTTTCGTGGAACATGTCACGTAACAAACTGAGTGGTCCTTAACCACAGTTCTGAGAGGCGCATGTGGCTCCCAAGCACCCTTTGTGCGGCCCTCAGCACTCTTTCAATGAAACCTTTAATATTTTGTGTAACAGACTTCGTTCTGCTATAAAACAAAACGTGTCTAATGACTTGTGTTGAAATTTCTTTAGTGCGGCTCTCTAACAAAGTCGTAAGCCTCGATTTGACTCCCTTTAGCGAAAAGGTTGAGAACCATTGAGTTAAAGCAGTGGTTTTCAACCTTTTTCATACAGCGGCCCGTTTTTCAACCCGATTTAACCTAACGACCCTCTTCCAAAAATTCCAGTCAGGCATATGAAATGCAGTGGTGTTTGCGCAATAGAAAATCACAATGACTAAAAAAAACGTACGATATCACTACGTTGAACACAGACTCACCTATTAAATTGATACATATGGCAGCATCAATGAGAGACACCCGTGCCGTATACAAAGAAACCACTCCAGAGCACAACTCATTGAAAACTAGATAACTCCCAAGTTAGCTACCGCATTCCGAAATCTAGTTTACAAACACAGCACATTCTTACGTCACAAAGATATTCGTGCGTTGCCAAGTGCAACAGTACTTCGTACTGTAATGGCCATAATAAAGTAGGCCATCATTTTTGCCAGGTGATCTCATTATTTTGGCTGCGACAAACGGTGGTATACGAAATATAAAATCTAGAAGTAATTATGAATATTTTTATCAGAATCTCTCGCGATCCCAGAAGAAAGGCAAACAACCACTGCGGGGGCGCGACCCAAGGTTGAAAACCACTGATTTAAAGAATGGAATTGTGCGTAACAAGCGTTGCTAAGGGCGCAGTGATTGCATATAGTTGACATTGGATGGAAAAAATGTGAAAAGTGTATTCACCAGCCATTGAAACATTCAACAACAGTGTTGCCAGATGGTGAAATGCGCCATCACATTTTGAAAATCTGGTGAAATATGAAACGACTTGGTGATACAAAAGAAGCATGGAACACGAAGAAAATCTGGTGATGCTCTGTAGTATTGCCCAGTGCACGAAAAATTTTTTTTACAGACGAAACCCAGCTAACTTTTTCTTTTTTAACATTGGATTTGTCAACACTGTCTCTACTGCTCACCTTCTCTTCAGTCGTCCTTACGGATTGGTTTACCCGCCAGCCGGCAGGGTATGGTCACCTCAGGAAATTTTTATTCAGTGTGAGAGTTAGGGTTGACAGGTTTGGGTTAGTGATAGGAGTTGCAAATAAAGTTTAAATCGTGGTTAGATTTGAAAAAGACGGGCAAAATTAGTAGCTGCGCCCAATAAGCTTTTAGTCAGTCTCACTCCTGTTGATTGCTAAATAAGCAGCGCTGATAAGGTGCCGTTAGAATCCAGATGACTGTTCCCACAAGTTAATACTTATTTTCACTTTTGACTGTGTGAAACGTTTTGTGGAAACATTCAAACTTCTCACTTTTTGGCGTTTTTCTTTTTGTGGTCAATACTAATTTTCGCTACGCTACTTGAAGTAGTATTAGATGCTTTGATCCTATACATACAAAGGTCATGGACACCCAAAAATCTTTCTGTGGACCCCTGATTGCAACCATTGCCATATAACATGGTATACTGTACCAGGGGCGGATCCAGGGGGGGCAACTGCCAACCAAAAACCGACAAAAGCAACTTTTTTCACCATAATTTCGTAAAATTCGGAAAACAACATTCGCGAAATAAGGCCATTTTTTCGTCCATTCTTTTGTCACAGAAGTGCTGTGAAATATACCTCATCTCTCTTACGGTAGCGAAGCCGTGATGAGACTTGACTACCAGATATTACTGAAATCGCCCCCACAACCTCACTGGCTGGACCAGCCTCTGTATTGTACGTTGCGGTGGCTAAATTAACGCCGGAGTGTGTCACGCTTTCCCTAAAACACGTGAAAGACATGCAAAAATACAGTATTTATATGGAATTTACCGCACTAAACATCGTACTAATTTTTTATGTACCTTATACCAGCATGTCCGTGAACTCAAATGTCATAAATAGAGTACGTCGCAAACCGAAGAGCACTTGAACTACAGTAGCTAAGACAAGGTAACGCAGGGCTCGCTAATGCCGCGCATTCATGTGAAACTGTGCCAAAAATATTCCTTGCTGTATTCAGTGAAATCACTGCCAAATCGCTGAATTGGTGAGCGGCAACAACTTGCCTAGCGATTGTGTCGTCCAGGTAGAGATCGAATTTGCGGCACCCTCGCAGAAGTTTTCATGTACCAGCGGCGTAACTGACGGGGGGCAGAGGGGAGTATCCCCCTGGTAAGCTAAATGTAAAAATCGGGCCATCCCACTTAGCTTATATTTGGGTTTTAGTATTATTTTGCTTATACAGTAGAATTTGTCTAATTCGTCAATTCGTTACTTTTTCGTCAGTCCCGGCAGAATTCCTATCTTTTGTGTACATTTCAGTTCGTCTAATTCAGGGGTTCCCAACCTGGGGTACATTTGCCTATCCGAAGGGGTACATTTAAGGTTAGCAATAGAAGATAAAAATATATTTACATGTTGTTTATTTTCAAATATTTGTACAGATATCACTTAATATTATTTTCAAAAGTCATTATATGCTTACTGCTAATGTATCTATGAAAAATCATGAGAAAATATTTTGTCATAAGGAGTTTTAGGGGTACATGTTCATCTGTCAAAAATCTGAAGGAGTACATCTTTATCTGTTGAAATGCTGTAGGGGTACATGCTCATTTGTCGGAATGCTGAAGGGGTACATGGTAAGAAAAAGGTTGGGAACTCCTGGTCTAATTGCTCAATTTGTCACCTCTTTCTACCCCTGAGAAGCGTTTTGTTCAGCTAATACGTCATTTGCAGTTTCGCTTTTGATGTTTAAACAGTTAACACGTGTGGAAATTCAAATTAAGGATCTTTATCTGAGGATTGTTGCACCTCGCAATTTGTTTATCGAATTTATACGCGAGGTGCGAAGCGCAACCCGACTCCCCATGGAGAGAAGGCGGAAAGTCTTTATTTTTTAGTTTATTAAAGATTTAAAAGGTGCTAAATTACATGGAGGAGTCTAGATTCAGTAGAGGGATTAAGGAGTTTAATTTAGCAAACAACGTGCTGCTATGGTAGAGTTTCCACCTGTTTGTATAATTCGTCACTTCGCCTAAATCGTGACTTTTTTCTAATCCCCTTGAGGTGACGAATTAGGCAAATTCTACTGTATTTCGGTTTTAGTCTGGTTTTGGTTTTCATTAGGTTGTTTTTTTGCGTTTTTCGGAGTAGTTTGCGGTGATTTAGGGTTTTAGCACAGCCATCCACATCCGGATTCATCATCATTTCTCAAGTTTTTCGGAGTTTTGGCTAGTGGGGCTTTTTCAGCTTAGTTCCCGCCTGGCTCAAACCTCTAGTTACGCCAATGCTCAGTACTGGTATGTTACATAACAGAAAGCTGTCATTCTACAATACTCTGTGTGTTCAGCGTCGTTGCCATAAGGGTAATATCAACAGGAGTTGGTGCAGTGCACAGGACAGAAACTTGCAGTTCGTGTTTTTCTGGAGCAATGAATCGTCAAACTCAAATACAAGCGCTACTGTCCCGTGAGTCTTCAATTAAACAAAGAGTCTTCTTTAGAGTTAAAATCACCCAACCGGTGTGAACGCAATCCCTAATAAATCGGTCTATTATATACTGGTTTTCTACGAATGTGTTCTGGTATGTAGTGCATTATGAGCGTGTCCCGTATAAAAATATCCATTACGTACTGACCTCTTATGAACGTGTTGTGATCTAGTCTGCTGTGAACGTGTTCTGTTAAAGAACGTGATCTTTTATGAACATATCTGTTTTGAAAGGGAACCAACGCTATTGAGCAGATCTCTAATGCATTGACGGCTAGCTCGAAACTCGTCTGAGCCGCTTTTGCAAAATTACGGGCTAATAAGTTTCAGAATAAAGTCTAAAAAAGGAGTAATGCGTGAGGTACTGTACTTATGTTACCAAGAAATTGTAATAAAAGTACCGGTATGCCCTTGATACCAACGTTTAACCATCTCTTCGGGGTTAGCTTGCGTGTCTTAAAATGCAGGCAAGCATAATTAATGCGGTGTATTGCATCGCAACAAATTAGCTGAAGCGCCGTCGACCTCACGGTACGAATAGTCCTTCCATTTCATGCAGGCCCGTTAACTAGGGGGGCGCTCGCCCCTGTGGAAAAATTTGTTGCGCATAGTTTAAAAAATTGGGCCCCTCTGAGAAAACTCTTCGCCCCCCCTAGTGTCCCAAGATGGTTACGGGCCTGATTTCATGCCACTTGTGTGTAGCAGCAGTTGGTAACTAACTGCACCCACAGTTTACATAGTGATGCAATGTTCGCAGCTAAAACAAATTTCCCGCCTTCATCTTCTTTGCAAAGTACAATTTTTCTCTCATCCATTAGTTTCCTTTTTCAGTAAATTGTTCTCGATTCAGGATCCTGCAACACCAACATGGGTGGCACACAAGAACTAAGTAATCCAACATAAACGGACTGCGCGATTCCTTAGTATTCGCAGGACATTCAACTAGGTGTTGCAAAACGTGACCTAAGAACGTTCGAGAAACCATCTTATTTCTAACCAGGCCCGTAGCCACGGGGTGGCATTCGGAGGCAGTGCTCCCCAAATTGTGCTGTGCCCAAGAAAATCTGTTTTCAACATGTAATAAAGACAAAAATCTTTGCCCCTAGAACTGTTTTTTGTCCCACCAAACCTTGAAACCTGGCTATGGGCATGTTTCTAACTACCTCCAATAGCCTTTTTTCTATTTCGAATTCTGATTATAATCAAACTCACAAAGCTTTCCCAGGGCTAATAGAATCAAACTCACAAGTTACAAAGCTTTCCCAAAATCGAGTGCTTTTTATGTTTCGTTTTAAGAACTACCCTCATGAAATGCCTTGGTTACTGTACCTATGACGAAGCAGAGGCAAAAAGACGTTTGCAAAGCTATTACATCTGTTACAGCATATGGCAAACGAGTGAAATATGCACGATATCCTGACCCTGAGGAGCGTAGACGCAGTGGTGGATCCAGGAGTTTAGGGGCCCGTGGTAAAGAATTTGAGGGGCCTTTTAACAGACGTAGGCACTCCGGCTACTTGAAATACCATAAATATTCTTAGATCATCGCATAATATGCATATCCTGCTTTTTGAACTACTCAATATTTTGTAGGCCTAATTATAAATAACACTTCCCTGTCAAGGAGAAGCCAATAGTTAGAATTGCAAATATATTGTCGAGTTGTATCTTGCAAAAACAATACATTAGTGATAATAAGTTTAACCCTGAGTGAATTTAATACATTGTTATGAAGCAAAGTTGTCAAGAAAACCTGCATTTTAAAGCACAAAACGTAATCAACGTTTCCGAAAGAAGGTCACACGTTATTATTGAAAAAGCGTGGCGAGGCAAGTGCCTCACCCTAGATCTACCACTGCTCATACAACGATTCCCTCTCGTAAAACTGAATGACGATGAAGCAACACACGAAAAACAAACGCTCTTTCTTTTCAAAACCAACAATAAATGATCGATCCAGGCGCTGGGCGAGGTGTTCAGTCTCTTGCATAGCTTTGTCATCGCCAATTCCCCAGGCTGGAATGCTACAAAAACGACCCGCTAACACCTCGGGTTTAACCAAGCAACAACAACGCAATTTAGATTTTTGCAATAATATCAGGTGTGTCGCTATGAGCGGAAGACATGTTGGTTTGAAGCGGCGCCGACTACGACGTGTGTCTGCGGCTACATGTGGCAAATAGCGACCGGCACTTTGGCGTGATGAACGATGTAGTCACTGACGGAACCGAGTACCGTTCGACGAATGGTACCCAGGCCGCGTGTGCCCGTGACGATCATGTCAGCTCCAACCTCCTCCGCTTTCTTCACGACGCTTTTTCCGGCGCCTTCGTCTGTGGTCTCCACTAGACCTTTGACTTTATCCTGGAAAAGGCAAGAGTCGCAGTTGAATGCGGTGTTGTCAGGTCTGAGTGTGGTGCTTTTTAACAGGTCGTGTGTGCAACGCGGCCAGCACAACACTTTCGACGTAACTCCATGCACGGTCTTACCTGGTGGGGGGGAAACGGGTGAACAATGCCCCGGACGCCGAAAAGTCCCAACAATGTCTCAAGTACTTTCTTCAATACAATATATTTACTCCCAAAAGACCTTAGGTTGGAACGTGGGGGCGCCAAACTTATTTTTTGCCCCGGGTGCCATCTAACATCGGTACGCCCTTGACCCCATGTTTCAGTCAAAATAAGCAGTCAGTTTTCCATGGAAATAAACCACTGAGGAAGCATACTGCTACCAGAGTGGTAACGGAGCCGAGTTGAGCTGACTCGGAATATGCTGCGAGTTTCGTTTTGCGCTAAATGACTTCTTTCAACTTTAGCTGCAACTCGTATGAAAGTTTGTTAAATGGCACTGGAATTTTAAAAAACTGCGCATCTTTCATTTGAATGAAATGCGTTTGGGCGATAGATTTCACACATATCTATACCTTTCCGCAACTCACGATTGCTGACGACTCCATTCGCCGTGGTCAGCCTGACTGAAGTTAACTCGAAGTTTACTGCCAGGGACAGGGCCTGTTGAGAGAAATTTTACCAGGGGGTACGAAGACCGAAACGGGGACCCTAACATCATCGAAACTGGTATAGCTTGTTTGCACAGTAATCAGAATATAGATCAAACAGTTACCATGCTAAGATTTAGATATGGATTGATTGTTATATTGGCAACGGCCTTACACTAGTAATTGTGGACTTGGATACAGAAAAAATTGGCGTGCGTACTTTTATCTTCCCGGCTCCAGTACCTATACCGGGACCGTGGACGATGTACTTCTTGTAACCACCTCTCGTAGGCCATGGCCAGGGAGATGATATAAACGAGTTGCAAGCACGATATCGAAACCTGTTAGCACATTTCACGCAATGCCATGCCAACGAACGTCAGAAAAAAAACAGCTTTCGGTTTGTTGTTATTGCTGAACTCGTAACAAGCATTTGAATTGACTAAATATTTTACTGCAGCACAAGTTCTTCGCACATACATTTTACTGTGCTGAACCTAACGTTCTCAATAAAGTAGGGAAACGCGATTACCGTACTACTGCAACGTTATCGTTGACCTCGGGCAACATTTGCGCCGCTATCGCGTCTGCTACGATAGTAGTTCCGACATCACTTTCGTCGCACATCGTTGAAACTTTACTTACGACGCGCAGCACGTCTTAAAAATCAATTAGAAGCTGGGACACGATTGCCACTTTTTGGTTTAAGGACGATAAAGTATGAACAGAACGAAAATAAGCACAAAACAAACATTTTTGCGATACGAACAAGGAAATCACGAAGTTTCTCAGCAGGTTATGTTTTCAGTGTTCTTACCCCGTACTGTGCACATTTTTCGTTCAAACTTTCCGACAGCTGCTTCTGCTTCCTTTTATGTTCTGCAATAAGCGCCTGGACTTCTTCGTACATCAAAACTGGAACACCTGCTGCATGCGGTGCACCTGTGTTAGCGCTTGCTTGTTCAGAAAAGTCGGTGATTGGCAGTGATTCAAGTCAATTACTTATGTCTGATTAATTACAATTAAACCATTCTTTCTGCAAATACTCGAATGCGATTGCAAACACATTCACTTCTCCAAAATATTCAACTATATCATGAAATTACATATAATTGATTGGTTATGCAATTACGACTCAATCACCACTGTCTTCCATCATGCACGTTCCGACACAAAACTCTGCCTCAGCAATGTTGTTAAGTTTTATCGGTTTATGTCGTTGTGACGAAACACAGCCGATTTGTCCACAGCACTGGAACACTTCGCCGTGCAAGATGTAACATTCGGAACGAGCTTACAGAAGTTCATCTGCCGCCAGTAGTACATGTGTCACGATTTTGCTGAGGCTAAAGCAAGTGCAGAAGGTTTTACGCTTTTCATGGATTAATTGTGTTTACTTGTATCTAGCAGTTCCGACAACATTCAGTAAAGTTTTTTCGCAACTGCTTAGCAAAAAAGCAATTTAATGTGCAATCCCAAATTATTTAGAAGTACTTTTGACTACAGCTGACTCGCCTTTATAACGGAATTCAAGTGCGCGGAAAGGTATTGATTAGAGATTGACCGATGTGGCTTTTTCGGGACCGATACCGATCTGTCAGCCAATCAAAGACCGATAGCCGATACTTCTAATATTTTTAAATCTTGTTTTCTGCTTCATTAACCAAAAATATAACGTATTCTATGTCATACACACGTCGGCTCGGCTGCCATGGCCGACGTGTGCTCCGTGGTTCATCTTGTCTGCTTGTTTATGATAACGTACGTGCTAGCGTTGCTGCAAGATAACTGTCTTGACTTGCTTTGTTGTGCTTTCTCGCCTAAGTTGTCTGGATGCGGGAGGAATGTAACAGCGTTTTTTTCAACACCTACTGAGGTCGATGAAATTGGTTATTTTGGCCGATACCGGTATATCGGTAAAACTCAAATATCGGTCTATCTCTAGCTTTGATCCCACTTTCTCGTTAGATAGAAGTCGATAACACACATGAAGTCATTGAAAATTTGTAAGTAAGGGATATGGTAAAATCACAGTGGCTTGGAAGAGCTGCACTGATACTTATTTGCATGGGATTTATTATATTTTGCTCGTCAAGGTGCAGCAGAAATGTTAAGATACTAAGATAAATCAATTTGCCACCGGTTTTGCAACATCCTCTACAAAAAACAAAACAATTTTCCAAAAGTAATGAACAATTCTGCATCAAGGTTACATGTTGGAAATATTTTTCAAAATTGAAGAAAGACGTCTGTTTTAATTTTCTCGTTCCATTGTTTATTGCGCTAAATTACAAATGTTTCTTAACAAAAATGCCTAAAATACCGAAATTTTGCTCGAGTTTTACGTTTTTTCATTTTTTTTCCGACTTAACTTTTTTAGGGATTGCTTGCCACAGAACACCGGCTTACAAAAACTCTATCAGGCTCAAGTTTTTACCACAGTGCCTACTGCCAATGCAGTATTAACATGTTTACAAACATGAAAAAAATGAACATATCTTGTGTCTCAAGCTTGGAGGTTATCAGAAATCCTAAAAAAGTTTGACAGTATCAAACTAGCATGAAAATAAGGTTCCATTTTGTCGTGAGAAAGTCGCAGAACTTCAACATCAAACCAAATTTTTCTAAAAGCCTAAACATATCTAGTACAGCTGCCAGGTGTAACGTACACAGTATATGTTTAAAAAGGGCTTAACCGGCAAACCCTCTCACAGAAAATAAAACAAGAATACACTGACGTTTCGGCCAGTCAACATCGTGTTTGCTGTTGTAAATAATGGCTTGTCCTAGCAATGGGTGTCACGCGACACGATTGCAATTTAGCACTTCCTGGTGGACTGATTTGTTCTACACAACATTTAACGCTTTGTGATAACCTTTGACCAACAGGCCCAGGTGTCCTTTGTGCATGCTGTAATGATTAACCGTGCATTACTGAGATTGTTTCACTGCGGTGTGCGTTTGAAAAACGATGAATCCTGCTGAACCTTGTTCTGCGCCCTGATGAAGGCCGGTCATTGACAGGCCGAAACGTCAGCGCATTTTAATTTCGTTCCGTTCTTTTGAAACGTTTGCCGAGTCCGTTTCAAATATACAGTGCATCCTTTTTCCAAAATCTTGGCCGGATAAGAAAAGTATCTATCATAGGGTGCCCACCGTCCACCACACTTAAAAGAACCGAAAGAAAAAAGAACGAAAAAACGAAACTAGTATGAGCACAAGCTTAGCCACAAAACAATTTAAATGCTAAACGAAACAGAGCTTCTTGACAACATTGTTTGTTGGCTTTCTAGTTTTTTTCCACTGTAAAACGTGTAGATTTTAGACTAAATAATTGACTGTACCTCCCTGTTGAACCCGGCCGGTTAATCGGGGGCCGGAAAATCGAGGATGCACTGTATACTGTACATAAGCCTAAAGCTGGGTGTTCATGCGCTGGTCGATTGGGTACGGTTGTCGCCGTTTGGAAAACTAGGAAGAATGGCATTTTTAGAGATCGCATTAGGACAGCAACAGAGATAAATACACTTATTTTTTATATATGTGATGTTAAATAAGCCATTACTTTTTATGATTAGTGCTACGAACGTCCTTGTTTGCAACAGTGCGTGTCTATGCTTGCGAATGGGTGAACTCAAATCTCACAAAAATCTGAAAAGCTTCCCTCACAAAACCGAAAGTTGTAATGAGCGCAACATGCGAATGCTGACTAAGCGTGTGGCTGTCGCACAGAATGAGACTGAAAGAAGTTTCTCCAACTTACTGACCTCCGAACAGTGACGTTGGTATGTCCGGCTTGTCTAAATGACAAAACACAACAACCTCGTTGTCGCCCTTGTGCAGTTTCGTAAAATACCCTGAAACAAGAGTAAAAAAGAATGTCACTTATGCACCTCACATCGGAAGAAGATTGGAACGCTTAAGAATTCGTATTAGTACAGTAGCAACGCATGACCCTGATTTCCTCACTGAGCCAAGTGTCATGCCCAGTCAAAATGAGAACGATAAATTCAAGAATAGCGCCTAACCAGCATGACAACGTCTCCTTATAAACCTAGACGTGTACAACACGAGACACCCGTGCCCAACGTTGGCATAGGTTCGAAACTGGCAAGCGAGCCGTGACGTTTGTGTGAAAGGTAATCTTTCTATTTGATGTACATCACAGTGTTTTGCGCTTCTGCAATATCAACAGTTTAATCACACGCGGTTGACTGGTATTCGAACATAAATTCTAAGGGGCATTTAATTCTTATGTATGTTTTAGTAAACAGGTATGTTTTGTTGCGTGAAATAAGAAAATGCATTTGCAATACCAGCAATTATTTGAACATGGTTCGGCATGCCGCATGGATTATGTGAAAAACTTGGGAACGCTTACCTGCTCGATTTGGACTCTCCTCTTATGAACCATGCTGGCGCACCAGTTTAAAATCTCAACAAATAAAAATGATGGAAAACAAACACATGAGTTAGTCAAATTATGCCAAAAACTCGAAGTCCAAGCACTTCCATAGAATAAAACTTACCGGAAAATGAGAATAGCTAATACAATTCAAAAATTTGAATGATCTTAATCAAAAAATATAGTAAAAATACAAGCATAAATTTTTGTTAAAGATATCATGCATCTGAAGACATGCTTTATCCTGCACATAGCTACGCCCCTGTTAAAGACCATTTTCGTTTTATTGTTTATGATCTTTTGAGTTTGTTTGAAATACATCCCCAACAATACGGGCACAAAACAGGGTCCAATCTCAAATTCTCGAAATCTGTGAAAAGAGAATGACGCAGTTGGTCAAATACATCTGAAAACTTTAGGTGCTTCTTTCTCATGAGAACAACTGCTTCTTTTTACATTTTTCCTGCTTCTTCTGTGTCATGCATTTCAAGATTTTGACCCCTCTCATTCCGTTCACACAGACGCGTATATTTTGGCACACGTCAGTCAAGCAAGGGGTTCGCAAACTTGTTTCAACAAAACGTCATCTTTAACGCATAATATATCCCCGTTAACACCCAAATAACCAGGCGAATATTAGAACACTATAAACGCGTGCACAGTGCTTAAAAAACATGCCTTACAGTCAAAGGCCTTGTTGGAGTTTTCGCTGCCATCGTATGCCAGGAACACCTTCATTTTCCAGCTTCGCTTTGCACAGTTCAGACTTGTCTTAACTGTTCAACACCTGTTGGGGCAAGATGCACAATAATAGGATGCAAAAGATTTATCTGCGCGCAGTACGTGCTTTGAGCAATACAGTTCGCTCAATATATCCATCTCGGCCCTGAGCGATTTTGGATTTAACAATTGTCACAACAAAAAATGAGTACATACAAAAAGAAGCACAAATATTAAAGTACAATGTATAGTGTGTTGATCAAACAATGCACGACACTGATACAAGGTTTGTTTGCCTGGAAATGTCACTCTTACAAGATGATCCTCTATTTTTCTCTTCACAGATTGAATGCGGGTTCGGGCGAGCCCAGAGACCAAATGGCGAAGTTAGTGCCGCATTTCGGCAGTAGGTGGTATTGCTTCATTACAAAAATCATTATGAAACGGATGTAATACGCGGTTCGATTTATTGTCGCCATATTTATAACGCGAATTCTATTTTGCAAGGAGATCCATACTAATACCGTAAAAATCACCTGTTTGCGTTTCTCGTTTTGAGTTATCCCCAAGAGAAACGATATGCATACCTGTCTGAACCAGGAGTATTTTTACAGTCAAAGCAGTAACAATTTTTGTGGTTAATTGTCGATATATTGGCGCCGCTAAGGGATCATGTTCCCAATGTTTGGGGGAACTGCGTCCTCACTAACCACAGCACTGGTTCGAAACCAGAAGAGAAGTTTCTTGCAGCGCAATTAAAGATAAAACGCTCATCGCTCACTTAATACTTCGTCCAAGCGCTTCACGAGCGCAATTTTGCACAAGCCATGCTTGCACGCAAACTTTTCTCACCTTGTTTCCGGTTCGAACAGATGTGCAAGAAGTTCTACAGGCACGCGTCGGGCACCTTAACGCTATATGGCTGGCCGCGATGCAGCTTAGTGAGATTCAATATTTTGCCAGCATCGCAAATGATTGCTGAGACTTAGATCTGAAAACGGCGTGCTCGACAGGAGTTTCATGTATTGATTAACAAGCGGCTATGAAGTATAATGCAGGTGGGTTTCCAAAAAAAACATACCTATCGTGCTCGCTACACTACACTCATTAAAAGCGCTCCTACAAACCGATCGCACATTTCACCCCTTTTTCAAAAGTTAAGATAGACATTGTTCTAAATCTATTCTAACGTTGTTTCGAGACTAAAACAAGTCTCACAAGCACTAACAATGAGCGGCAAACTAATCAGCGCAAGAAATCGCCCGACATGTTCGTCTGTAGCAACTAAACTCCTGCATCGGAGGAAACATGTTAGCCGCGGACAAAACACTCCTTCAGGCCTTATATAAAGCAGCTTAATGCTCATTCGCGAACGTTCATTTACCAATTAAAAAAACTGTCAAGAACATTTCGAGCAAAAAAAGGAGAAAATTGTAAATAGCAGCTGCGGCATATCCCAGCAGGCTGATTACGTATATTTCAAAACTTATGCAAAAATCGGGCTTCTGTAGATAAAGCTCTGAAAAAAAAAACGTTTTCGCTGGTGGCACGAGCCAAAGAGCGTGCGCGGTTTACAACACCGTGATCCGTCATACACTGACAACTTTGCGAAGTGGTAAATGTGCTAAACATAGTCAGCATGCCAATTTATTAATATTCTGCGGAAAACCAGAGTAATTTCCGTTGCCGGCTTCATTTTGTTCAATCATTTCACGCTGTGTTGGTTTGATTGAACTATCGTGTCAAACCGTGCACATATGTTCCGGCCGAATTTTGATTTGCTGCACAACGAAGCAATGAAACATACAAGATAAGGTTGGGTATTTCGAACACAACCGGGAAAAAATTTCACTCAAGTCTTTTGACTATGGACTGTTGTTTTTAATACGACTTTGCAAGGCTCCCAAGTTTTCCTCTGTCGCAAAACTTACTTCGTTCCAAGTACGTTAAAGCTGACCTTCATAACCACCGTGCAACACTACGTTAGATGAAAGTAATTGAAACCAAACCAGTGAGATCAGTAAACCGGAAAAAATCAAGATTATTACAGGTAGGATGACCACAGGTGTAGCCAGGGGGGGCTAGAAATTTTCAAAAAGATATAGTCAATGTGTGCTTTGAGAGGCGGTATCCCAAACAAAATACTGTTATTAGCCTAAAATCAAACATTTTGCCCTCCCCACAATTTGTTTGGCTCCCCGGAAATTTTAGGGCTGGTTCCGCTACTGGGAATGATGTAAGTACCAATTCAAGTCCGCACTCGGGTCTTCGATTAAAAAAGTTCTAAGCATACACAAAACGCTTTTTATGTACCATGTGATTCAGAGCTGCAGTTCCCGTAAACAATTATGTTCATGCTCCTGACCGTCTACGCACATAAGAAATATCATAAGAGCAACCCCAAAACAAGTGTGTTACGAACACGTGTCTGTGCGATTGCTTCACTGATTTTTACTCGCATAACACTGTACTTTGTCCAGCATGCGGTAACCTACGTCAAAGCTCAGATCTTAGGTTGGATTGCAACACCTGTCATCTCGAATAAAAAAGACCTCACCTTTGCGATCCGACTGTGACTCAAACCATCGCTATTTACTTTTCACCACTTAAAAAGACACGTATACATAATACGTATATGTTTCCAAAAATATGTAAATCCTGTAATTCGCAGTTGAATATGTGACACGCTCCCACGAAGGTCGGTGTCTCAAGGGAGTGCTCTAGTGCAGCTATGTCCAACCCAAATGGCTTACTGAGCCAAAAATTATGTCAATGTATTAACCTGGGCCGCACACTGAATGACATATTAATGAGGGCCGCACATTGAATGGCCTACTTTGATCTCAGCAAAAAAAATTTAGTTTAAGTTAATGTACTGAAAGCGTTCGAATCCTAACTGCAGTGGTAACAGACCTGATAAAGCTTATCAAATTAAGAACAGTTTGTCAGTATGTAGGCTACTTTTACTACAGCAAAAACCTAAACTGGGCCGCACAAAATCTTCGACTGGGCCGCATGCCGCCGGCGGGCCGCGGTTGGACATAGCTGCTCTAGTGTTGCCCGTACATCAGATGTTGGGAACGTACAGCCCGTGGGCCACATGCGGCCCGAATGGCATTTTCATGTCGCCTGTGGAGTAGCATTTTTACCCAAATTGAAATACAACATCAAAACGAAACTCCAATATAAGAAATACTTAGACAAGACGAAGCCTTTCTTGCTCCATATAGTTTTCTCTCCTGTTTTTTTTTCTAAAGTAAAAAAAAATTGTGTACTTTTTTGTATTTTCACCATACAATAAAACTTTTTGCGGCCCGTGATAGCAGATGGGATTCCCACCCCTGCTATACATCATCAGCTCAGATACCTCGCCACACTTCCGCAGTGTTTTATTACTTTCCGCACACACGCGATACTGAATCGTCACCATGTAGACCGTAGTCTCGGTTAGAACAGCATAGGTTGCAAAACAAATCGCTAATATCCTGATGAATAAATCCGCCAACACTGTTGTGCCAACTTCTGGCATCTACGACTCTTGAAGTTGTCAACCTCAAATCGAAAATTTGGCACGCGGTTGAACTGAAGTTTACGTCGCTTGCGTTTCTTTGGCAATAAACGCTGCAAGCGGGGCGTTGACCAGCATTCTCCCGGTTACGTTTTCTGCGAGTGCTATACGCATGTGCAGTGGGGCTATTAATTTCTTAGTATCCTGTTCACAAAGAGAAATGCTGCAAATCCTGCGTCCTGAACACAGCACACAACTATTGCATCGGGCACACAGTTGTTCAGACCTAAAATCAGATTATCATTTATCCTTTTTTCTGTGGAAAACCAACTAAAACATTTATATTTACTAACATTTCAAATCGAAAGCCGTTTGCCGAACGACGCTTTAAGTTTGGAAACTGAGCAAGTTCACAGCTTTCCACAGACGGACAACACAACATGCAAAAGCGTGTTTGCCCCGAAAAGAATGCAACCGACCGTATAATTCCAGACCAATTGCGGAAGACAGTAGCTAAGGTGCCAGCATCTACCCGAAAAAGTCGAGGTGAGGTAATTCACATCAATTTGAAAAACACACTTATCGAAATATCACCATAATACTTTCGGCGTTGAAACTCTGCCATCAGCTGCATATTAACAAGCGTTGTTTCCTGCAATTGTGTGAGCTGAAAACTCTACGAAAAACAAGTCCCCACTCCACGCGTGCCATGCAGTCTGACTACATATGACCTAGCAATAATAGCAAAGCCACCACAGTGACCATACATCAAGCGAATCAGTCGCAATAATTTATTTGCACAAGGAAACTAGTTTCGTGTTCGACACATCTTCAGTCCTATGCGAAAGTTGACAATGAAACAAAGTTAGAAAAACTACGTACTGTGCTAAGAACAAAAGCTAAATAATAAAGCCAAAGAACGACTCCTTAACTCAGTAGACCGATTACAAAACTGCTGGCACCGATCGTCAACGGCTATACAGCACTCTGATTGACAACGTTACTCTACGCGTAACGCGCGGTCTTGTCTCAGACGATCATGTGACTTCAACAGGCCGTTACGGGCAGTGGAAAAGTCGAGAAAAAAATTTTGCGATTACTCAGGACTCAGTTTCGGCGGCAGTTCAAAGTGAAATCAACAAGGGAATCAAATGGATTGGTTTAGTTAGAAGTAAAAAGTTTGCACTGCCGCTAGGGCACAAATAAACGGAAGTAACAATGTCCAGCTTTTACAAGCCAAAAGTTTAAAGCAACAGTCCGTAAGCCTTT
>Ga0210059_1004799_pt1 | contig 21774 bp, 19 predicted proteins | sample Ectturendosymbi2_FD_188042 | JGI IMG/M metagenome (GOLD analysis project Ga0210059, IMG submission 188042) | Ecteinascidia turbinata endosymbiont from Florida, USA - Sample 2 (SPAdes) (version 2) | ecosystem: Host-associated > Tunicates > Ascidians > Unclassified | place: Key West, Florida...
TTGCGTGATAAAAATGGCGCGAACTTTTCACGATAATAATAACAAAAGGAAAAAGGGCGTTGGTTAACATGAGCTTTGCATCAACGGTCACGATTCAGAGACAGTTGAGCATGCAGCGTTTATGTAGTTTTTGTATGTATTAAAATACCCCAATGTAATAGCCGTTAGTCAGTGTTTGAGGTTTACATGAATGTATAGCTGTCGTCAATTCCAGTCTGAGAGTCGAAGTACTGGAAAACCACCTTACTCGGTGAATTATGTTTAAGATATTGTTTAAACTTTATAATAAAAGAAAACGAGTTAATAATACGTGTCTTTCATGTTAAAATACCGGGAACTAGAAGTCTTTGATAGGGAGGTCAAGCAAACTTAGATTTTGTGAATACCGTCCTTGCTACGTCTATGGTCGGACTCACGTAGGAATTTCGGATGTAGCTAAATGCGGCGAAGTTTTAAACACTATAAAACTTTTCCGTAATATTTTTGGCGCTCAACGTGGTTAATCAGATACGTTAAAAGGTACCTGATAAACTTTAAAAGACTTCTAAAAACAATAAAAAAGTGCAAATTCTTATCTAAAATCACCAGATGCTTGTTTTTCAAATTATGGCAACAGAACGAATTTTGAATCAAGTGATTTTTTAAGTGTCATAGACCGAAAATCATTTCACTCACTCAAATACCAAAGATTTGTATGCCCCTTGATCAGTCATTGTGAAACATTTCTTCTGAATAGGCACACTCCACACCTCACTCTGAAAGTTTGAAATGTTAACAATTTGCGACCTGAATTTCTGCTTCGGCAGTTAGATAAAGGCTTGACCAATCTATTGATCAAGGCATTTCGTTGACATGAATAACTGAATGAGTATACTTTTTGATGCTTTTCACGCTTCTGCGTAAACAAAATGACAGCCTATACACGTAACGTGCACGCTCGATTGTTTCATCAAACAAAATGACGGTCCCTTCACTTTCACTAGTGTGCACCTGATTGTTTGTACGGGAGTATTGAAGCATCATTCACTTTCACATTTAGGAATGCGCAACCAATGTTAATGTAGCGTGCTGCATTGCATATGGCTGCCCGTGATCTGGCTCGGAATGCAGATACATCTCTTTGTATACCGCTAGTGTCGAATACTGCTTGGCCAGTAGCTCCACTTAGACAATTCCTTGGTCTTTCTTCAGACCGCACTTCAGTGACTGATTTTTAGCATACAACTAAAAATATTAACAATAAAATTTCTAAAAAAAACAGTAGACAAGCATCTCTGATTTAAAAATTGATAAATATTTTTGCTTCAACACGCGAATTAACATCGTAAAAATCAACCTTTTAAAAATAACATATTAAAAAACAAGCTATCGACCAAACTTTGATATTTTTTACAGACTCTCGGAGGGTTGACAGCAGCTTTACATCGTCTAAACGCCAGAATTTTCTGCATCAAAAACAAAGCTAAGTTGCTTGATTGTAAAAGTACACTTTTCAAATAGTGTTTTAATTATAATACAGAAATTTACAGAAAGACCATCAATAGTTAACTCCTATACGTTATAAATGAATCCATCTGAATTTTGCACACTGTTGACTAAAATTGATAATAAAGAAAACGTGCCGCCCAGAACGTCGAGCAGGTCAAGTGAACAAAAAGGTCAACCCATGCATTCCATGTGGAGATGGCTCAGGCAGCACGTCCCATTCATTCAAGATACGATAATAAAATTTGTCACCAAACGTCCTCTAGTTAACTCTTCCAAATTTTGGGAAATCGACGGTGACACTTATGTCATTGAACATGACTATATCAATACGTTCATTGCAAAATTCACATTTTATCAAGCCATGTTTTTAAGCCCAAACCAAATTCCAGTGATACTGGTACGAGTACCTTCTTCTGATGAGCAACTAAAACTACTGTTCTGGATAGCCACGCTGGTAGCAAAGTTTGAGGATTTATCACCTTGCATTTTTCATGTACAAATACATCCGGAAACAGCCCCGGCACCTCCATCTTGCTCAATGTATGCACATAAAGATCTGGTGACATTAATCCTGCTTAATGCACCTTTATTGCCTAAAAGTGTGACTGTAAAAATTCGGGAACTACTTGTAAGCATTGAAGCGATCAGAGAAAGAACTCCACAGGCAGCGTCTTGTGCAAATTAACAGGTAGAAAGTAATTTTTTGTCATCATACTTTTGTTCATTTCAGATTTTAAAAACCAACACTTTGACTACTTATCGTTCATTTTTTATTTTTTCTGCAAAAACCAATTAAATATAAGATGGCAATGGAAACTGATGAAATCTCTTGTCAACCACCTACAAAAATAATGAAGACAGAGGTTCACCAACATCCTTCGCTATATGTAAAGTTACAATTTACGGGTCTATTCGATATTCAAAAGGCTCAAAGTGTCATTCATTCAGAACCCTCTCTACAACGTGACAAGACACCACTTCGATTTCGTCAGATGGCTTTCAATTTAAGTTTTGTGGCCATAACAGAAGAGGAGTTTGTAGCAATTAATAAGTCCATACGCGAAATCTTGGACTGGGAACCACAAAATATCCCGTACCTACAACTTTTCGTAAAAAAACATGCAACACGCCGCGCGATATTAAATCGCTCGAGTACGTTACTTGCTTCGTTTGCGGACTTACCGCCTTGCTGCATCGGGATACGCATTGTGTTAAACAAAAGAGACGAAGAATACGTGCAAAATCACCACGTTACTGAATTACGTCACATCGTTTGGAGTTTCTTCTTAAATGAACTAACACCACTACCTCCTCATGTCCAAATTTTCTTGTCTGCGGAATTGACACTTATGACCAATCAAGACATATCGTCCACACCAGCGACCCATCCCGATCAACACAAAAGCAAATCAAATTCCACATAAATCTCAGGTAAAAGTTGTGATAACATAATGATATTTACTTTCAATAATTAATTTCCGATTCACCTCTTTCGTTTGCAGATTGAAACAACGACGTTGAAAAAAGAAAAAATTACAGACCCCCATGAAAGCTACTTGCAAGCGTTAAAAACTTGGGACGAGAACAGACAATCGGCGGATGAGTGCAAAATCGCACTAAAACGCATTAAAAAAGACCTACTCATAAATTTTGAAAAATATGCAGTGATAACAAAATTTATTGTTGAAACACATGCAAACTGGCAAATAGACACAATTCAAAAACTTTTACAACGAAACGAAACTTTCCCATATGTAAAAAACCTCATCAAAATAGAAAAAATAAAATCTTGCCATGCTTGCGGTGGAAAAATACACAGTCAATGGAACTGTACACAGATTAAGAAACAAGCCCAACTAAGACGTTATAAACTAAGTAGAAACGAACGAAAAGATAACCAAGTGGGTGATTATGCTTGTCGAAAGCCATTTCAGCTTTTGAAGGATACTCTAATCCCACAACAAGTTTTTGCTTTATATGAAAAAGAATTTATTCCTTTTCACTGTACATAAGCTTGTCACAAAAATCGCACCAAGCTTACTCAATGGACATCATTTTTTGCAAAATCATTCTGACTTACTAGCAACGTTCGAAATCAAAACATTTCATTTCCTACTTTCGTTGAAGTCGTGACAGATCCACCGCATGGTGCAGACAAACGCTTCGTTCGGCGTTTCCTGAGAAACAACTGAAAGCGCACATACAGCGCAGAAAAGTGTTTATATTAACAAATCTGCAGGAAAAAGCCTACGCTAACGATTACTTTCATTAGTGCCAAAAGCGTTGATGCCTTTCCGAAAACATTGTTGTGACTTTCATGTTCAAACTGTTTCATAATTTTTACAGTTGCATATCAATCGCTCAGAAAGTAAATATGAACATAGTAAAGAGATTAAGATGCAGAGAAACTACGAATGTAAAACAACAATTTCTATATACTGCAACAATTCTGGATTCCTTTGTGGGTCAACCAGATATTGTAGTCCCAATCAGAGAATCAATTCAACCAACAACGATCTCTCGACTATTACGAGCAACAGAAAACTTTTTCCGTTGTCATGATTTACCTCTTTCTTTCGGATATACGCGCTTAAAACTATTCCACGTTAAAGACGACAACTTCGAGTTTCACACACGATATATTTTAATATATGGCTATACTGGTGATAAAAGTGTACTGGATTTCAATGATGTACACAAACATGAACTCATGACTGATGTGTTGTTACAAGAAGAAACGACGTGTGACTGAAGACGACAAATCGATCTCACGAGCAAAAAGAAATCTGGATCATCATTTTCAACAATTGCCATGCATCCAGATCTTCAAGAAACCTGTCATGAAAAGCTAATTCGTCAACGACTTCACTGTCTTGAAGAACAGTGTTTTGAACAATATGCTGCATATTAATCAAAACTTTTTGCCTTTATAACCACAAAATTTTTTTGTGCAATCGCCTGCAATATTACACAGTTGCGTGTCTTTTGTTCATGTTCTTTTATTATGCAGAATTCAGTTATGCAATATATATTCGGCTAACAATGTTATGCTTGTTGTGCATCACCATTTGCGTGACAACATCGTTTTTGTGTTTCAGCAATAGCTCTGTTTAAAGTCATTAACTAAAAACTGCTGAACAAATATGGCAAAGTTTGGCAAATTCAGTCCTTCCAGATCTTACCCTGACCTCACTATGGCCATGATGAGTTCACCAATCTTGACTAAACACCCAAGAGATCCTAGACTTTGCGATCCTTGGAATGTTCAAGAAAGACACACTTCAAGTCTTCCACCGTTTCCAGAAGAATATGCTCATCAAACTGCCATACAACCGGCTCCGTATCCACATTTTGTTGGAACGCCCGACACTGGAGAAGCAATGACGCCCATAGCAAAGTATACAACCTTACGTCCAGCTAAACTTTCATTTTCCCCACACCCTACCCACTCAAAACCCAAACTACCGGAACGTTTGTCTTATTGTTTGATGTATCCAACTCATCAAGCTCTACAAAGCAACTCACTCCAGATTGAAGACATCCAAACCATTTTTGCATCGCCGATTCTTCAAGAACAACTACATTACCTGCTTATGGACCACTCCTTAGAAGAAACTAAGATATCGGAATGCCTTAAGTATCTTGGCATACCAAAATGCCTATTCCTTCAGTATATAAACAGAGTTTATCCTCAGCACTTTTATACTATCCTCAGCAACCTCAACTGAGCTGAACAGCAAAGTTTTTCATTAACTGATGATTATTCAGATTATAAACTATACTATATACCATTTAATCATATATACACCATTCTAGTATAAAAATATATACGTCGGTCGTGTTTGAAATCGTCTGTAATGTTCTTTCTTATTATTGTTTTCTTCTTTGTGAGTCAATACAAAAGAGTGAGTAATACATCTCAGTTTTTGTTATATTGAGCGAATAGATTGAGAACTTTTTCACAACGATTTCATTATATCTCATAATCCTTTTTTACTTTTCAGAATAAGTCTCAAGTACATTTTAGGACACCAAAAGCATTTTTCAAATATGAATAACTTTTTACTAAATGTTTTACTAACACTCAACTTAAATTCTGTCTTTCAACATCCAAATATTTCGTTAAAAACAAATGAAACCCTGAGTACACTTACAGAAGCAAATCAAACCATAGTCTCTATTCCTCTTCATGAACAAACAACTATAGTTACAAAACTGTCAGATTTGCCGGAACAACCATGCAATCAACAGGCCTTTTTCGGACATTTCCGCACAAATAATCATTGGAACAAACTACTACATATGCCGAGATTTTTATTAAAACCTTTTTTTCAAACGCCAGAACAGCGATGCTTTGTAACTACTAGATTTCGAATTGATTTAACTGTCCAAAATTTTTTACAACACCGACAGGAAAGTGAAATTCCTAACTCAGTATTACAATTTTATCACCCTCTTTTAAAAAGGGCTGAATACAAAATAGCGGGCTGGAAAAAGCATCCACCGCGGATGATATCCAGCCTGCACAATGCAGACGCAATTACCTTTATGTATCATGCAATAAGTTCATTTTTTGAAAGACACGAAAGTCTTAAATTCCAGCTATTCTCAGCTCCCCTACCTCATCCCAAATTTATACAAAACCAGTACTGCCATGTAAAACTCAACATGTTGTCTCGCATAGACCACGTCCAATATGATACAAGAGTCACTCATTTAGTAGACCAAGCCAATATCCATGAATGTGATCTCGATCGAATGGTTTCCATTAATAGATTACCTCAAAACGTATTCCTCATAGGATTTTCAGGAGAAAACTTCATGCCGATAGTCCCCCTAAATGCAAAAAATGATAGAGTCTATTTTCAACGATACTCTTCAGAGACTTTAAATCCACTAACTAACACGTCTTCACCTTGGTTAATCTTAAAAGTACAACTTGGATTAAAATTACGAGCGGAACCAAACGACGTATTCATTTTACCCTGGAAAAATTCACACATTTTAGATCATAAATACCTTTTTACACCTAAGGCTTTACGACCACAATATTTAAAAGTAGTTTTTTCATACCCAGATGGCATTCAATTTAACCACAACCATATCGACTCTCCACACAAGGTCAACTTCCCCATGAAAGTACAACAACAAAGTCCCAACAACATTAACTGGACAAGTTATTTACACAATCGGTGTGACGCTACCGTGTTAAATAATATGATATTTCCTTATGGCTCCTTAGAAATTTTATTGCTAAAAACTTCACCCCCCAAAAACAATAGCGAAATTTGCCAAGTTTTACCTGACGTCATTAACCCGCGAAAGTCATACGCCGCACTACAATCTAAAATAGCAGATCTAACTGCACAAAGTAGACCAATATTTTGGACCTGGACAATCCCCACAATACACACAAACAGACTTTTTTCAACCGACAATTACTATCAACAAAATCTGAACCAACTTTACATGACATATGACAAATTCTCAAAAGAAACTTTTCGAACATTACAGAAATTACAACGATTTCGGATGGCCACACATTATGATCAATTTCGAATAGAATTGCTAAAACACAATCTACATAATTTAGAAGAAACACTTGTAAAAAATAAAATTTCAAAATCCATAAACACGACGCTAGAACAAAAATTCGCACATGTACAAACAACAAAAACACTTGCCAATAGATTATGGCAAATCCATCTTATTAGACAAGCCATACATCACAAAGCATACGTGAAAATACACATTCAAAAATTTGCAAAACTTTTAAGACACAATAAACATTTTAAAATAAATGAAATATATCAACATCATCTAAGAAGCAATAAAGTTCATTCTCGAAGTAGATTCAAAATTGTAAACCTCTCAGCACCTGACCCAGATCCAATCTTTTCCATGATACCAATACTGAATCCGTTTTTGAGGAAAATAATCAGCCTGCTCAACCACGCCATTCACACGAGCGTAAAATTAATTTCTAATTTTAGAAATTATTTCAGCACTTCACAATATTCAATTAATAATCCATTATTAACCCAGATTTCATTACGCCAAATAAATGCAAAACTTAACTCCTCAACTGAAAGAACAAAACAAATTAAGTCTAATATTTAAAGAAACACTTTACCGACACACGAACGAAGTCACAATTCAAATTTAAGATAAACTTTCACCCACCTGAAATTAACATTTAGTTAGACATTGACACATGTCAATGAGCATCTTTTTCAAGAAATCTAAAGAAAATGCATTCAACATTTTTCTAATATAATTTTTACAGATACTCACTTTAAAAACTGCCAACATGAAAACGTTACTACTGCTTATCTTTTATTTAAACCTAATAGATGGTTTGAATCGACAACGTAGAAGTTGTGCTACAGATTTACAAGCAGCCTTTGCATCATTAATCAAGAAACAACACCTCATCATTTCAGTACCTGAAGAAGACAAAAAAATGCATGTGCACCACCTGCCCACAATTTATAATCAACCATGCCACCAAAAGGCATTTTATGAAAATTTACGACATGAAACCTTCATCAATAAACAAAGACACAGTCCCACATTTTTACTAAAACCCTCATACCAATCACCAGAAGAACGATGCTTTAGTTTTTTTCAACAAAACCGTGACTTGCAAAAACCCTCAATACTTTCACAACAACACGAGTCTCCTCATTCAATCCTTCATTTCTTTTTAGATTATGGAACTTTAAACCAAGTTAAAAATATACCAAACGCGGACCGTAGTACAAATACACAAATAATTTTCCCCAGAGACGCTGATGTGTTCTTATTCATTTTTTATGTAGTAACCTCCTTCTACGAACGCCACACGTCTATACAATATTTTCTCAGAACCATACCCACTGTGCCAGACTCTACATTGAGAACACAACCATGCTATGTAATGCTAACAGATTTACCCAATATTACACAAGTGCAATATAGAGAAACCATTGATAACCTCGATGCAAATACCATTACAGAGTGTGACCCCATGTCAATCACATCGATCAGAAAAACAGCTTTCAATACCTTTCATGTAATATTCCCTGGAGGAAAACTAACTCCGATCGCCCCTCGCAATGCCAAAAACGATCGATTGTACTATAAACGAGAATCTACTCGTGGTCCTACTAATTCTGTACCCTGGTTTGATTTAAAAATCGTAACAGGACCAGCCCGCCAAAAAACACAAAATTTAATACGCATACTACCCTCAGCAAACTCACATCTACTAGATCATAGATTCTTATTTGCGCCACCTGCGCTCCGCCCACGTCATACCACTATAACATATCAAAACAACTTTGAGTTCCTTTATAACTCCAATTTTACACGTCCCCCGGCCTCCAACTCTTACCCTGCGCAAATTACCCCAAATCTTCAAACTAATCATCGCTACAGCTACCTTCAACATGGCCACTGTTCATTTACTGATCTTCACAAAAATTTGTACCCTTTTGGAGAACATGAGATAGAACTACTAAATGTTCTACCACCCCCAAACCCCAGAGAATTTTGCAGAAACTTACCTGATCCTGATCGACCAGTAGAATCATATCAACAACTTGATAACAAACTCATCAACCTCACAACGACCAACCATACTTGGTTCTCATGGTCAGCAGAAATTGACAAATATACACACCCTAATGAAACTTTATCACTAGAACAAACCCCCTCTCTTGAACAAATTTTCAATTTATATCAAAACTTATAACGAATACCGAACCAAACTACACCATGCACAAATAAACAACCAATTTGCCACATTTAATTTACATTATTATACACAGGAAAAACTTTACAAACAAAACAAACACGTAAGCATACAAAACACACAAGCTAACAAACAAATTGCGGCAAATGAATTCTTCACTAGTCAGCAACTGATCAAACTTTATGCTAAAAACCTATGGAAAATTCATTTCATACGGCAAAATCTCTTACAAAAAGCATTAATTATTTGGAAAACACGAAGATTCTTAAAGACTATCAGTACCTTCAGAGACTTCAAGAAAGACGTCATTTACGAACACAAGCTCGTACAGGATAAAATTTACTCCTGGAACCGTCTCCTAATTCTAGGAGACAGAGACTACGAACATCGTTTCACCATCCCGGCTATAGATCCAGAACAAGACACATACTGGAATCCTGCTAAACTCGCAGCCTTATTTGGAGGCGCGATCGCCGCAGGCACAGCACTTGCCTACGGAGCTTATAACCTTTTTTTCGCAGGATCTAAAATACGATCGGATCAACCATTTTATGCACAGTTATCCTTACATACTATCAATAATCAAACGCTCCCGTTACCTTAACTTAACCATAACGCTTTCTTTTCAGATACAAACATTTTGTGTTTCCATTTAATCATTGTTATGTTTGCAATAACACAAGGCTCCATACTTGCTTTGCTACTTTCACAAATCTATGCACGAGAATTTTCAACCAACTTATACCAGCTTGATAAACGAATTCGTTTCTCTACATCAAATTTAACATACGCAACTACAAACCGCTTCCAGGATGTAACACTACATTTTCAACCCCTTAATACGTTAGTTTGCGACACTCAGAATTTTCAGGAACAAACAAGAAATAAATGGCAGAAATATACGTCACTTATAACAGACAATACACCAGGAAAAAGACCACACTTCAGCCCCGAACACCACTCACATTATTTTCAAAAAATCGCATGGTCACCCGATACATGGACGACGATTACTCATCATCACGAAAGCTCGCAAATATCATTTTGAAATGATTTACCTACAACTTGTAAAAAAACCACTCTACATAATTTACACGGAAAATGAGTTTGAAGAACCACACGATCTACACTATTTCAATTCCAGCGATACCATCGCGCTAATTTCAAGAATAATCGCTTATTTTTACGAACATTTCACCTTCGTAAAATTTAAACTCTTTTCCAGAACGAGAAAATCAGACAGAGAATTCAGAGGAAATTGCTACTTTTCAGCAAAAAAATTCCCCCTCATAAAACAAGTGCTTCAAACACCTGTGACAACACAACACGTAATAAACACCCCGTGTGACGAAGAAAAACTAATTAGAATGTTCACAATAGACTCTACACATTACATAGCAACATTTCCAAAAAATAAAATTACTAATGATGTCCCAGAAGTAAGAAACGTTCAACAATACGTTGAACAAATAGGACACAACTATGCATTGGGTTTTCAATGGTCAGATCCCACCGACACAGGTTACAACCTCGAAATTGAAATAGGAGAAAAACTCAGTTACATACCGCGAACGTGGTGGATTCAAGAACAATCAGATAGCCTCCTTGGCTTCCACAAAAACTTTTTCTTGCCAAAATATTTTCAAACAATTCAAACAACTTATTCCTACGCACTAAACACGAGACATTACTTTGCAGAAGGTTTTTTTGTAAAAAAAACAGGTGTAAACTACTTCCAACAAAACATCCGTGAACATACACCCGCAATTACCTCATGGCCTATACCAACACAACAAATTAACATAAAACATCCACCGAATGTGTATTTCCAACCACATTTAGGAAATTTAGAAACGATACTTCCAAAAGTTCTTAAAATCGTTGAAAGATCACCACGCATCGAACAAATTTCAAAATGCCAAAATTACACAGAAACTTTCCACACTATACAACAAGACCGCTCTAATTACCACCAAACAATTTCAGATCAAGAGACACAGTTGCTTCCCAACATATACTCATATGAACAGACACATTATGTTCGGAGTGACCAACAAACCAATAACATAGCACAAGCCAATTTACAACGACGCATCGACGACAAAGCCCAACTCTTCAGCTTGCTTTGGAAGAACGTGCAGCCTCATATCGCAAACCTGGAGAGCAATTTGTTAACATATTCTTTTGAACATAACGAACAAATTAGACTGGAAGCCGAAAAACGCCTTTATATGACGTTCACTTACCAACGAACATGGGTAGATGCACGAATTTCAGAAGCTCGCCTAAATAAACAACGTGCTTACACACAACTTTTATACGAAAGCAATTATTTAAGTGCAATCATACCTGCCATACACCAACGCTTCCGTGAAATGTATGCTATGACCTTACAACATAAAACGATTCACCTATTACGCCATTCCAGACACTTGCAACCTTACGTTTTATATCAGCACATCATCAAAAGTGATTTCGTCCGAAGTTACCCACTTAAATTTGACGCCAAACGAGCGACTCCTCAGCGACCCTACATTCCTTTCTCAACCCTCAACATACAACCTATAAACAGCAGCTCTCCGAACCCAATCACTCCGACACTTACGCGAACTCCAACCCAATTCATTAAATCCAACACTCAAAAAATAACTTTAAGCAAACCAAAAACAAAGCTAAACAAAAGTACACACCACATTCACAATCAGACATACATGGTTCTACCATGGCAATGGTCAAATACATCCAACATACACCAAGAATCTTTCAGGACAAAATTCACTATCTCCTTCATCAACCGCCAATTTTATACACTATTGCATATCATAAACAATAAATATATCGCCACTAGACGCTTTCTAGTAAACCTTTTTCACAAACGTATCAAGTGCGACACCTAACGGTGATCCCAACTAATAATGCGTCGCAACGCTTATTCTTTTGCACAGACAACCATACAACCTTATTAGTGTATAAACCGATAGGATGAACATCTCTACACATCTGCTACACTTCATGCTGATCCTACATACATACGCCAGTCAGCGAAAATATGCCTCAAACCTATCGTCACTGATAGAAACACTCCGAAAAACTGGGCTTACCGCACACAATATTTCAAAAAATTTACATTACAATCACATCGAAAAACTACCACCACTTGCTTACATTCCATCTGATTTACAAAACTTCCATCATCAACTGACTCATTCTTGGGTCACTTACTCAATAAATAAAGCAAATCCAACTGCATACCCACCCACGGATGTTAATCCGTCTTGCAATAGTTTCACATACAACACTTTTCATTGGTCTCCCTTACAGTGGACTTCTATCACTGACAGTTCTTTTTCAAATATAGATTTCCAAATGTTACAATTACAACTGCCGTCACAAACTCAAGTCACTATAGCGCAAACAAATTCACTCAGGAACACAATCACTATGTCGCACGACTCGCTACACGAGGCATTTTTATTCATGTCAAAAATTCTATCCTATTTTTACGAAAAATATACAAATATAACATTCAAACTCAATAAATATACAGATCCGACACTCCCTACAAATGCCATAAATTGCACAATAGGCTTACATGACTTACCATCCATACTGGAAGTAATCCAACCCCGAGGAGAAACTCGAATACTTTACACAACTCCTTGCATCCTAGAAAAAATCATACGGATACAAAAATTAACCTGGACCGAATATGCAGTGCACTTCCCGACCTCAAGGATACGCAACATCATACAACAACCCTTAAGATATTTCAATTCAACCACACGTGAACAAACACTCACATTTCAATGGCCATACTTAAACCAAACCGCTTTCAAATTAATGATCCGAGTCTCACAACAATGAACAAGTCTGCCTAAAATTTGGTGGATCCTACCATACGACAAGCCTTCTAATGTATCATAAAAATCTTTTCGCACCACCGTCGATAAAAACACGAGCTACAACTTATTCCTACGCGTTTCAAAACAAACACCATTACACCAGGGGAGGATGCATTTCTCAATGCAAGCACAAGAACCTACATCAAAAGATCCGACAACAAACATTACCGATCACCAAGTGGCTATTACCAACAAAAAACATTCAGGGATTAACTCCCACACGATTTTACTGCCTACCTCAATGCGGCACAATTGAAAGTCACATGAAATTCTTTCACCAACATGTACCATCCTGGTGGCCACCCTCTGTCAGTGACAAATGCAATTCACATATTTTAAACTTCACTAAACTATCTGAACGACAGAGAATAAATTTTTCAAATCTTAGACATCTCAATCCTTCCTTAAATAACACGATTTATACATATGAAACAAATAAACCTATAGAGTTCTCCGGACCACTACAGACATTCCAATACAAATTATCACACCTCCACAGACGTGTACAACAAACGACTCGCATGTTTACACAATTATGGCAGCAAACATATCCCCAATATAAGAAATTAGAAACTACAATAACCGAAAGTCTTCTACTACAGGACAATAGTCTGATTTATCAATCAGAACTTTTACATTACACTAACAATGAACACGAACTTGATCGAAACACATTAAAAATGTCTACTGCCGCGTACTTAGCAAACTATAACATAAATGAATTCAAAGACAATTACTATCATCTAAACGAAAGGTTCAAACAAATGCAAGATTACGCAGAACAAATTTACTCTTTTAAATACATGACCATCGTTTTGCAAGCAATACAAAACAGAACCGATTTACAACCCAACGTTATCTATTCACACAAATTCCACAATGGGTTTCTTCAAAGCAAACCAATCATGCAAATTTTAACGCCACAATTACGAACCTCTCTCGTTACTCCGACGAGAAACAATCAAAAAGAACGAACAAACATGCAACAAACTTCAAATAGTCATAAAAGGTCAACAGTTAAAAGTTCACTGAACCTCAAATCCACTCTAATGACATCCAAAGCCGCTCCCTTCAGTATGGAAATAAAATCAACTCTAAACATTCCAAAGGAGATTTCTACAGCGCAAAGCACATACACCTATTCATTTACACCTGAACCCTACCAAACGATAAAAAATTCGCTCAAAAAAATAATGGAAGTTTTCATGCATTACATCAAACATTCACATTTCCTCTACAACTCTGTACACATAACTGCGTACTCATATATACGACATGTTTCTGAAATATTAATCGCACTATGTAAATGAACAAAATAACCTTTTTTATCGTCCATATTATGATGCTACTATATTTTCTCATTTCAGATACACTAATCCTAACATCTAACCACTAAACATAAAAACACAATCTTCCGGACAAATATCACCTACCGCTAGAAAAACATGACTGAAAAGACATCTGAAAAGAAACTGTTAAAACGCATTTTCAAAAGCAAAGAACATGATGAACCAACCACAGCGCATGACATCGAAAAAATCGTCATCGAACAAAACCAATCAGCAAAACAGATAAAGAAATTAGCCGATGACATTCAACAAAATCAACACAAAGCAGCTGTAGGCACTAATTATCTGGTCTCACACATCAAACATTTCAAACATACAGAGAAGAGACGTCAAAAACTAACCAATCAATACATAAAGCAACAACGCGAAGATCCTACTTTATCACCTTTAAAAATAGTGCAAGCAGTAAATCAAGAATTAGACCCTCTACCTCCCTACACAGAAACACCCAGTGCACCTCCTGCTAACTTATACCCTGAGTTGCAAGCGAACCACACAGACATACAAACAATCGACCCCTTTGCCCCATCCACTCTAGGTAAAACCCTACAAAGTCTGGCCATACCAGACTTCTCCCTAGATGAACCATTACCACGAAATCAACTAGCCCTTCAAAATGAAGTGACCGCACAGACCCAACTTCTGAATTATTACCAAAAAATAACTACTCCACTTCCAGAAAAAATTGCGAGCCTCCTTAAAAAAATCCAGTTACTCAAACAACTTCAAGACAGGCTACCTTCCTTTTACCAGGACGACAACACACTAAAGACAGTTTATAGAAACCTTACTAAGACCACACTTTCTTCGGCATCACAATCGCTAAATAGGTCACGCGCACCCACCCCATTCACACCGGACCACTCGCTATTTACAACGGGCTCAACCATACACGATACCTCAGACTCACAGAAGCCAATAAACAAAACCCCTTTCCTAGAATACACAAACGCACCATTAAATCTCATCATCAACGCCTTAAATGAACTACAAATAAATACCCACGAATCCCACATCTATTGGGAATTTCAACTCAGCAAACTTCAAGATAATCTCATCTCGGATTATGTCCGACAATCAAAAGCGACATCCCTCACGCGATCAGAAACACTACAAAAATTTACAAAATTAAACAAACTATTACACGATATTCAAAAAAACTTCAACGAAAACACCCTAGAGCAAAATACAACAAGCACGAGTGTTCCACAAAACAGTTACCAACACCTACATCTCTTTGTCTCTCCGGAGCAAAATACTACCGAAAAACAACTATCTTGCTTACAGAACCACATCGAAAATGTCAACACTATTCTGCAAAAACTTCAACCAAACACAGATCAAACCTTAATCAAACATTACCAAACCGAACTTCTTCATCTCGATAATCTGCGAACTTTACTTCAAAGTAAAAATCCGGCTCAAAGCGCAGGATTTAGCTCGCCTACTCATCTAGACAAAGGACAGTTACTAACCCCTCCAAACCCAGTACAGCCAAGTTTCCAAACCCCAAATATTCTGCAAACACCCCGAATCAATCCCGCACCTGCATTTTATCCAGAAGTAAATCAAACACGCTTCATTCCAAAAATGCTGTTAAACCCCCTCGAACTTGGAGATGAAATACAATGGGCAAGACTAACACAAGCCACCTTAGAAGAATTTCCATACATAGATTCAAAGTTAAAATTAAAAGCACTAACGCAACACCTCATGAAACACCCAGCAGCTAAACAAGCTGCTGCAGCACAACTTCTACAAGCAATCCAAGACCCTCTTCATGACCCATTAAATGGATTTTTCACCTGGCTGTTTCAATCATACTCTCTATCTCGACAAGAACAAAACACCAACCTCAGAAAAGCGATAGAAAAACAAAAATTCGATTGGTCCAGCAATCCGGCAATTGACCTACAAAACGCCATAGCTCAAGTTCACATGAGTCTGAACGAAATCAATAACAACGAAATTTTTCGCGAAACACTACAAGATGCTTTGAAATACAAGCTTCAACCTTACTACCATTTAGTAGCTAACACACCGATTCCAGATTTGCCAGAGAAACTTCGCTTCATCTGGAAGAAGATCGCAGTACCGACGACAAACACAAAAGATCCTAACCCCCCCAGTGAACCTATCATACTTAACACAACAACCCAACCGATACCGCCTAACGAAATAAAGGAAACCTCACACAGCATAACACCTTCACCACCTCCACAAAATAACATGCGCGAATCACTCATGCATGAAATAAAAGCAATACACAAACAAATAGGCAGAATACACCAATTACAATCCACCCAAGATCAGCAACGACCACAGAAAAAGCCAGAAACTCGAGCATGCTTTCGATGTGGGAAAATCGGACACGTCGCAAAATTTTGCAGATCCAAACCACAACAACCCCCACCAAATCGACAAAACCGATTTCCACCGAGAGGAAATACTCAGCGACAACAATTCATGTCACGATCAAATCAACTTCGCAGACCTTTTCAACAAATACAAGATAACACTTATCCCAATAGAAACGGTGCATTTCGATCAAACGATAATCGACAAAGACGAAATTACAACAACTATGATCGACAACAAACCTACAACAACAACTATCGCCAACAACGATTCAATCGCCAACTAAACAACAGATTTAATGCTAACCCGCGCAATCCGAACAGTCGGGACCAATCTCCTTCACATAACTCGACATGCCCCGATCAAACGAACAACGGACAAATACCACACGAGACTCCAAAACCTATAACTATAGTCGACCTGCACAACATGCAGAGGACAACTTTGAACCAAACCTTTCGGCATCCCAACGCTGGAACACCGAAATTAAACGACCACCCTTTCCGTACGATAGAGTAATGGCAGAACGGGCATTTGCCATGCATTTCGACATAACACCGAATTCCACCCCAGACTCATCACCTGAACAACATTTTTTAGAAATGACCCAATCGCCGTCATCCCCACCTACATAATTAACACAGAAATGAATCTGGAAAACGATCAACAAGGATTTATCTTTTTAAAAGATTTGCAACAACCACGCTCGTTTCTATTGGACTCAGGCGCCAATTGCAATCTAATTTCATTGCAACACCTCACACACAATGAAAAACAAACAATTGACAAAAAATCTGTCATAAAGATAACAGGCTTCAACAAAGTCCGACTACATTTTCACTTGGGAAAGTGGAAATCCCTGTTCACACGAAACAACAATCTCCAAAACTCCAATTCCACGTGATGCCTGCACATACGTTAAATTACAACATCATAGGCATTCACGATATACGCAAACACTTCTTATCTAATCTCGTTGACAGCAATAACAAAGAACACTCCACGTCAACCTTGCCCACAGGATCTACTTCTCCTTCTTCACTCACATCTTCGACTCCGATGCACTGTTATACAGTGCAGATACAGAAAATAGGAAAAAAACAAGTTCTGCCTACAACAGCTACACAACAACTTCTAACCTATGAACAGGCGTCGCAGATATATGCTGAAATACCAACTCCCCCGATTGAAAAACAACAGCCCCCGAAACCACTAATAAATCAAGAATGGTTTAAAGCGCTTTGGACTTTATTTCCACGACTCACAATGGAACACGACAACCTCAGTGAACCAAGTAGACTACCCCACAAATTTTTTGTAAAATTAAAACCGGATGCTAAACCGTTCATCAGTGCGACCTATCAAATGGATAAAAAACGAACAGACGAAATGTTAAAGTTTTTGAAAAAGGCACTTGAAGATAACCTAATAATTTCAGTCCCTTGTCAATATATCAGCGCTGCTTTTATGATACCGAAAGCAGATCCCACTAAGCCATACCGCTGCATCATAGACTATCGCACACTAAACAAAGACACCGAAAGATTCGACTCGACATTACCCCGCATTGATGCCCTGAGAAACTTCGCAGCAAACGGACACATATACAGCAAATTAGACATAAGTAAAGCTTTCCACCACATGGAAGTAGAAGAAAACACAATCCCTCTTCTCGGCTTTGTCAGCCCACTAGGAACGTACTCCTGGCGAGTTGCGCCGATGGGGACTCGCTGCACCCCCGGCCAATTTACGATTAATTTGACCTTCGTTGTTGCCCTGGCAACACATTACTATAACGAAGATCGCAAACACCGACAACTCCCACCAATACTCCAGCCATACATGTGCTACATTGACGACATACTTCTCATTTCGAACAGTGAAGAAGAGCATAAGCGAGGCCTATATTACCTCGTGTATACTCTAAGTCGTTTTCACCTCACAGTCAATCTAGACAAATGTCAGCTTGGCATGGATAGCACCACATTCCTTGGACATTATCTTTCCAATAAAACCATTCAACGATCCCACAAATATGTTGACACTTTCAAACGCATGCCTGTACCAAAAACAGTACGAGACTTACGACGATTTCTCGGAGTTAGCAACTTTGTACGAAACTATCTTCCAAAAATCGCACATTTTCAAGATTCTTTGAATAAAATCGGTTCAACAGTCCCAAAAAACACAGTAAAAAAGTCAACATACAATGGACAACACCCCTCATAACTGATTTAGCCAAAATACGAAACTTAATAATAAATGCAGTCGCAAATCACATGTATGACCCTAAACTACCCTTATTCCTAGTTACAGATGCTAGCCTAAAAGCCATTGGATCTATGCTCTATCAAACAGATAAAAATCATAAAGTCTTACCATTAGGATTTTTTAGCAAACCCCTTACAACTGCACAACGCACGTATGCCGCCTTGGATATCGAACTTTTGGCTATTGAACAATCAATTCTTTTTTTTCACTTTTTGCTTGACTGCAATGCATTCACAGTATATACTGATCATAAACCACTGCTCACACTCCTAAAAGCTAAACACACACTGAACAAATTCAGACGCAGACGTTTACAATTTTTATCACAGTATGACATGGAAGTACAACACATTTCCGGCATTCACAATGAAACAGCAGATTTTTTGAGCCGAATATTACTAAAACAAGACCCAGACGTACCACAAATCAACCTCACACTAATGCAAGACTCACAATTCTCCAAACTCTTAACCCAATTCACAGAAAAGTTGAAACCAATCTTCACGGAAGAATTTCAGCAAAAGCTTTTTCTAGAACAAAAAACACAACTCGCAGATAAACAAACACACAATCAAATTGTCCAGAAGGACAATCTCTTCTATTGGAAAAATCCACAAGGACGACACTTCATCTGGATACCAAAGGATACATTCTTAATCACCTTAACTCTCGCCAACCACAACTTCCACCATCTTTCATGGAAACAAACATATTACTGTTTACGACGCTTATTCCATTTCCCAAAAATGCGTAAACTTATACGCGACATCATACAAAAATGTCCTACATGCTTACGATGCAAACCGAAATGACATCCAATCCTAAACCCATCAACTTCTTACCAAGTTTACGAGGAACCTTTCCAAACCCTGCACTTGGATCATTTCTATCTGGGCCCAAATATTCTTTTCCCACAAATGACAGAATGTCTTACAATTATTGATAGAAAAACTTCTTTACTCATGGCCATACCCCTTCCACGACCTAATTTCTTGTACACCTGGTTAGCACTACAAAATCACTGGATTTCGACACATGGATACCCATTATTGCTTCTGAGCGATAATGGAAGCGTTTTTAGATCAAAAGAATGGACAACTCACATAAAAAATTTAGGAATCGAACACCGCTTCACGCTGGTAGCAAATCCAGCATGTAATGGGAAAGTAGAACGTGCTCATCGCACCATGAAATCTATACTAAAATCATACCAGCAGCCAACGCTCTGGCCCTTCTACTTGGCACAAGTTGTCCTTGCAGTAAACACTCACTATGATCACGACTTGCAATCCACACCAGCATTTCGTGCATACGGCTTTTCACTAACCACCCCTGGCATACCCAACTGGGTAGATCCAGACACACAACGTTTCATCATTCACAAACGACAACCAACGCAAAGAAAAGAATACATTTCACCAGATTGGAAAACAGCCACACACGCTCATATAAGAATTCTCCAAAGAAAGCACAAGCTCGCACCACTTTACAAAGGACCTTTCCGAATCATTGATCGCAACGATCGATCAATGTTATTGGACGTAGACGGAAACTTGCAACGAATCTCTTACCTCCATCTGCACCCTCTACATTTCACACCGCAAGATGATTCACAAGTCCAAGCACAAGTAAGCCACCAAACACCATAAGAAGATAAAGATGTACTCATTTTTTGAAGATTTATACTGAAAGTGCAAATGAATTCTGACATGCTCATCACTCTCTATCCAACTCTTTCCAAATCTTTCCTACTTCTCCTCTTCTCTTCCTTTCCGATGAAACTGTCATTTTTCTTTTGCCATTCTCAAGACCCCCCGTCCGTGCGCCATCACATTCTAGTCGGAGACACCCGGTCTCAACAAGATCTACATGCCAGTCATTACAGCTAACTGACAATTAAAAATCTAAAACATGACTGATGATGAGTACACACAGCTCTCACATTCCGACTCTGACTCACCCTCGCTAAGGATTCGGAAGCGATGGAATGACTAGAAGAATCTCCATACTTTCAGTAACGTGCACATAAATCTTCAACTGCATAAACATACTTTTGCAGAATCCTGGTCTTGAAGAAATAACACCACCGGAAGCACCGCCCGAAGACGCACCAACACCGCAGCAATGCACATCTCCTACAGAAGCATACAAACTACAGAAGGACAATTTACAACGGCTTCCACCTCAACCCTTTGAACAACCTCCAATACCCAAACTTGTCGACAGTTCCTCAAATGAATTATCTACCCAACCGCAACCAATCACAGTAGATTCACAAGCTTCCCCAAACACACACACCAAATCCAATCCCCAAAAACTAGCCTCTTCACCAAAAAAACACACGACTGATAGTGGAATTGAAACTCCCACTCCACAATTACGCTCTAGAAGAGCTCGTCCAATACATGTCAAACGACATCCTGATATGATATATTATTAAATACTAAACTTAGTTTTGTACATAAACTGTTTTAACAAAATATTTTTGTGTTTCAGAAAAGGTATACAGTAATAAAGTAGCACAATGAACAAATTACTCATAATATTGAATTTAACAACACTTTTTGCAATGTCACTTGCACAAACCAATCCTCCTTTACAACCTCATAGCAACAGTTTATTCATGAATATCTACAATGTATCTGATAATATTCTAACAAGATTGGAAGCT
>Ga0210059_1004800_pt1 | contig 21772 bp, 10 predicted proteins | sample Ectturendosymbi2_FD_188042 | JGI IMG/M metagenome (GOLD analysis project Ga0210059, IMG submission 188042) | Ecteinascidia turbinata endosymbiont from Florida, USA - Sample 2 (SPAdes) (version 2) | ecosystem: Host-associated > Tunicates > Ascidians > Unclassified | place: Key West, Florida...
CAGGTACCGCCATTGTTGCGTCAGCGTCATAATACCAACATACTAGAAATTCTAACTGGAACGCCGTACCGGCAATAATTCTTTTACCGGAACGGCGTTCCGGCTTACTTTCACCTCTGAGTAGGAGTCGGATTCCTAACAACACTGGCAGTCAGAGTCGGACAAAAATCCGACTCCAACTCCGGGTGCCCAGTTGGATCATTTTGTACATCACACCCTTAAATTGTGAATTCTTGTTGAAATGGTACAATTATTTTTGAAACTTTTGTTGAATAAGAAATTTCTTGCTGTGTACCACGATTTCCATTGATTTTAACAGCCAAAATTTAATTCCCTTTATGTTAAGGAGTCAGAAATTTTGGAAACTCGGAGTCGGGAGTCGGAAATTTTGGAAGTCAGAGTCGGATATTTCACCTTCGACTCCGCAACCCTGCTAGATTCAATGATTTTTAATATCTTTCGATGCATTTGGTTTGTGGATTCAACCAAGCCAGCTTTCACAGCACTGCCCCAACCAACAATTCCATAATTAAGATGTGAGTATGCAAACGAGTGAGTAATAGATACTTACTGGGAAGATTTTCTGGGATGGCAAACATTTTTATATTTCGAATGAAACCTAGTGATTTCGCAAACTTTTTCTAAGTCAGTGAATATGTGGTACCAATGTTAGTTTCTTACTGAGTAGACTTTGTAGGCTATATACAACCATAACGCCATGATGCATATGTAGCCTACATATGGGTCTGTCTACCTGCTCTTGGTCTTGCATTGAAGATAGGCTGATTTTGCACTGAAAATCATGTATTTCTTTCTTGTTGGGCTGAAAAATCATGTATTTGCTGTTAGTGTGATTAAAATACATGGTCTTCTCTTAAATACCCAGGTTACAGTTGCACTGAGTTGTTCATTTGCATTATGTAATAAACTTTTTTACTATTTTTATAACAAAGTGTACAAAACATCATGTTGCAAACATTTTATGCTGTTTACAGACGTTTCGCAATAACTTTTGAGTGCAGAACAGTCCTCTCACTTTTAGGGATTTTATCACTAGATTGGAAGTTTTGACCCTTTTCAGGGATTTTCGGAAAAGTTTGAAAATGTCTAAAATAAATCATTTTAGTGTCTTTTGCAAATCGTGTTTGGTTCTATTTTTAACACATGCTGCGTGTAGGCTACTTCGATAAAGATCAAAGTGTTTTTGATGATTTGTGTTTTTTACAGTTCAGGGATTTTTTATGTAAAATAGGTTTTTTTGGTAATGTTCTTGGGTTTGTAGTTGCATTTGTGAGAGACTTGCTGCAGAAGGGCAAAAATGAACTCGCTTTTGATAAGTCACGTTGCTCGCAATAACGCGGGCCAGTCGAAATCCTTCGCGTCGCTTGTCTTAACAATTATTGGATTATTTCCGGATTATGCGGCTGACGGTTTTCAAAAGCCGGCTGCAATGGTTTCAAGTGTTGAAACTGAGCTGCATTGCTCAATAACGCGTATACGGAATCAATTTCTACTAACTACAGTACTATCTAGGAAGTTCAAATGGTGATATTTCAGTGGTCTGGTAAATACTGAAGTAGGCCTGGTAGGCCTACACGGTATTGTATCTACCACAGCGATAATGCTTGCAGTTAGGGTCTACAAGTTGTAGGAGGTTAGGACTTTCCGCACACTACAGAACTGCAACGTAAGACTTTTTGTAGCCGTCTTCTGTTGTTTTCGTATGCTGAGCTGCAGTAAAGATTCACTGAGACTGATCATTAGATGATCTGGGCTACTGCACTGTCGTTGCTTGACTTTTTCTACTTGATTAGTTAAGCCTAGCCATAATTATAGTCAGTGAAAATTTAGAACATTTATACTTAACTTCGACTTCTTTCTTTCATTGTTTTTATGAATTGATGTGTCAAGTTTAGCTAGCTCCCAAGTGAAAGGTTGTTGCAGTGTGAAGAAGTTCTTAAATGCAATTTATTGCTCAAGTTAATGTTAAGGGATGTTTTTCAGTTGAGTCAATACCCACCCAGCCTTCGGTGTTGTTGGTAAGTTTTTCTTTCGTAAGCATGAACTGACAGTTTGAGTTAATGACTGAGGCTTGCTTAGTTGTTACACTGACTATCTCAGCAACTGGGTGAATAGACTACCTCCTAATCTAATGCAGTACTCAGGTGTAGTCTTCTAAATACCAAATAAAAATATAGTAGAATATGTCTTTTGTTATGGATTGCTCTTTGAAAAGTACAGTAACAGCATGAAATTAATAGAATAGAGGAGTTACATCAGAGCTAGTCCAGCTTTGCATAAAGTGTTACAATATGTCCACAAAACAGATTTTAGACTTCGTAGAATTAAAATCTGTGTTAAAATTGGGATATACAGTAGTGCATGCTTTCTAGATATTCCAAACTCTAACACTTGAGCAAGAAGTTATGAGTAGTAAGTGATAGTATTATGAATATTTTAAATCTGGAATCAAATCAAGTTACATTATATTCATTTGTGTACTGAACAATTCTTTCGTATGCACAATTGAGACTGTTCTGATTGCTGTTGCGTCTGTCATCTTCTTTCCCCATACAATAGATGTTTCTTTGTGAGTAAGTCCCTCAACATTATCTTGAATGAGCATTGGCACATCCATTCCAATGTGTTGATTGTTCCTCAGTTAGTCCAGTCACAAAATTATGGCATCATCCTTAAAAATTTCTTTACATCCTCTATCACAAAATTGTAGCATCAACCTTAAAAATTTCTGTACATGATCCACATTTGCTCAATCATTGCATTGGCCTCAGTGTGGGCTTTTAGCATTTCAAGCGAAAAGCATAAGCTACTAAACATAAAAATATCAACATAACATATCCCTGAAACTTATTTATGTACTTACTAATTTAAAATGTAAGCTTGTCTTGAATATACATCTGTAATAGTAAACCTTTGCCACTATTAAAAGCTCCAAGTCTGCTGCAAGCTCTTGATCAACTGACTACTGACTACAGCTGGTGCAAAATGATTTATGACCTACTTTATTTTTCCTTCAAAAACAAATGTGTGGTCTTAAATAGCAACTTTTATTTAACAAAAACACGCACATTAATATTTTGTTATGTTGCCCTTATTTTTTATGACCATTTGCAAGCGTTTAAGCATGGAAACACTAAACTTCTAAAATAATCTAAGCGCACTTCCTGGCACCAAACCTGATTTTTCAACTGATTTTTGAGGGTGTCCAGATTGGGGTTTTCTTTTGTTTCATAAGGTATTTAATTTTCTGCCAGCAATTTCCATTCGGTTTAAATCAGGCAGTTGCCAGGCCACTGAAGTATTTTGATCTGCTTTTGTTGGAGGCAATTGTATACTTTTTTAGACTTTAATGGCAGAGAGCATTATCTTGCATAAACACTTCACAGCCATGACTATGAAACAAATCCAGCATGTGCTCATCCAGTGCTTTTTATTCAAGTTTAAGCATTTTTTTTGGGCAGGAACTAAAAGCCAGCTCTGGGCCTACCCATTTCAACAGAAAAATCTCCCCAAACCATGACCGAATCTGGATGTTTAACAGTTAGAACTTTGAACCTGGGATCAAATTGATCAGATGATGATGGGCATCGAATGATGGAGGAACCATCCGAAACACTTGAAAGTTACTCTATTCAGAAAAAATAACTTTCTTCCGCTGTTCAGGGGTCCAGTGGACATGTTGTTAGGCAATCGCAATTCTCTGCTTCTTCATACTTTCAGTTAGGAGTGGTTTCTTGGCAGTTTTACGGCAAGAAAAACCTGAGTCCTTCTGGAGGCAATCCTGCATTGTTCAAAATGAAACGTTTTCAAGCAGCTCTGGGTGCAAATTTTTCACATCCAGGACTGTTAACTGAGGTTTCTTCTGGATTTCTATCCTCAAAAAGGTGTCTGCAGCACATGAAGTCTTTTTCTTCTTCCACCTCCAAATTTGTGCTGTACAACTGCATTGCTTGGTAGTCCTTTGTCTGAAGACAAAAGCTTCATAATGGTCGATCTTGCTCTTCTTTTATGTTTACATATGATTTTTATTGGTACTTTTTTTTACTTCAGGCAAGGATTCGAGCCTTCTCATCATTATTACTGTATTTTCCAGGGATGTTAAAATGGTACTTTCAAAAACAAACACTTCACTGATGATCTATACTAAACTATCTCTGACGCAGCAAAATACTCTTTCCTGAATGATGTCTCCTGAAGACTTAAATTCCTCCAATTTTAAGATGATTGTGACCTAACAATACCAATATTGCATTATTTCATTCATAATCACCCAGTGATCAATATGTCATGTGGTTTGCAGTAAATTGATTGAAGTAATAGTCCAGATAAGGATTAATGCTTATACATATGCAAAAGTTAAAATTTTGGGGCTAGGTCCTAAGTCATTTTGTTCCAGCTGTAAGTTCTGCTTTCATGACTTTGCAATGGTTTTAACCTGCACATACCTCTGCTCAAGTTACTAACTTGTTTCCACCAAGGTGACACAGTTGAATCAACCAGCAAATGTTTTCAAGAGTAAATCATTTTCACTCTGCGTACCCTCTGTCCTGAATTCTGCAAGCAGTTGTTTATGGGTGAAATGCTGAGGGTTAAAGTAAGGGCAAAGAAAGTTACCAAACTCAGGACTATGATGAACAAATCAAAGTACAAGCTGTGGCAAGCAACAACTAGCAAATAGGTTGTTCTCATGTAACTGCTTTCACTAAAACTGGCTCACCATCTGATGCCAATTATAGAGCAACAAAGCCACAGCTGTGAAATGGCAGTTGTGAGCAATGTGTTGTTGACTCAAGACAACAAAGTGGGCAGTAAGATCATTTGGCAGAAATGTGGTCTTGAGGTGATTATGGCTGACAGATGTACTGTGCGGAAGGGTTTCAAATGGAAAATATTGGAAAGAGAGATGAAATAGTGTATTTACCATAGTAATTTGAACCTGATTTTCGTTGATGTGAGAACCATACTATGGTCTTGTTGATTATAATGTTATAAATTGGTACGTGCTGCTGCAAACTGGCATAGCAGATGTTGAAGCAGAACTATGATAGTGAGGCATATGCTCACAAAACAATTGACTATCCCAAAGCTCTGAGTTATATGTTTCACTTAGCAAGTTGCATTTTTGTTTATATTTTGATTTTAAAATAACCTGTTACATCTCATGGGCCCTCATGAATCGTCAAGTATTTTTGTATTGTCAACAAAGCCAGAATGCTGCTTATGTGCAACAATTTCATATCTACAGGGTACACAAAATATTTTTATTATACAATTTAAATAAAGACTTAAAATTGAATCAACCTGCAGTAAAAATGGAAGGTGAACTTTTTCAAAACTTTTTGTCGATTTAAAGCTTGAAATGTGTTGACATGAAACAGTTGGAAGTACTGTATGCATCATAATTCTATGTGCATTTATTTATATTCTGTAAATTATCTATGCTTTCTGGTTGACTGCTTTTCCTATATCAATCCCTGTCATGGTATAACGGCCATAACGTCATTGCAAAGCATGGAATGTACAATGTGAACACTTGACAGACAGCATTCATGCAATATATATGCAAGATGGATACCTTCTGGTTTTAGCATTGCTTTCTAATTTCATACCAAGTAATTGCATAATCCATTTTATTGAATGGAGATTGTAAATCCCACACTGTAGCCCAGTGTTTTTCAACTGGGGGTTCTGTGGAACCTCAAGGTTCCGCAAGTAGCTGCCAAGGGTTCTGCCCCAACAGACCGAATTTGTTTGGGAGGAAATTTGCAACCACAGTTCTATGCAGTTGTAGCAATATAGACACTTGGATCATTGCATAGATTTCTGTCAGCAACACAAGCATTTGTGGAAGGTTCTGCTGCAGCAGTGTTGCCAGCCTTGTAGTTTTCCTGCAAATTTGGGCTTTTTTTTTTTTTGTGGAGTTGCAGGTTTTTTTTAAGACTTGCAGGTTGCATATTTTTGGGCTTGTTTTAATCGAAATTTGCTTGTTTTTTGCAGATTTCTGTTTTGCGGATTGCATTTTTATTAAATTTTATGGCACTTTTGCTGTTTCAACTTACTGCCAAAGGCATATTGGGCATGTTTTTATGAAAATTTGCTCATTTTGGGCTTGCTTTTTCGGATTTGCCTTCCTGCTTTTTTATGTAATCTTCTCTTGTTGATTTTTCATTTTGTTGAATTTTCTTGCCAACGCATGTTGGGTTTGTTTTTTCGGTTAAATTGCCTATTTTTGGCTTGTTTTTCAAATTTTCTTGCGTCATTTTGCAAAATAACCTGGCATCACTGCGCTGCAGCAACAAGGTTGAAAAACACTGCTGTAGCCTATCATTTATTGAGAAAGTACCTAGGTTAATGGCACAATACAGTTGAATAGATAGAGTTAAACAATGTAAGTGGCCTGGTGGGATGGAGCACACACTATCGAAGCTGGCAGGCTAAGTTTGTATCTTGTTTGGGTCAAACCAAAGACATGAAAAGCGATGCTTGCAACTTGTCCAATCTTGTGCCTGGCGTTAATGGATAGGCACAGTGGCAAAGCTTTATATGTAGTGCTGCCATTGGCCTGCCACCGCATCGCTGACAGTGCAGAGTCTAAAGAGATGGATGCCATAGCCCACTGACGACTCTTCTAAGGGAGTATAAAGTGTGTATAATGAAACCTTTTTTCTAACCAAAATACTGTCACACATAGCCCAACGTTTTGATTTAAGACATAACAATGTATGAAGCACAGATTGAGTGAGAAGTAACAGTGCTGTTGCTTCAAAGACAGAGCCATGTTTAAAAACCTAATGACATCATATGGCATGATCACGCAACTGCAATGACAGCAAAGATTGCTTTTATCATAATTGTTCGGAAAAAATAGGTGGCTTTTGTTGCACTAACATGATGCTTAGTTAAGCTTGTGCAAAGTACAGCAATATACAGCTGTACTGCTAACTACTGTACATTCATTTTATGATCATTAGTTTGTGAAACACTGCAATGACAGATTTGGCTAAAGAATGCATTTTGGACAACATGCCATGACAAACCGGTCTAAAAAAGATGAGCTTTAAAGCATCCCTGTTGCCATAGATTAGTACCATTACAATGTTATTTCAGTCAAGGAAACATTTTTTAGCATTTCTATTAACAACATGTACTGTTTTGCACTAATTCTGGATAATCACATATTCCAGTTAACTGCGTAAAAAAGCTTGCCTAATTGAAGGTGCAATTAACTACATTCTTTTTTGCATGCTGGCAAGATTTTTAAAAGCCCTTCATTGCAGAATCAGTTTACTTTGGTCAATAGCATTGAGTAAACAATTGAGTAAAATAGTACTGACTAGAAAAACATTTATGAAATTAACAAATTGAAATTGTATTATTTTTGAAGTAAATGTAAAACTTAAGAATTTCTTATCTGTAATACTTGCATGGAATTGTTTCTAAGGTGGTTTTGCACATACTTTTTAAAAAAGCAGCTGGCCTAAGGTAGTGATCTCTACACACTGCTCAGGCAGGTTCCATCTAACATTTTCTGTCAGTGTGGGGCATTCCTAGGCTTTTCACCACAAAAGTTTGTTCAGCATAAGGGGGCCATTGATTTCAGCTTTGCAAGCCATTTTCGGTATGCACATGCCAGTTGGTTTTGACCAAGCAGAGCATAATTTGATCATGACTCCTTGTTATAAGTGAATCACAGTGTGGATTTTGAACACCGCCATTCAATATATTATATTCCATCATCAACTTGTAAATAGTGGATGTAATAGTTTTCAAACAATCTAATCATTCTCTGGTTTGATAAAAACAGTTACATGATTCAATAGGTGATTGCACATGAATTCAAGAGCTTACCACTGCTCTGTATTAAGAAAACCAAAGAGTGAATTTTTTTTGTGTATATATGTGAATATATTTTTCTACGCTATGTCATGATATACATGTGTTCATAATTTCATCCTTATGACAAAGCAAAGTTGGGTTGACTCATTGATTTTAATCCTCTCGGGGATAAATTGGTTTCTTGGCTGTAACTTGCAAACCACTAACACTAGATTGCCACTCAAGGGCTCTAAAGATGAGGATTTCACATAATTTATTTTAAAAGAAAAAACAAGTAAAGTGACACTTGAACTTTTTTCTCAGGCCCCAATCACATCATCAAAAACATCCTTGACCTACCCCAGTTCTGACGTCACTCCAGAGTGTTTGAACAGTTCTCTGGCAAGTTGTGGCCAAACATGCACCTGTTGCAATCGAGACTTAGTGGGCTTTAAAGGGTAAACTTGCACCATTGGTCAATGTGAATATTTCAGACTTTTATTTAGTGACAGTGTGAAAACATGCATGATTTGTTGGTGATGCAATCAGCAATGCTCAGACATACACCAGCTTGGTATCAAATTAATTGTGAATTGCAGCTGTACATTGCCAATTTGACTGCACTATCGAAGTGCATCAATTGATTTCATTCTTCATAAATTAAATTTCGATTAGTGATATGCAAACTACTGCTGCAAACAACCTTAGTTCATTTTAATAATTTTAAATATTCTCAACAGTGCTTACAATGTCACTTTGTTCAATAATGAAAGATGTGTGTAGATTGGCATTCAACGTAACTAGTGTTAATATATGTATAATTTTGGGTACATGCCCAGTAGTGATAAATTCAAGAACACTACATGCAGAAATATATTCATTTGTACATGCCGAATTGAACTACAGCTGAAATGTTGGAATAAGATGAAAAATCTTTGTGCTGGCTTGCATGTTATCAATACAAACAAACAAAGCATACCCAATCTTCCAAGCTTTGGTATGCAGAGTTGACCAATATGTTGATAAACTATAGCTTAGTCATAAATTCGTTAACTTTACCTGTCAGGTGTAATTGCCAATTTACCAACTTGCATGAAGTTGTTTAGGTGTACAATCTTCCCTTACAGTAAGGACTGTTGCAACTTGTGCAACAGTGTGAAGTAAAGAAAGTAACAGTGTGACACTTTGACCACAAATTGAAATTGCAAATGGAGTGTAAGCCTTTGAAGTTGGAACAAAGGTCCCAATGTCAGGACTTGCAAGTCCAAACAAGCTAATTGGAAATGCTTTGGCTTTTAGCAATGCGATGCAAACCAGCATTTGGTTCATGCACTGCACTCAACGTAGATGGCAGTAAAATAAATTAGGTATCAATATAATTTTTGCAATGTCCAATCCCTGCTGAGGTAGGTCTGCTTAGCTGCACTGCAGATTACTATAGTGGAATGGATCAGCAGCATTTCAGTTGCACTGTAAAAAATTGTCAGATTTACCTGTTAACAAATTTTATTAACAGATTTCATTGTGTTGATTCCAAAGTAGAGATCATATGTTTGCAGCTAATTTTCCTCTACACATATTCACACCACACCCTTCAAACTTGCTACCTTCGGTCACCAAACACAAAACTACCGTATTTTGTGGACTACAAAGTGCCCCAGATTATAAGGCACTATATCAATTAACAATCACTAAATGGTTTATTTTCAAACATAAGGGGCATTGATTTTCCAAAACTCTATTAAATTCTTCATGAGTTTAACAGTTCCTGTAATGTCCTGACTGTCCATCAAGCAGTGTGACTTTGCTGTTACTATCCATCAAGCAGAATACATCAGACGCATTGGAATAAAAGGTGTGCCGTCAATTTTTGAGAAAATTAAAATATTTTAAGTATGTCTTATAGTTTGAAAAATATGTTATTCTTGAGCCTTTTGGTAAGAATTGAAACATGTTTGTCTTGTACTCATGCCCTAACATATTTGTCTTGTACTCAAGGGTCTGAGCATCAAGTAAAAACAACACACACAGCATGCTAATTTGGCTTAAAGTAGTGAAAATCAGTTGAACTACCACTGGCTTGATTTTGTCAGTGAACAAAGATTAAGCTAAGCTTAAATTGCTATGGATCTTAACTGAAGATGTACAAAAGTTTTACTGAGGAAGGATTTTTGGTGTGTGTCAGAGATGGACAAAGCGTTTTTGAAGCTGTTGCTTATTACAGTGCTGCAAAGCATGAATTGCTTTAATTTTAGCAAAATTGTGTTTTATTCATATTTTGTTTTTCTGCCTGGTTACCAAATTTGCTACTAAATTGCTAGATAAAGCTGGTTTTAGCCGTGCATGCAAGGCTGACGTTTATCAGGAACTTCTTGTCAGTTATAGGCAATATACAACTTCCTAACACTATGAACTGCTTCCTATTTGACTCTATAGTTAGCTTTAATGTGATTGGTCATTCACTCATGACAACATGAGTATGCAACTTCAGCTGATACGAACTCTGGCTTAGGACTCTCTCAAAATGTGTTAGCATTCATAAGACGCAAAATGTCTGAAGAAGTTTTGATCTAGTGCCTCATTGTTTTATTGTCATTCTTAACATTTTTCACTTCATTTTTTATGAAGCATATTTATCATGGCTTGTCCGTACAGCAAGCATCAAATTGATTTCAAATAACTGAAGGTCAGTATATTCAATACAGGATGAACTCTGCTTCTCCAAGACTACATTAAGTTTTGAAGTATGCTTTGTTATAAAGTTGTGAATAAATCTGTTTGCCACAAGTGTTGCAAAATTTAGTTTTCCTGACTTACATGTTGGAATTGTTGATGGGTTACCAGAAAAAATGAAATTTGCTATAAAAGGCAGGCACCACAAATATATGGCCAATAAATTAACAGCCACAAAGTTGACAACCTGCTTGGGAATAGCAGGTTGGGTGACAACATCAGGCTATGTGTCAAGAGTGTGGAGTAGGGATATTTTGTTTGCTTGTTTCATAACACGTGGTAGGTAAGGCTCTTGGTTAGGTTTTTATCATTGGCAGCACGTTGTGTCTAATCAATATTTAAACATTTGACTAAGAGTTGGAAATTTGACAAACAGTGAAGTTGTTCATTATCATTTTGCCCGAAAAGCACATGGGCAGGTTTCTTGTGTCATCCCAGGTAAGGGCTTGTGTTGGTTGGCATTTATGTAATTGCTTGTGTCAAATATTATGTTGTGCTGATTGAGTTTCTTGAGTCAAGCATATTTAAACTAATATTGTAGCAATCCTTCTCTTGACCAAAATGTTAATTTTTCTCGTTTCATTTGCTTGTGTGGATTATAATTGTAAAACATACATTTTCTGTGCTGCACCCAAACCTACTACGTGTTTGCTAGTTGGTTTACCCATTTCCTATGGCTATTCTTAGTTGACTGTAAGCTGATCTCAATCCAGCGTTTGTAAATCACACAAGTGGAGATCATTTGGCATGTTTGTGTTATGCTTTTGTGTCACATTTTAGCACTTGGTCTAAAAATGTTGCTACCATTTGAAACATTTTTGTCACAGTTAGGAATATAGTTCACTTGGTACGTTATGCCATGTGCAATGACATGGAAAGCTCTCCATTCTTATAATCATATAGCTTTTTCAATGGTCATATTCAGGTTTTTACTTTGCTACCCTGGTTTCACTAAAAATCAAAATGTTTCTATATAGGTTAGCGTGTAATTTTACTGTAGCACATCTGAAAATTTGCCACTCATATTTTTGTTTGGGTTGACCACTCAGCTGAATATTTAATAAGCAAATGTATTGGACATCATTACAGGTAAAACTGTATGCATTTTCTTAACGCACATATTGTTTGCAGGCTTCGGCTAATGGCATTGAGCCAATGATTTGCTGTTTGTGATGAAAAGCCTTGCTGCTATGTCAATGTGCTATACTCCTGCTAGCCTTTTAGGTTTATTATTTTTTCTATTTTGCAGATTGATGATTGCTTGACTTAACCTGAATGAATTTTCTGTTTTTTTCATTACTGATATAGATATATTGTTCAGAAATAATCAGTGAGGGATTTTTGTTGTTTGGCCCTTAAAGAAAGAGAAATGGGCAATACACCTACAAAGAAAGGAGACCAAGCAGAAAGTGGTAAGCCTACTCTAATCATTTCCCTTTTTAATGCATTATACATTTCTTTATTTTTTCTTCTTTCAAGCATAGTTTCAGTAAATTGTTCAGACCGAAAAATGTTTTAAGTGTTCAAGAAAATAGCAGGTTCAGGCGCTTTTTAAAATTTTCTGAGAAATGTGCTTCATTGATTTTCTGGGAAATGTACTTGATCGGTATTTAGGCTCATGTATACTGCTAAATGTGTTGTGTTAAACATTGAATTCTCAAAACATGAATAATTTATTAACATGTTTCATTCAAAATCAGTGATATGGCAGGAAGAAATAATGGCTCTGTTTAATTATTTAGGATGTAAAACGAATACATTGTTAAACGTAAAAAGTTTATTGTATAGAGGATGTAGTAATTGCTATGCTTGCTGTGCCAACAGGTCCATCATTCACGCAATAACTATGTTGTTTGTGTAGTAAGTTGGCTTGGTAGTTAGATACGTGATAAAATATAGCATTCTGAGCGATCAAAGCACGTGCTAAAAATATGCCAACACAAATGATTTGCAAAAATTATACACATTTGCAAATGTGTAAGCGGTATGAAGATGCCTATTATTTCGGTATATGCTTCTACACTTGATTTTAAGCTTCAAGTTTTCCTTCTCTAATGTTATGCATCAAATAGCAGGTTTATCTGTGGCAACGTAACCACCGCCTCTTGCAAAATGCTGCTTTTGTAATGTACGCGCTTGTTGCACACGTTTTTCTTGTTCATTAAAAAGTTTGTTGTACTTGCACCAACAAAAGAGTGAATGCATTACCATTTCAGAAAAAGTTTAGGGCAGTTACAGGAATCTGATACGTTACTAGTGGACACATATCGATTGTTTTTTTGAACCTCGGATGTCTACTCGATGTTCCAAATGTGCAGGGTTTGATGAATAAAGTCTATTTAAAAGTACTTTTAGGCTTTTATAGTTAGTACAACTTTTCCGTACATATTTTCATTCTGAAATGATTTCTACAAAGATTTGAATGTGTTTTTACATGTGTTTTTGGAACAAAAAGGTGTTTTTTTACAGGTACTTAAAAGTGCGTAATTTGTGTTAGGCAGTTTTGTTAGCAGCGTTCTAGGAAAAACAAGCGTAAAAAGTAGGTGTATAGGTATTTAGCGCCTAGTGGTCAATATTGCAAGATACCTACTTTTACATTTTTTTCAGAAGAGGACAAACAGTGACATGAAGCACGTAAAGTATAAGACTCGGTTGTAATCAAAATCTGGTTTTGATTTTTAAACAAGCACAAACACAAGTGGATTTTTTTTATTAACTGAAAGAAACCCCTGATTTCGCATCGAGCTTTTTTGCTTGTTATACTTATATGCTACTTTTTCACGGATTTAAGGGTTGCAAAATCTGCTAATCAACGTGTCTGTTGCTAATTAAGCATCGGTTTGTGTCGAATATTTTTGGTTTCTGTGTTCCCGGGCACAGTTAACATTTAAAAAAAATTTGCCCAGGTTTTAACTGTTTCTGTGGATCAGTTTTGACTTTCCTGGCAGTGTTACCTTTTCTGAATTCGGCATGAATTTGAACGTAACCATGGCATGAAATTTCTTGCACACTTATGTATCAGTCACCTGATCTGCATATTGATCCTTGTACATGAATATGTCGCTGATTGGATGGGGCTGTGTGTTCTGTGATCTGCCCATACCTACATTTTTTCCCAAAAAAGTTCTTAACTAGAAATATTTCCTGAGCCAAGGTGTGGATAACAGCGTGTCGCAAGGAATTCCACAGTCCTCCTGACCCAGTTCAAAGCAATCTTTTGTCCAGAAGTGACTTGCGATTGGGAAGTGATTGATTTTTATGGCAGTGTTCGTTTGTTTGGAGATATGACGTCCATGAATAAAAAACAGTATGCTTTGAAATTGCCAGCGACAGAAATGTCTGTCAGCAGTCTAAATTTCTTACGTCACCATGCATTTTCCTTCGAAACCCATCTGAATTCCACACTTTTGTGATTTTTGAACGTGGTTTGTTCTTTTCATTTTAAGTTGCGGGCAAGGAAGTATTAAACCCTTCGTAATGTTGTCACCAAATTTGGAAGTTTGGCATGTTTATGAGGTTTCTTTGTCTTCATCGTTCATGTACGGCGTTTCATCTGAAAATTGACGGGTGCAGCATCATGTGCTACATAGTATCAAAATTTTATAGGTTTAACTCACTCTTACGGTTTATTTGATAATAATTCGCACACTGAGTGATACGTTCCGTTACAGCTTGGCGCAAGTATTTTTGCCTGGTCTCGTACCGTTGCACAGATTGTTTGGAATAAAAGCAAGATTGAAATGGGAAGAAGCGTTCGGAGAAAACAACAAGCAATGTCAATTATATCTGTTGACACCGTGTTAGGTTTCTTACGGCTGCGCACGCAGATACCTCGATGCAATGCTGTGGCAGCAATGGCTGGTTCTTGGTGATTAATTGTGTCTTTTGCTGTGGCAACAGAATCCCAAAGGCATTGTCCGCATCGCGATCAATACTCTACCGCTGTCCTTTACGTTAAGGTCTCACCATAGCCCGGTGAAGGACGCTCGTTTCTAGAGGTGCTGCTCGCGTCTGTAATGCGCAAGCTTGGATTGCAACTGCCGCATTGACGCTTCAGCAAAAGCGACCGACCCAGCACATTGTAGAGCTTGGTGCCGATTTGGTTCTAATTGCGTGAGCCGCGAAAACGATCGCAATATTCTTTCAAATTTTTCCAGAGCCGAACTGATTTTTTGGGAGCCATCAGGCAGACTTAAAGTTTTGAAGTGTCTGAGTGTTCCTTCTTTGGTTGTGGGGATACGTGAGCTCCATTTCTTTACTTTCTCGGAGAAATACAGCCTTTTTCTAGTGACTCGTAACAGGCAGTTGCTACATTTGGTGCTACATAAAATTTCTACTAAACTGTTTTGCTTAAACTGTCTGAACGGTATTGGAAGGTTTGATTGTTTTTATCTAGTTAGTCTTGTACTTCTTGGGTGACTGTGGTCTTATTTCACCTCGTTCAAGAATGTTTTAAAATTTTGCCGGTCAGTCGCATAGGTGGCAGTGGAAGTAGCTGCTGTTGAAATATCACGTGGTAGAGCTGTTGAATGGAAGTGCTGCCACGACCGCCTTTATCACATTCACACAAAGGATCACAACAAACTGCAGAATAAGTTCAGCATTCCTCATAGCCTAGCCTACGGTTTCTCTTGCACGTTTTTTTGTCATTACTGTTTCTTTAATCATATTTGCATTTCACGATCCCCGTTGTGAGGAATACATTGCAAACATCGCCTGGTTCATCACATGAACTTTAACACCATTTACAAAGCTCTACGTATCTCATTCCCAAAGACTTGTTGACTTTTTGCGGACTAGAAGGTCGGTGAAATTTATTGCAAACCTCTGACACCTAGACAAGCAAAGAGTGGCAGGCTCTGTGTAGCTACTCAAAACATGTAAGCTGTGCCTTATGCGAGTTCAATGCAGTGGCACTACAGCCAATACATTAGATTGCATCAAATCAATCAGGCCTGAAAAGTAATGCATCGAGCCCTTGAACCTGCCAGGAGGCTGCAGTTGCACAACCGTTGCGAAATTGTGTATTTGTGTCAGGGTTGATAAAAACCCGTTTTTTTTTAAAAAACAACCCACCAGTTTTTTTTGAAAAGAAACAAGATTATGTTATTTTTTTAAAGAAATGTTTTTATTCCATCATGCAGCATCACTCTTTTCAGAATTACGCGATAATAACTTGTTATACCTATTATGGCCGTCAAAATTGAAAGTAAAGAAATTTACGGTACCCCATCTTTGATTTCGCAATGTGTTGTTGGTCGGTTCACTCCTAAGTGGTAAGGCTTGGCAATCATGCGCACAGCAGAGAAAAACCAGTTTCACGTCAAGTTTATGTATATGCTTTGCTAGTTCAGCATCTATAGAGTGTATTTTTTCAATATATGATTTGGTATGTTCCAAAATCAGGAAGTTCAGATGCAGAGAAGGCAGAAAAATTGGTTAAAATATACCGATTGTATAGAGCTGAAGAAGATAACCAGCAGAATTCACTCCAGTTCGATTTATTCTTCTCTTTTTTTCAAGCCCTTTAAATTTTGTTGCTGTTCGTTTTGTTTGATTAAAAAAACTTACAGATAGCTGCACAAGCGTCCTGCTAATTTTTTTTTTAGTTAGTAGATTTTTCAAAATAAAATAAAAAGTGGGATTTATTTTTTTTAAGTGTGTTTTTAAAAAAAAACCCGGGTGGGTTTGTTTGGGTTGTTTTTTTTACAACCCTGATTTGTGTACATGTCAGGCGTCCGTGCAACAGGTGGACATATTGCGTTTCCCTGAACATTGTCGTGTATTGGTCACGATCATGCTAATGCAAACACGATCTTGATAACATGCATATATTCATCTCTTTAGTGCTTAAACCAAAGAAATGCAAAATGCGATTGTGCAAAACTCAGTTACAAATGACTTCGGCACTGACCGTGATCAAAATGCTCTAAATGTGCACATTAATTGAAATCACGATGCAACGAAGGAACTGTGGCACGATAGCGTCACGGAACAGCCACGGCGTGGGTATCCGGACAAGTGCCACCCAGGACAACTGCTACCCCAGGGGTATCGTGGGGCGGGAACATGTTCCCACACTTTTTTCATGTTTTTCTTTGTAGTGCAATGAAAGTGAATACATCATTAAAATCTGATTCAAAAATTAGTTTGAAGCGTTGTTGAAAATCGCTACTTTTTTATGTGCGTTTCCACACTTCTTTTTTTAGTACCACACCCTGTGCCACCCGGACAACACCCACCTAGGATATTGCGTTTTACGCATTATATACAAGCTATCAAATTCTGTTTGGTATATCGCGTTGCGGCACGTAAAGGACTTCTCGCGGCAGAGCGCTTGAGAACCTCTGGTTACTATAATATTGCTTCAGCATACTTCAGGATCAAGTGAGTTGAAATGTTGCTGTTGCTGTCGTTTAACTCACAAATCGAAAGCTAAGGTAAAATAATGCACACAATGTAAAATGAAAGGAAGAAAGGGCGTTTTATGAGTGCCTGAATTGAATGCGATAATGTGCACAAAAGAATTTTCTGTGAAAAATTTGAAAATGCCCATATATAATTAAGTTTTTTACTTAAGAATGTTTATGAAGATGTAACACGACATTCTTCACCCACAAGGTTCAAAGTTGAACTTACGTTTCGTTAAAGGGGTCAGAGGATGAAGAAATTTTTGTTATACACTACATCCTTGTGAGATTCAAATGCCTTTAATGGCAATAAACGCAAAAAACTCAATATGTCTTAGGTGGCGGTTTCCCGGGTGGCGATCGTCCTAGGTGGCAGTTGTCCTGAGTGGCACTTGTCCTGGGTGGCAGTTGTCCTAGAATCCACGGCGTGGTGTAGCGAATCAAGTTTCTTTACGTTTGTTTCATCAAAAATAATTTTTTTCGCAAATTTGTGAGAGAACTATTCTCGCTGAAAAAAATTTTGTAAATACGAATTTCCTAATTGACATTTTTCTCAGAATTAAATTTAACCACATTTTGAAAAGAAATGTAATGCAAGCAGTCTTAAAAGTATTTGAATCGCAATTTGTCGAAAACTACAGAAGTTTTTCACTGTTCAAAAGTTGGGGGGACACGCATTGGCTACCGTAGTGAATATTTGAACTATCCCATCAAACTGCAAAAGTTACATTATTCCACGACTTCCTGGACGTGGGCAGTTACAGTAAAAACGAATTAACGTTATCTCACTTGCTTTACGCAGATGTATTTTGCGAATTAAATTTTTGTCAGCGAAAGGTTCTGTTGTTGCCTTGTTGGTTCAGAAAGCAAATTCTTTATTTGGCGATGTCATTGTGAGTCTCTAGATCCCATGTGCGTTGTTGACTCGATATGGGCGTGACGAACGCCATTGTGTGGTACTGCTTCAGAAGATGTAAACAGAGACTTGGCAGGCTTTGCTTACCTATCGGCAATCGTTTGTCCCTAGAGAAGTGGTTTCATGTCTTGTTGAAAGTCGAGTCTAAATTTTCACAGTATCTTCTAGCTAGAATGTCAGGTAAACTCACGAACTTAAAGACGTGCTTCTGTCGAATGAAAAAAGCTGAGTTTGACTTCTTTACTGCAACGGCTGCTAACCGAGTGATATGACATGCAATGTACGCTTGGGTCTTTAACTCAAGTCACATCACTTTCCCAAATTGCTGTCGTTAAAACTTACGTCCGACGCGATGCATTCAAGTAACTTCACTCCACAAGTGAAAGAAGCAAGGAATCAATCACAAATTTTTAATAGGAAATCGATTTCACGTAACACTACGCATCGTCAGTCCTATCATCTGCAAGCATTGCCTCATTGTAATTGCAAAAGGAAGCTCATGTGAGTTTCACTGTAGTGTACTGCCGCAAACCAGGTTTTTGTGTACTTGCACAATCCAGAGCTTTTATCGAGGGCAATCTCTCTGCCGTTACATTTCTATTAAAGTGCTGTTACGCCAGCGAGAAGTGAAGTTGAAATCCATGCAAAGCTTATCATAACATTGGCAGTACTTTTAAAAGGTAAGTTGCCCAAAAATATCAAATGAGGTTCTTTCCTACTATTGCAGACATGACTAAGTATTAAACGGATTGTTACTGATGAAAGAAAAACTTGAGCTTCGGAGAAAAAGCAAAACCTTACCGTGACGCCACGACCTAGCGCCGTGCAATGTTCCTTTGCATACGTGGTTCCTCCCGGGAAGGTGTACGTGGCATAAAGTTTTTCTAGTGGTTTTCGTTGAAAAACAGACTGTCGTTGTGTTTCTTCAAATTTCTGAAATTCACATGAGTAAGATCAGGTCTGATTCAAACGAAACTGAAGCTTCAATTACGATGGAAGAAACTACTTCAGCAACTGCATTGCAGTGATCGCACGGTGGCGCCAGCACGCCACAGCGGTCAGTGTTTGCGGTCCGATCAACGTCAGTGAAAATTGTTAATCGGTTTTTGACGTATGTTTTGAGATAATAATTTCGAACACATAAAATTTACTTGTTACATAACGTCACAACTATCACCTGTTTCGAGAATATGCCTAGTGATAATTTTTTAAGCGACAATTCATTCATTACGAATCATATGGTAACGTTCAGCATTTATATGAAAAATATTACGGAAGCATTTTGTAGAGTGCGAACTAGCTAGCACTGACCATGCAATTTAACTTTAGAATACTTCAATGGTATTTCATTTAAATGTGTAAATTTGACGTCAATTGTCACAGTTGCTTTGATTAAAAGCTTTCACTCAGTGACGGTTGCATGAATAGATATCCTTTATTCACACAGTGTTTGCTCTATATAGATTGCGTTAATGTAACATGTGAAACGTATGCGTCTAAACTCTGTAGCAGTCCACTAGCGTTTGTTGAGCGATCTACTTGACGTTGTGAACATTAGCGCAGGTGCTGGCAAATGGCTGAAGGTCAGGGATGTAGTAGGGTGGGAACGGCGTTCCCAAACATTTTTTCGTGTGGGAACGCGTTCCCACAGTTTAGTAACCTGACTTTTTTTAGGACTGCGCCCCTGCTTAAGGTGGTGATACAGTGCAGTCGAGAGACTTAGCTCTACCTTTTTTAAATAAAGCCGAGTTATTCCATCTTGTGGTACGTTGTCAGCAAAAAAGGTGGGACTCGTGTTTTCTGGAGACACGATACAGGCAGGGTTGTGGGGCCCAAGCAATTGCGGATGATCGAAGCCGGAGTCAAAAATTTTCAGATGATGAAGCCCGAGTTTGCGGGGCGAGCGAGTTGCCAAAATGGTTTTCAGTTATCAATTAACCAAATCATTTTGGAGCCGGAGCTGGACCCAAAAACGTTTTTAATGCCTGGAGCAGGAGTCTGAAATTTGAGTTACGGCTCCGCAGCCCCAGATACTGCTGGGAGAAGAATGAAATGGTTAATCTTACATGATGTCTTATTCTTTTTCCAAGTGCTTAAACTCGACCCCACACAAACAGTGATGGTCGCCCTGGGAACGTGGGGGCTGCTGGCAGCAACGGCCGCACAATGCAGTGAAGCCCACGCCAGGGTGCGAAATTCAAAAGGCATGCGAAAATTTACAAAGAAAAAAGTACGCTGTTCGTGAAAGGATCTGCAATGCTACTTAGCGAACTGTAAGTCTCTTGATTAGAGCTCGACCCATAAGTTTTTTTTGGCCGATACCGATGTTGTTACTTTTTCATTGCCGATACAGATATTTTTGCTTTACTCAAGTGGTACTAAAGCGGTTTTGCCCAATGAGGCAAAATAAACACTCCCGGAGCTATTTTGCCTTCCGCCAAACATGATCAGTTGAACTGGTCACATGACAAGTTTGGAACGCATGACTTGCTCAGTTGATTGTGATGTCTGTAACATGTATTACTTTTAGTAACACCTCTCAATATATATATATATATATACAGTATATTATAACGCTGCTTCAACAGTATCGCAGAATAGGGACTATCGCACATAATGCTACATTACAATGTATAAATCAACTCACAAGATGTTTTCGTGTGATGTTAAGGCATGTTTTCATCCGTCGTAGCTACTGCGTTCAACAGTCTTACTGTAAATCACGCGTGCAAGCGAATCCACAGAGGCAAACATGTGTTGCCTATAAGTACTCCCTTGTGCCTCTGCTCAGATGCACGCACATCTCACGAGTAGGTAAACAACAATGTGCGACGCATTACTAACAGAATCCATAACTTCAATGCGATGAAGAACCGTACAGCATCGAATTCTGTGCAAACCTGGGTCACTGCTCGCTGTGACGTATCACGTTTTCTGACGCACGCTGAGGCCTTGTCTCGCCAGGCGGCTTTGCCAAAACCAAGTAAAACAGTCAACCACCACAGCACATAATCTAATTTGCTCGCAGGCAGTCATCTGCTTACCGTGCAAAAACCTACGTCATAGAGAGGTTTACCGACACGTTTGCGCAGCGGTCTGATTACCTTGGACTACTGTATTACACTACTTGGTGTAGTCCGAGGACTGCGCACCGTTAATAGAGAATTTGCATTAATCAGTCAGAGACGAAGTGACAACTTGGGTTTCTGAACATTCCATGCAGAACAATAACGCAGCGCCGTGAGCGGTTTTATGGGCAAATATTGTCGATATATGTATCGGCGAAATTTTGCCGATACGACACATCGGCAGTTCGTCATATCGGCCGATATATATCGCGGCATGCCGATGCATCGGTCGAGCTCTAATCTTGACTATCGAACGCGTGCTTGGGACGAGATAAAAAGAATGTAACCGACGGCATTGCTGAAAAACAGAATCCAAAACCCACGTGTTGTTGCTCGTCTGTTGGACAAGTCAGGGGCTGGGCAAAATATTTTTAATTAGGGGCACGTAGTTCTGTCAGCATTTAGCGAAGAGCCACCTTCTACAAATTGTACAGGGTGTCCATAAAGTCCTGCACACATTAAAAATTTTTATATCGCAAAAACCACATAAGGTAGAAACTTTACATTTTCGACAGTGAATTATACCACCATAAAGTTTGTTTGATATTTTTTACAGTTTATTTTATTGTTAAGATAAGCAAGAATAAGTCATTTTAATAAAGGCGTAAGTTTGCAACAAAGCATGAAACATGTTGACCATTCAACAAAAAGCACAATGTGTTCTTTGGTACCATGAATTGAAATCACCAACTGCAGTACAACGTAAATTTAGAAGTGAGTTTGGAGAAGACCCTCCTCACACTAACAGC
>Ga0210059_1004801_pt1 | contig 21772 bp, 10 predicted proteins | sample Ectturendosymbi2_FD_188042 | JGI IMG/M metagenome (GOLD analysis project Ga0210059, IMG submission 188042) | Ecteinascidia turbinata endosymbiont from Florida, USA - Sample 2 (SPAdes) (version 2) | ecosystem: Host-associated > Tunicates > Ascidians > Unclassified | place: Key West, Florida...
GACCATCTGACCTGAGCCGCCTACGTGGGAGTAACAGACTAGAGGCTCCCAGTCTCATCCAAGACCTGCCCCCGACACCTGCTAGATCCTCGCCGCAGGACTTTCGGCATAATAGGGGAAAATTTCGTTGAACAGTACTTGCGCAACTGATGATTAAGGTGGAGGAAAGATTCGCAGCCTTTGATCCACCAGACTTTTGAAGTTTTATCCAGCAAAAAACAAGAAAATGACGAAAAACATACACATGCATGTAACTTCTATCTGTTTCAAATCGATTTGTCAAATGAACAGAAGTTATATTAGAAAATTACTATTTTGTTTATACAAGTTTCACCACAATTCTAGTAGGGAGATCACTCAAAAGCTAGAAGCACAGTGGAGTTTGTAAACCAAATCTACGGGGACAATTATAGGTAGATTTTCAGGTTTATTTAAGTAAGGTACCACAGCTTGAAAAATTTGTTTTCCGAAGCTTGTTAAAAACACAAAGCTACAACTTTTTGACCCAAACATCACTCGGAAAGGTTTTTCCACAATAGATAGGACTATTTAATGTGTAATGGTAGTATGTAGTGATCTAATCTACACATCGTGTCGATGACAAAAGCCGACAAACCCCTCTTTCTTATATTCAAACTAACAGAAGTTTATCTGTTGCACAGAAAGATACAAATCATGACTTGCACTCTCTTCCTGATTTTAATTTTGCGGTCAGCTTCCAAAGACAAGGACTTACCTACTCAGAAAAAGCCTTACGAAACTTCTTTCAGCGGACTACAAGCTTTAAATGCCTTTTCCCGCTTCAAGCGAAAGAGGCTCAACACATATATTGTCAAATGACTTTTGACGAAAAAAGCCTGTGGGATTTCCGTTACTACGAACTTATAACGCAATACCAACAATTAATAAAATAATAACGGACGTTTCGAAAACCAACTGCTTTCAATATCAGCAAAAATTTTATAGCTCTTCCTTGCTCTGAAAATATCCTTCGGAATCTGTCATAGGAGGCGCATTCATGACCAAGAAAATTGTACTACAGTTTTGTAGTCTAAGCTGTTATGCAGGTATGTTTACATTTGAAACTTCTTATCGCTGATCGTTCTTCTTTTCCATCCAAAACTTACACAACTGTGTAAGCTTTTGGAGTAAGAGTGAAAGTTGGAAGTCTTGCCAAGTCGTGTAAGAAACAATAATGCAACAATTACGTTCACATAATAGCGATTTCTCGCAAAATCATGCACAAGGATTTTGAATAAATTAAACACGCCCCAACCAGAGGTGCTCAGGGTCAACCAGGTGAAAACGAAAGACATGTGACCCTTAAACTACTGTTTCTGGGCTCAACGTCGCACAATTTGTAGCATGAATGAAAAAACATTCCCTGTACCTTGAAACTCAGTGATGGGTGCAAGTAGAGTGCATGACACATTCAAATTCAAAACAAGCTTTCCATCCAAAGAGCGGCAACGAACTTTGAAACGCTCTGTTGTCGCGTACAAGTTAACATGCTCCGTTGGTGACGCGCATACTGGTCACACTCGGCACAACTTCATCAGTAGACTTAGATACTGTATTTAATTCCAAAAGCTCAGAGGTACATGCCCACCCCAGAAAGCGCCCTGAAGATGTCAATTTTGATGAACCAGAAACCGTGACCACCGCTAACGACTGCCAACACCTGAAGTTTCTCTTTTCGATCTCAACACAGCCATACAACCACTGCCAAATGTCGACACTAGCTCCACGCCTTTCTTCATTTTTAATACTTGACTCAGACGCAAAGAATTCTCTTCCTAATTCGCCGTTTACCGCCATGATTAATTGTTCTTTTCCGCACGCTTTTCCTCTACTTCGCACTGCGGTGCCTGTTCTGTGGTGTAATGATTCCACACTTCATTCAATCTTTGCAGACGACAAAAACACTTGTTTTTCGAAGTTTCCTTTGCAACTTTCGTCTTTATTTAAATCATTCTTATATGCCTTTTCGTATTCAAACTCCAAACAGTCACCGTTTCGACCTCAGTGGCATCGAACGAAACTTGCTGCAAAAACGCTTGCTCTCAAAGATGTGCTAGTTTTCTAACCAGTTTGATACTTAAATGCTGTTATTGCTTCTCTTCAAAGCAGTTCTTGTTCTAAAACAGAGGCACCATACAAAAGACAGTCTCGTTAGTGCAAATAAAAGCTTTCAAGATTTTTGTCAACCTGTGCCTGAGAGTTTGTTTATCAATCATTAACAAACGTGAGAAATACCTCTACACAACAGTTTAATGTTTAACAGAAGTTTAATGGTCAAAGATTCACAGCCGCTAATTCAAAAATTTCGCAAAATCGCACGTTCGTTGTTGGTCCGTTTATATTTTCTTTCAATTAACCTATTTAGAAGGATCGTGACGTTATTTTGCACATAATAGGTGCCTACGTGAACTTTACTCTTTTCGCTAACCTAATTAAATAACTACTACGTGAGGTAGTTCTTCAAAGGTACGCCGTAGCTTCGTAGTTACTAGTTAGTTCATTTACAAGCTGTTATGTGTTAATTCATATACAAGCTATGATTTTAATTATTTGCAAAATCGATTCGTTCCTTTTCAGTTTGCAATAACTTTCTGCAAAATATTTGGCTTTCCTTTAGAAGTTACATTAAGTAGATTTTTAATCGCACACATTCAGTTTAAAGACGTTAGTAATCAAAGAAAATCAGAAGCTTAGAGCCATTTCTTATAAAATAAGGCTCAACCGACACCAAAGTGCAATTTGTGCTCCGTTATACAAAGGCAAGTGGTTCAAGCACCAAAATTTTAATCAACCATTTGAAATCAAAGTACAGACTCCATGGAATCCTTGAAAATGAAGACCACAAAAACAATTCCGGCACAGGAAAAGATCCAGTCACAAATTGTGAAAAAGGAAATGAGCCTTTTTGAGGTTAAAAATAAGAGGTCAAATAACCTTGAAAAACTGTACCATGCCTTAATTGCAATCAAGCCCAAATCGATGGAACCAGAGAGGGCTTTTTCAGCCACGGGACTATTTGTCACAAAACTCAGAAACATACTGACTGATGAAAGCGTGCTTTGATTGTCAACCGTCAGTATTATAAACATCATTGAAAAACTGTGCTTTATTTAATTATTAATTCGTTAATAATTTGCGCAGGGACCAACAGCAACTGATTTCACAATGATATTGAGTTTTATCGCTCAAAATCGCATTCGTTTGAAAACCCGAAAGAACCCGGGTTTTCCCGGGTTTCTTTTCTCAGCTACCCAAAACCCGGGTATTTTTTGCACCGAATTGGAAACACTAGTATCATGCAATGATGAGCTTGCAGTTCACTCATGTCCACTTCTTTGCCTGCAGAGGCAGGTTCTGAAACATGCTAGCGGATTGGTTTGCTGTTGGTGTTCACTGCGTAATAATGACACGGCAGTAAATCTTCAAACGTTTAAATCACGGTTGTAGGCGTTTTCCGCATGTGACCAGGGTTCCCACTGCGTTTTTTTTCGACCCGCATCTGCTTTTTTAGTGAACCTGGGTGTCTGTAGGTTTAATTATGAAAAAGCGCGTTAAATCTGTGTTTTTTGAAGTGATAAGTTCATCAGCAACTTCAGTGTGTTCAATAATATGATGATAACTATATATTCAACTGTTAATGTTTGTTCTGCAGAAAAAATTTGTAAGAGGAAGTATAATTAAATTAGCATGGACGTCCACAAGGGGGAAAAACGGCATTTTCCCACCCCTTTGGAAATTGCGATTAAGGACCAAAATTTTCTAGGAAACCTTAAGTCAGTAGTGCCAGGGCCACAACCAACTGATATTTTCGGGGGGGCAAAATGATGTAACTTGTTGCTATACCTAACAAATACATGCATTTATGAAAATTTCTGGGGGGGGGGCAATTGTCCCATTGCCTAGCGTAAGCCAGTATAGTAATTAATCTACAGTATTTATAAATCTTAGCATGGTAGTTGTTTTGTCTGTAATTTGATTATTATACAAACAAGCTGTACAAGTTTCAGTTAGGGTCCCTGAATTTAGGGGCCCGGTATCGGTCTTCGTATCCTTTGGTCAAATTTTTCTCAGAGGCCCTGGTAGAAAGTAAGCATGCCGTAATGCTATTAAAAGCGCAACAAAAAGAAACAAAAAATGAACAATACTAGAATAGGATGTGTAGTAACCCGTAACAAATTACTGCCCATAGCAAATTAATAAATATAAAAACCACTGAAAACAACCAGTGTTACGAATGGAGCACAGCTGAAACCAAAATACTTTTTCGAAATATAGTGGAAACCGCTTAATAGAGCACTCTCGGGAATAGCAAAACCTGCTCTAACAAACGGTTGCTCTTATTCAATAACTTTTTGCGATAAAAATAGGGTGTCATTCACACTAGAGCGTCACCAATGCACATATCAATATCAGGGTACTGTATTTTATTCTCGTTGTGAGCACTGTACACAGTATTGTAAAAAGAAAAGTTACTGTATTTTTGCAATATTTATGTCACAATGTATTGCGCAGTAGCTGTTGTGGTGGATACTGTTCACTCTTGCCTCTCTTCAGCACAAAAGAACTGGTCGATTTTTTATTGTTTTACTTCATTTTGGTTGCTAAGTCTACAGCATGATCAAGCTTAGACAGCAGTGACCACTCATCGACATTACGAAAAAGCAGTCCCTTCCTCAAAGTGCTCTAATAAGCGGTGTGCCTACTCTAATAAGCGAAGAATTTATAAGAGGTAAAAGATAGGATAGTTTTTTTCAGCCGAAACTGCTCGAATAAGCGGTTTGCTCTATAAACCGATGATCTATAAAGAGCTTCGTATCCAGTAAAACATGACATTTAAGCTGATACAGTTAATCTTCCTTTCAACTTTTTAAGGATTTTTGCAAAACTCATCTCATCACTTTATTCCATGATATATCTGTCACATTATTATATTGCATTATTTCACTGCAAGCGTTTACAAAAATAAAAAATTACATTTTAATCGATTTATAGGTGAACGTACCCTCAGTTTACTAGATGGAGGCCAAAAACATTAAGCTTACATGACGAACTCCGTATTTAAGTTGTTTGAAAAGATGTTGCTTATGAAGCTTTTCTCTCACAACATAATAATACTTCTTACTTTTTAAAAGGATATATGGCGCCCGGCCCTTGCAGACATAAACAAACGAAATCCAATTTCGCTCAAAGCTTAAGGGCGATCTTTTATTTCCATACGGTTTACCTCAAAAAAGGATTCGAAAATGCCTGAAACAGAAACGTATGGAGAGCCTCAGTTGAGATCCATCATGAACTTTGAACATCAATGTTTTTTATCAAACCTAAAAGTTTCGTTCAAAGCATTTCGGAAAGAGCAATTGCCCGGTTTGCTCCTCTTGGTTGCGGGCTTGATCTCCAGTCACGTTTGTTGCACGAAGTGCATCACAGAGCCAGAACAGGGCTTTTCTGTCTGGCCGATTCGGTCTGAGCCGTTTCGGTCTAAGCCGTTTCGGTCTGGGCCGTTTCTGTCACGGGACATTTCGGTCTGGGGACATTTCGGTCACGACATTTCTGTACATAAACAACTTATTACATTCGTTTATTTAAATGGGCAGTCGAAATGTCATTCTATCTGGTGTTATACTAACTCCCTTTGAGGAGTCATGATTGCGATTAAATCTGAATTGTAAATATGACTTTGAAGAATTTGTGTTTAATTGCAAAATGTTGATGATGATTTCATTTGCTTGCTGATGATAATGAAAATCATATGCTGATGCCGGTTAACTTTGGATCTTGGATCATGTTTGTATTTTTTTTAAATAAAACTTCTCGTTGATTTAAGTATGTTTGCATTAAAATGTGAACATGTAAGATTTCTGCAAGATTTCATGGTCTGACCGAAATGTTCCCAGACCGAAACGGCCCAGACCGAAATGTCCACAGATCGAAACGGCCCAGACCGAAACGGCCCAGACCGAAACGGCCCAGACCGAAACGGCCCAGATCGAAACGACCCTGACCGAAACGGCCCAGACCGAAACGGCCCAGACCGGAACGGCTCAGACCGAATCGGCCAGACCGAAAAGTCGCGTACCCTCACAGAGCTAGACAAGCAGGATGTATGTCTGCACAGACGTTGCGCGGCTTTAAAACAGTACACGAACTACTCTGGCATTTGCTGAAAATTATCAATGCTTTTATTCAATGAGAGGTGATGAATTCCAAAAAGAACTATCGCTTTTGCAATGTTGTAAAATATTGCCTGTGGCGAAGAGTAGACGTGAGCACAGTGTGTATTTGATTATTTTAGCCGCTCAAGCAAGTTACCAATTTAACCTAATGAGTGCAAAATAAATCTAAAGTGATTCTCGCATATCCCATTGGTACCTCCTGTCTTAATGCCATGATTGGAACCAGTGGCGTAGCGAGGCTAAGTGCCACCTGGGGCCGACCGTAAAAGTGCCGCCTTTTCCACCTCTCAAATTTGCTTACAAGAATTTTAAATGAAAGAAAATCATGTTTCGTGGTTATTTAAACATATAAGGATTAATAAAGCATGTTGCAGATCACAACCAAGCACTCACAAACTGAAACGGGTCTTGTTTTTCATTGTCGATTATGAGTCTTGCTTTTTTCTGCTTGTCGCCACCTTCCTCATTAGTACTTTTCCTATCTTTTTGCTTTGTTTACTTATGCATGTATGGAACCAACGTGTTTCCTCAAATGTTCTTTCCTGTTGGTATTTAGTCTCCGGTAAGCCCACTGCTTGGCTTTTTAATAGTTTACTCATTCCAGGGGATCAACCGAAAAATTAAGGGATGTGTTGGCGGCATCTTACTTTGCAGAATTAAAAATTTATGCATGTTAATATTTCGTGTAGTATCCCTGTCTTTAACTAAAAAAGTATATGTACTGCAAATAGTAGGCTATAATATTAATTTCTGATCTCAGTGATGTAAAGGACATTTCATTGTTCACTTCACGTTTCAGTAGTGGTTTAATTCTCTTAGAATGCATAAAAGGCTTACAATGTTAACTCTGTCGGCACTTGCGCGAGGCCCTCTATATGTGCGCGACCTATTTTGATAAAATAGGTGAAATAGGTTTAAAACTTGCTCTGGGTGAGAAACGCTGACTTGCAGCCTTCATCATGACTTGCAGACTTCATCGTTTATCACTTGGTCTGAGTGTTGGGCTTTGTCAGAGGTGTAGTGTGGTGGGAACGACGTTCCAACACCGTTTTGCCCTACATTAAAACATGGCTGCGATCTCACAAATGTGATAGTGACACGCAGATTCGCACTGCTTGTCAAAAGTCTACAGTGAAACAGGAAGATCCAGTGTGAAAATTCTTGCAGGCGAATGCTCACTTTATTCGAAATATTTGGTGCAGTCTTCCTTTTTATTAGGTGTGGGAACGGTGTTCCCGCCGTTTTTGCAGGGGTTCTTGACATTCCAAAATTTGACAAAAATCCACTGACTTATAATGTTTCAAAGTTCGATTTAGGGACTTGTAAATTTGTTTGGTGGGGGCTAAGCTTACCAAAGCCCCTTGTGGCGACGGAACTGGTTGCCAAGAGGCATCATTCGTATGTCAAAAACTGTATTAACAAACCATGCCAAATTCATCAAAATGAGAGCAACACCTTTTATAAGCTTTTCTTGTTGAAAAGACTTTTTCTATGACTGCAAATGTTAGTATACCGTTGAACAAAGGGGACTTCTACGAAACTCACACTACCTACCGTATGGCTCTGATTCACTCTACTTGCAGTTCAAACTCACAATCTGAGCTCTAAGTTGGCCACGCATACACATCAACTGCACTACCCGCTTCAAGAACGTCATTTTCGGACATCATTACGTCATGCGGAAAAACAACAGTTGCATTGAAACTGAGCAATGTTCCTTTGCAGAGTTCTTCACTTCAACCGCCAAAATTTAATGTTGATAACCCCACCTAATGACCAGGCTACAACTTATGGCACTTATTGAAAATATCACCCTGAACATTAAAAAATAGTATGAGATGTGCCAAAACATGTTAATTTTTTATTTTGGTGTCGTCAAGCAGCAGTAAGCCAACGCCTGAACCATGGTTTATGCCGGGGCAGTTGAGGTGAACACCCTTCTCAAACAGCGCTACGGCGATTCACTCAGGGACCGTCGATCGAACACCCAACCCTCCGATTGAGAGGGGACTAGCCATCGCCGTCCCAAAGAGAGGTTCGCTGCCAATGCTTAGGTGTCAGGTGATGTTATGGAGTGCCGTTGGGGCGTTGCTAATGAACCAACGTTAGGAGAAAAAGGATGAAGCTATCCTTGACAATTTGCCGTGATTTCATGCAGGGCCTTTTTCACCAGATTTTTAGAGGAAGGGCAATATAAAACTCGAAATACCAGTACCGGATCACTTATGTTTGCTAATCTGCGGTCTAATGGCATCTCTTTCCTTTGTTCTAAGGAGCTTTGACTAGGATGGGATGAAATACAGTAGCTTTGTCTGGAGAGTAAAGTGTAAGGACTGCGGCGCAATTGCTCCCCATGTCAGTGTGTTAAAAAAACCCTGTTTCCAAAACAAACATCGGGGTACTTTAGCTCATTCGATTTGACCCAGATTTTTGAGTAAACAATTCATCAATTTGCTCACTCCACAGCCAGATGTGTATTTTTAGGCTAGCTTACCAGACTAGGGTTTCTAAACACAAAAAATGAAAAGAGTTAGACCATTTGAAACTTTATTTAAAAGTAATAAAGAAGAGTTAGAAATTTTGAACTCCTTTCAAAATTTAATTTTTATTAACAAAATGCCGCCCTCCAGAAGGTTCCGCCCGGGACCCAGGCCCCCCTGCCCCCCCCTTGCTACGCCACTGATTGGAACCGTTGGTTGTTCACTAAGAACATTTTCCGATTCGCTATGGTGCTTGGATAATTTCATGTGGAATCCTGTTTATATTAAAGTTTGGTAGGTGAAGATGCTCCTAGACTAAAGGTTTATATGTACATTTGACAGCATTTTTTACACTGGTTAAGAGTGAAATTCCTTTGGTCTATGCAAAGCTTTCATCCAACCGCGGTATGCCATGTATCTAATTCAACTTTGAAGTGACGCCTATAAGATCTTCTCATTTCCAGCAATACTGAACAGTGATTCCTCACATGCAATCGATGTTAGCAGCTTACAGTTTGCTGCAACTTTAAGTGCAATGCCCCATCTCATTTGTTTCTGTATCTATTCACAAGCTGTCGAAACCCTGCTTAATTTCACTACGCTCTCGTAAAAACGTATTTTGATTTACAGTATCGTTGCACCAAAATTGCAAAATGCTTCCTATTGGTTGTGAGTGGCAAGATAGCGGAATTCGATCTGTAGATCTCTGGAGAAAGCTACTTTTGCATGCTGAGAGTGATAGCTGTAGTGTCTATGACATTGTAAGCACAACCAGACAAAATAAAGCCAAACTTGTAAAAACCTAGAAACATGTAAGATATCTGCTAATTACAGTATATTGCAATAAATGGCAGCTAAACTAAAGTAAATTTTCACTTCTATCTATTCATTGTCTTAGTCTGCAGTGGCTTCCAACCTAGGGCCCGCGAGTTTTAGCCTGATTGATTGATTATACACTGGTAAACGATAATTTGGTATCGGTTGAGAATGCAGTTGCACCACTCATCGCTAGGATGATTTCACTGCACTAGTCCCGAATCTAAAATCAAAATTTTCTGATCATGTCAGGTTTTCATTCACCTAGGTCTAAAATGTTTGTCTTTCGTATTGCATACGATTTCGAGTCGGGGTTGCATTCAAAGTACCGATGATAGAAAAAGGTTGGGAACTACTGTGTAGTTGACAGTGGCGTATCTAGGGTATGGCAGGCATGGCACGCACCATGGGCGCCACTTTGATGGGGGCGCAAAAATTGCTTGGAAAAAATTAAAAGCTTTATTTACAGTTTCTTGAACCTCTATTTTGCACCCCATACATTCATAAATTGCAAAGCTGCATTACCACAGCACCTTACCTAATAGGCTAATATGTAATAAGTCGGGCGTGTTGCGCCAGCACCGCCAAGCATTATGACAAAACTGTGGTACTGTGACATAACACGACGGTCAGACATTGTGACAGAACAACAATACTCGCATGCCATGCAGGGGCGCAACGAGGTTAAATGGCGCCCGGGCAAGAAACAAGTTTGGCGCCCCCACGTTCAAACCTGAGATCTTTCGGAAGCAAATTTACTGCATTGAAGAATGTATATGTGACATTGTTGGGACTTTCCGGCGCCTCCCGCAAACATTCGGCGCCCCCCGCAGTCATTCGGCGCCCCGCAGTGATTCGACGCCCCCATAATGATTCGGCGCCCATTGCTCCCCCTTTGCCCCCTCTCGTTACGCCCCTGATGCAATAGCTACCAGATCTCGTCCTTCTCACGCTATAAGAAAGCATAGGTCAGTCCGTACTGCTGATTTCAGGCAAGAAGATATTAATCAGAATCTGGCTGCAGGGACATAACGAGGTGAGATGGCGCTCGGGTCAAGAAGCGAATTTGGCGCCCCCATGTTCGAACCTGAGTTTTTTTGGAAGCAAATATACTGTATTGAAGAAGGTACTTGTGATGTGACATTGTTGCGACTTTTCGGCGCCCCCGGAAGTCATTCGTCGCCCGGGAAATTGTGCCCCTCTCGTTACGCCCCTGTCTGGTTGAGACGGGTTTAAGACCGTGGCTGTGAGAATCTGACGGTTGCGCAAATAACTGTTGTTGAGATCCTACAGATTTACATATTACTTAAACTGCTGCAGCCCAATCCGACTTCACGAATATTCTTCGGTGGCCACCAGTGTCCGATAAATAGGCTGAATACAATGCCCCAGTCTGGAGACTTAGGTAGAGAACATTATTAGTTACTCCTCGAAAATTCAGCAGTTTATATCATTACCGTACCAGCTGAGCAAACAATGTTAACTCATGAAAGAGATTTGTTAGTCTTGTTTAGAGCTAGCTTTTTCTGTCCAAATTTAGCTCACTGTTCGATGTCCAAGGCCTTGTGGAAAGGTCATGATTGTGAGAAACTAAAATCTACGTGTGACAATTTAGGAGCTGTGTAGAGAAAGGTAGGGTTAGTTGACTCAGCAGCATAGTTGACTCACCATCAAAATCTAACCACCCATGCGCGAAGGCGCAAAATATATTGCATTGTTTCGTTTTTTTTTATTCTATAATGACAGCCACGTAAGATTGACGTGTCATAATGGAAGGGCTGAAAAGTTATGCCAGAAAGTAAGTTTTTGATCCAAAAAAGTAAATATTGTTAGATTTAGTTCGTCAGGTTCTATCTCCTCTTGTAGGTGCATGTATAAAACAATGTTTCTGGCAGGTTATAGCTTAAGCACCACTCCACATTTCATATAATTTTGGTAGCTTGTTTCTCATCAGGAAATTAGTGATTGAGATTTTTCTGATTTAAGGCACCGAAAGGTTAGTTGACTAAGTGGTGGTCGTCCTAGTTGACTCAATGAGACATGATGTAAAACTACCTTATGAAGCAAAGCAACATCGCATTTTTTAAAGAATGCTGAATACCTTTCTCAAATATAATGGTTAACGGTATGTTGAACTTACGATGTATTTCTTAGGCAATGAAAACAATTTAATATATTGATACTTAATAATTAATCTATGCTAGCAGGGGCGCCGTTGGGTTCTACCCGATGTGCTGCGAATAGTGGATGGATAAACGAATAAACCTTTGTTTATTTGCTTCAAGAGTTGCAGTCACTTATTATATTTGTCTGTCGCGATTGGCTTTTATTCGGTATTTTACAATACATTTTCTTTACAATGATTTAATCAGAATGAGTCCCCTATCCAACAGGGTGAGTCAACTAATCATCCCTTAGTGCCAGTTGACTCAACTCATTAACATTTTCGTAAAGCGCTGGAAATGTCAATTGCCGACGTATCACCACACTGAAACAAAGTATAGGCCGGGGTAAAGTGTAGAACGTAACACTATAAAATTAAGCTTTCCAGAAAGAAAAGCATCGGAGCTACAAGTTATAAAATAAAAGATGAGTCAACTAACCCGAACTTCCCCTGCAGTTCAGATGTAGATGGCAAGTAATTATATGAGAAGATTCTAGATTGCAAACTAGCATTCTAGAAATGCTGGTTTCAAGTCGTGCCACTTAAAATCATCGCGTCTTGAAGTCCTGACATTCTTCGTATTGCTTTGCAAATAATGCTGACGATACCAATTATATGTATTGTATGCTCCGAACGATCTTTCAGTAAGCTGAAACTGATCGTTTTGTACCTCCGGGCCTCAATGACTAATGATAAGTCAGGGCTGGTTGTGTGATCTAGCCTTGATGAGAATAGAAAGGGACGAAAGAGCGAAAGGTTAAAATCACAGACGACTTTGCTTCCATAAAAGCACACAAAGTGTTGTTTAAATTATCATTTTTGTGTAATTTAACAGGAAAAGTCTAGATATAGTTACGGTTCGATGGAGTTGTGTGTTTTCTACGCACAAGTAATGCATGGCTTGCAATAACTAATTTATTGTGCAAGTCAAATTAAATGTGTTCCATTTTAAAAGAAATTGTCGTTTGCAGTTGCAATATGTTGTTTGATTTTTTTGTAAGATATGCAATTTTGGCATGCAGCACTATGTACAGTAGACTGCATGCCAAAATTGTATATCTTACAAAAATTGCACAATAAGTTGAACTACGATAAGGTTATTATTTGAATGTTTTGATATTCTTCATTATAAAAATAAATGAGCATAAAATTCTGTTGTGGTTCTTATGGATAGTTTATTTATAGTTTATTTGCTGGAAAACTTCAAAGCAAAAATGGAGACATATATTTTCTTTTTGAAAACATTTGTTTTCTTCATGGTTTAACTTTCCTAAAAATTGTACCTGCATCTAATATTTAAATTATTATGAAGGGGCAACATTTAAACTTTGCCATGGGCGCCACTTTGCATAGATACGCCACTGTTAGTTGATATATTCATATCAGAAAACTAAAACGAAGCAATATTATAAAGCATTTAATCAGAACTATTAGAATATCAAAAACCTTTTGTGTAGGAAACACCTAAAATGTAGATCTCATGCTCATCATGGGCTCTGCACAGCATCATTACATTGCCTTGTACTTCACATGGGAAGTTTTAAAGAGTAACTTTTATTTGGAAGTATCATTTTATTTATTTTATTTTGGTACCAAGAGATCGGTTGTATATCTGTCAAGCAAACCTCTTTCATTACATAACCTGCTTAAAAGTACGTTTCGGTATAATTATACTTTCAAAACTATAAGAGTGCTCATGCTACTCTGTGGCACTCGAAAATTTAAACAAGTTTTTGTGGACACCCTTTCACGGTGGTTCAAAACATTTTCCTTCTGATCGGTGAACTTTAATTCTTAGGAGTTTTTTGGCAAATAGCTTAATGCTGTGTAGAAGATCAATTGTTTTATAAATTCAAATCAGTTTGACAGAGTGGTTTTAAATGCCTCATCAAACCTGAAGCGGTGTAGTTTTGATCTGCGTTGGCATACCATACTTTTGATTCAACCTTGCATGTTTTTGCTGCAAAACACAAGTATGATATTTTTGGTTTATACATAGAAAAGTATTTCTGCTTGTGTTGCTGCAGAAACCCCCCTTCATTGTGCTACAATCAGTGCCCTCCTTGTTTCACCTCTTTTCCCCATTAAATTTTTTTCTGTCGCTGGCTTCTGTGGCAAGTCATTAGATGCTAAAACTTTGTGGATTTCATGATTGCAAGATAACTGATGGCCGCACAAACTCTTGTCTATTTCGCGCAAGGTGGTTAATAATTTTGATTTATTTTTCCGTTAAAGAAGTTTTTACATTTTGTGGTGTTGCAACATTGAATATTTTTTCTTATAAGTTCACTGTTTTACTAAAACGGTTTTGTTAGAATAATTTGAAAATCTTACAATCTTCTTGAAAAAATATGTTCAAAAAATTGTAAAACATTAGCCCCTCACTCTCAGTTTTGTGCTTGTTTAAGGGCGATCGTCAACTTAAGGTGCATCGATCGAAAAATATTACGTAATTATTCATAAGTACTGATTTCTAGCACAAGGAAGAATGGCTCATGACGAGGTTCTCGGAGCATTTTACTCTTTGGGACCTCACAACAGGCGGTCGAGAGTAGTTTCGCTACAACACTTCTAACGCATGACTGGCAGCTGGAAAAATCTAAGCCCTTAGCCTGTGTTGTGTATCGACTCGCGTCTGACACACATTCTTGTCAGTGGCGCATGGTGGTTACTGCTACTGGGTGTGGGCTGTCACGTCACATTATAACGTCATATTCACTTTTCCAAACGAACGTTTTGGCGAAGTTTGTTGACACAGTACACATATTATTTTGCACGCACTCTCCTTACTCGTTGTACAATTTTATGTGTCATTCTATTGACTATAAACTATATCAGCGCTCCAAGTTGGGATACCGGAGCAAAATACACTCAACGCTACGACGGAGCAGTTCAAAACTACAAAAATATCAGGCTGCGCATTTTTTGTTATGTGGCTGTTATATATGCAACTACTGGGAGGACAAAACAGATACGGGCTTGTTTGAGCCGTTATGCTCAATCCGACTGAACTGCCAATTAATGACGAAGCTCGAATGTGTCCTGCGGCAGGTTTAAATACTGAAGCTCTTATTGCAAGGTGTGCGGCTGCACAGGTGTGCGGCTGTATTAGCGCAAACCCAGGTTTGCCGCATCCAAAAAAGAAACGGGAAACTAGTGATGCCTGAAAAAGTCAGCTAAATCAAGTAAGTTGAAATAGGACAGTTTTGAAGTTTAGCTCAGTGAATCAATAAGACGTCCATAATTATCTTTCAAGCTTTTTTGTGGTTTTCCCTTGATCGCCCGTTCTGAAAAAAGTCACGTCACCATCAGTCTGGGTGTGCGTCGCACAGGAGAATACGCCCCTGAATCTTGTCATTCATTTCCGATGTTTCATCAATTGTGAAACCAAGCATTGCTGCAGGTGCACCCGTGTTTATCTTGAGGCCTCAAACTGCGAGTCAGTTCAAAGACTTGTTATGAGCGCAAGCATCTGTCACTTTCCCACTGTACTTACCTATCAAGTGTAACGACAGGAAATACTGTGAAAAGCATCGTAGATAGCGAACAAACTTATCTTGATGTTACATATCTAGCAGACAGATATATTTATCACCTGGATACAAGATATGTTAAAATGGGTTCGTTTTTACATTTTAATATACCAGTTTGCTTAGGATTTCCTGGATGGATTGTCAAAAACAGTGCAGGTATGTGGAATTTTTGCATCTCAGACAAGTTACTTAATGCCTATAAGCGACCTATAATGCTTTTGTGTTGTGAGAAACGTGAAACTCACCAGCTGATAACTTCTAAGATCATAAGTATAGACATTTTACAATTTTAAATATTTTTAGAGCTTGCAGGATCATGTGCAGCAGTGGCAGGAATAGCTGTGCTCGATGAAGCGACGAAGGAGCTTGAAAAGATCTGGGAAGAAAAATATATACAAAATGATTCCTTGTCGATAGGAAATCAAGTGGGCAAGCCTTTTTTATAGTAAAAAATGGAAAATGCAGCTGCAGTAAAGATTTTTTGAAATAATTTTATAATTTTATTCAAATTGCTGATCACGTTTAACTGTACAGTCACTTTTTTCTGTACAGAGCTTATCATTCTGTAAGCTCAGCATGCTTCCTCAATAAGAAATGATCAACTGATGTGTATCTTGAACCGAATAGGCGCGGATTTTTATTTCACGATGGTTATTCACTGATTGCAAATCCACACGCTGATCGTACAAGTGCAGAAACGTTTCGGCACGAAAAAGGAAACCGCTTTTTACCTTTTTTATTGAAAAAGAAAGCGAATCCATCCATTCCAACAAATCTTTGTTTACAATTTTTTCAGTCCCTAAAAATATATTTTGAATTTTTGACGGCCCTGTAAATCTCCGACTCCGGTAGTTTTGAACATTTTACCCTCCAGAAGTTTTCGACTCCTTGCAATCTTTCTGCGTAACATTGTAGGTAAACTTGCTGCTGTCGTATAGTTTGGTTGCTACATTATTTATTTATTTCTATTTTTAAAACTCCTGAATTCTTTTACACAATTCTTGGAATGACTCTTGCTTTGTAAGCAAACGCCACTCGCCAATGTAGTAAGCAAACGCCACTTGCTTCATTTGATTCAATTGCGTTTAAGTTTTTCTGTGCATAACCTCCGGACTTGTTTATGTCATGCATACAGGGCCGGATTTAGGTGATGCGACGAGGCTCCTATTCTAATCCACTCGTGAGGCCCCATCTCCCACTGTTACGATGGAAAAATGGAAAAGTGCTAAGCCGAAAATAACGACATCGACGCTCTAAAAGTATAGTCAATAAATAATTTGTAAATCCTTTTGAGTGCCCCACGGTCACTGTGCCGGTTGCTATTGTCGACGCAAACACGTTCACTTGCACGGAATTGTGAAACTGTGCTTGGCTGGGCGAAACACGATTATTAATTTCGACAGGCGAACCAACCATAAATTTCACGGTTAAATATTTGACAAAACACATGACCTACATTAAGTTTCACACAGTGGCGTGCAGAGGGGTGAACGGGGTGCCGGCCCTGGGCATCCAAGGCCAGGGGCGCATCCATGGGTGGGGGAACCTTTTTCAAAGTGGGGGGCACAATTCCAAGTAAAAAAAACTGTAGAAAAATTTTGTGGTTGGAATTGGCAACTGTGACGTCACAAGCGTTGAAATATGACGTCATTAACTTTTTTTGAGAATGTTTAAGCATTTTTATACAATGTTTTATAAGCCCTCAACGCCCTGTATCTACAGTACACCCTATCTACCTACGCTACACTGACTTGAGCACGTAAATGCAACCAGTTGTTCTTAACCTTACGCAAAATTCATTCACAAGTAAGTACAAATGCAACACGCACAAACCTAAGGGAAGAAGTTTATTGGTTACGATACAATATAGCAATGCGAAAACAAAACACTGCTAACAAGTACTCGTAAGTAGGACGCCGAAAGAATCCTGAAGTTATCTAGTCGAGGCGCCCTAAAGATTTGTTAAAACAAAGACAATGCCACAATGCATAAATAAGGGAGCGTCCTCATATTACATCAGCGGATAGGGGTGAGAGGGGCTTTGCCGCCAGATTCACTTTCAGCTCCTTCACCATATGAAGGTCAAAATTACACTATTTCAGATAAAGTTTCACCACTATGAAAACGTATCTGTGAACCACCTGAAATTCAAATAGGCTGTTACTGGGGTGACTCCAGGTCAACAGCGTCACTCGGGCTCATCACGCGATTTATGCTGATTGATTGCAACCGTTCAGCTTTGTGTCACTGAAATTTCCATTTACTTTCATTCTAGCTGGCGCTATCGTTGCTCTGTGACGTTAGTTACGTAACATTAAATGAGAAGTTCACATGATAACTTCTCCATTATTGAGGAACGTGCGTCAAAAAGCAATGATAACGCCAGTTAGTCTTCTACTTACTACGCGCGTTCATGAGGCCAAGTTACTGGACAAATTATAGTTCGTTTGAAATTATTCTCGAAATGGAAACTGTCCACTGGATTGGACTTCATATCCAATATTCTATATCAGGGGTGGGCAAAGTTGTTAAGTGGCAGAATTTTTTGCAGAAAACCAAAAACACCAGCGAGCCGCAAAATCAGTTTGTGGAGTCAATACAAATACAGTTCGCTAAAGAATGGAAATTTTACAGAAAATGTTTACATAAAAAACTGCATCAAATCGCATGGACTCCCTGGCAACTAACCTTGCGAATTCTTGCAAACACATTGATAAATGGCACAAACCTTAAATATTAAGCGACAACTCGCTATCATTTTGAGATATTGCTATTCAGCTAGAAGAGCCGCACAAAACATGTCGGCGAACCGGATGCGGCTCACCAGCCGCAGTTTGCTCACCACTGTTCTATACAAATCCATTGCTTCAAAAAAAGTTTAGTCTGATCTTAATTTTATGTTTGAAAATACTTAATTGCATAGGGCAGCACGGGCTCTAACGGATGAACCCGAGTAAGGCGCGAGTGATCGAAGTCGAGAGAATGCCTATACGAACGATATTGTTTTATTCAGGTCACCTGCAACATGGACACGAAAGGCCAGACATGGAACGAAAATATGTGAACAGTGATAAGGCCCAATGAAAATAGCCTGAGTAAACAACTTAGTGAATTGGGACCGTGGGTGGTGACACAGGTATACGAAGCAAGCCAGCTCGCGTTCTTCAATATAAATCGAAATCGAAGACTCGGTCTGGAATATAGTGTAGCAAGTTGCAAAGTTGCAATGCAAAAAAATAATATAGCTATTTGGTGTTGCTAATGCAAAAACAAAAACACAGTTGAAGTTGATCTGTCAAATGTTTCATTTTGCGTATAAAATTCAGCGAATTTTTACTATTGACAATGGTGTTAAAACGCTTGAAATTACACCGAATTGCAAGAATTTTTCGATGGAATGGCACGACATTTTTCCTACAAACATGCATGCACACCGTCTTTGTAAAAAAATGGTGTAGTGTTACACCATCTGACAACACTGTTCGACAACACCAATGCGGTAAGAAAACCCAAGAAGGGTGATCAAATTGTGCCCGGTATTCTGCCAAACCTTTACGAAATCCTGCCAGTTTCACTGCCAAATTACAAATAATGTATTGCAAATGATGTTGCCAAAATTCTGCTAAAGTTTAAACGATTTACTTTAACAATGGACCCAATCCTAATTATGTTACTCAAACTTATTTGGGCAAAAATTCGAAATTTAAAAGTGGGGTTCAGGCCCCCACAGAAAACTAGTGGGGGCCTAGGCCCATGCGCCCCCCCCGGTTCCGTCACCTATGGGGGCTTCCAAAGAGTGCAATTACAAAGATTGAAATTCTGTAACTGGATGATTTTTGCTATTGTAAGTCTGCTAATACATGCTGTATGGATTTAATTTTACGAAACTTGTTCTGTTGTCAATACTAATTTTTACGTATTCAAATGTCAGTAATTCTCATCTTGTTCAATACCACGGACCTACACTTTAGTTGTGCGGAGCATGCCCAGTCAACCTCAACAAATTGATAGTGACGTGACTTGTTCCGGATGGTGCGATCAAGGGAAAATCACAAAGAAGGATTGAAAGATAAGCCGGGTTGAAAAAAACCCGGGTTTTAAAAAAACAATTCACATGTTTTTTGTTGTTTTTATCCGTTTTTTGTTTTTTTTATGAAAAGAAACAGGTTTTTGTTCTTTTGTTAGAAAAAAACACTATTCTGAATTGTTTTTATTGCATCATGCAATGTCACCATTTTCGGAATTACACAATAATAACTTTTTATACCTATTATGGCATTCAAATCTGAGGGTAAAGAAATGTACCCCATCTTTGTTTTCGCAAAGCGTTGTTGGTCAATTCACTCCAAAGTGGTAAGGTTTGGCAAGCACGCACACAGCAGACGGAGAAAACCCACTCCCACACAAACTCTGCCGTCTCACGTCAAGTTTATGTAGCGTACATGTCCTGCTAGTTCAGCATCGATATAGCGTATTTTTTCAACACATGGTTTTGTATGGCCCAACATTAGAAACAGTTCGGATGCAGAGAAGGCAGAAAAGTTGGTTAAAATCTACCGATTTTACAGAGCTTAAGAAGATAGCCAGTAGAATTTACTCAAACTGTCCAATTGTTCTTCTCTTTTTTTCAAGTCCTGCAAATTTGCTGCTGTTCATTTTGTTTCATTCAAAAATGTACAGCTAAGTGTACAAGTGTGCTGCTTATTTTACTTTTAACTGCATTGTGCATTTTTCAAAAGAAAAGAGTAGGATTTTTGTTAGTTTGTATTAAGTGGGCTTTTTTAAAAACACCCGGTGATTTTTTTGTTTGGGTCCAATTACATCAACCCTGAAGATAATTATGGACGTTTTATTAATTTTCTGAGCCAAATTTCAAAACTGTCCTATTTCAACGTGCTTGATGTAGCTGATTTTATGATGTATCAGTAGTTTCCCATTTCGTTTTTTGTGCTAATACCGTCGCACACCTGTGCTTGCAATATGTGCTTCGTTTCGAGCTTCGTCATTAATTTTCAGTTCAGGCGGATTGATCATAACAGCACACACAAGCCCGTATCTGTTCTGTCCCCCCAGTAGTTGTACATATAACAGCCACATATAACAAAACGAAAATTTTCTTGCGTACTTTATGCACATTCTCAATTCTTGTGTAGTTTACAAATTTTAAACTGTCAACCCTGGGTGTCCGACATCCCAGCCGCATACATTCTGATCGACTGCTATTCGACGCAACATTGGCACAGCCCGATGTTTTCGCAGGTATTTCCATGGTTTATCAAGATCGATTTGAAATAAATTTATTGCAGCTATTCGGGCACCCAGGTAATTCAGAATAATTTTCTATAATTTCTGTTATTATTTTTGAGGTCAACATTGTTGATGAACAGAAACAAACATATTTGGTAACGATGTTTTTGTTTTTAATAAGTTTCCATTGTCCTCAACTGTTTTACTGCTCCCCCTGCCCTACCGCTGCTCCGGTGTCCCTGAATATGCAAGTTGTGTCAACAAACTTCGCCAAAACGTTGGTTTGCAAACGTGAATATGACGTCATATCGTGACGACACAAACAGCGCAGCATATGTAGTAACAATGGGCACCATGGGCCCACACCACTGCTCAATACTAGAATTTGGTAGGGGGGCATCCAATCAAGCTGCCGCCCCGGGCATCACTAGACCTTTGCACGCCACTGGTTTCACATCTCCTTTTTCTTATCTGTGCTCAACAGTAGTATCCAAAATATACAATTTCCTAAAAAACAAACACACTGCACATATGTGTGGCAAGCATAAATGCGTTAAAACACAAGAACGTAAGGACAGGATCGTAACGACGGGGGGCAAGGGGGCCACAATTCCCCGTTCGCCGAATCCATATGGGGGCGTCTAATCACTGCGGGGGCGCAGAATGATTGAGAGGGCGCCGAAAAATCCAAACAATATCACCAATACTTTCTTCAGTACAGTGCATTTGGTTCCGAAAGATCTCAGGTTCGAACGTGGGGGCGCCAAACTTGTTTCTTGCCCCGGGTGCCATTTAACCTCGGTACGCCCCTGATTACCACGTCAAGTAAAACGCACCCAAATGATTGCAACTGGTAGGATCCCGATTCGCGTGTTTGCTATACTTGTTCAGACTGCAAAGAATCGAAGGCAAAGAAACCGTCGCGCGAAAGGATGTGAGATTTAAACTTCCCTTATGCTGTCATTATTGCAATGCGTATTAAGAAATGAAAGCTGCAATCACTGAATGAAGTAAGGCTAAGAGCAGCCCAGTAAACAATTAAAAAGGTTTTGTCCTGGCCTTCTTGATATCAAAATCATGTAGGAATTCATCAAACTTTATTTGCCTAAGTTTGTCACTTTCAGTGCACCGAATGCTTAGTGTAGATAACCTATCCTGGAACAGTGTGACCCTAATTCATTTTTAATTCTTTTAAATATGGAAAAATACCTTTCTCCTGAGGAGTTAGTGACCATCAAGTTAAGAAATAAGGGTTCACGTGGTTGGATAAACCAAGAACCACTAATCTAAGGCCAGGGCCGTGGGAACCGCCCCCCGCACCCCCCGGCCGGGGGGGGC
>Ga0210059_1004802_pt1 | contig 21769 bp, 8 predicted proteins | sample Ectturendosymbi2_FD_188042 | JGI IMG/M metagenome (GOLD analysis project Ga0210059, IMG submission 188042) | Ecteinascidia turbinata endosymbiont from Florida, USA - Sample 2 (SPAdes) (version 2) | ecosystem: Host-associated > Tunicates > Ascidians > Unclassified | place: Key West, Florida...
CTGTCCTTTGCGTATCGCTGCTGTTACAGCTGAGTAAGCATATAATGACTGACCCATGGTCAGCTGACTTTGATGACCTCCGGGTCTTTTCGTTGGCCATGCAAAATAAACTAGAATTGTCTGTCTGAAACATTGGTAAAACCCTACGGCATTGCAAGTCGGACACCAAGCTTTTCGGGTCGGCTGGGTTCGGGCTGCGTCAGTTTGTCAAAATGTTTCGGGTCGATTTCGGGCCTGCATACAAAACTTTATTATAACATTCAGAGTAACGATTTTTTCTTTCGTGACGTAAAATTGTTATGCTCACCACGGTGACTTCTGTGAATGAAGTGATTATGATTTTAGTTAACTTTGTTTGCAAACACAAATGCGTTTTGTTCTCTTCTCGGATTAGTCTCAAACTCTTTTTAAGAAAGTGACAGCGGTGAGGAAATTAGCACGCGCTGGCGTAACTTCGAAAAGATCAATCATTTACGCGATGTTTGGCTTGTTTAAAAAAATGATGACTTACAAACCGGCTTTTCATTCCTATAGCTTTATCCTGGATAGTTTCTTTTATGCATATAGCGCCATCGTGGACAGTTTCGTGATACCGGTAATTCCTTTTTTTCTTGAGAAACATTACATTCCGCAGTATTGTGGTTGAATAACAAGCTAAGTTTGTGTTTGCTTAAACCTATGTTTTGGTCAAATTGCTATTTCGGGTGTGATAAAACCGTGTACCTGCAGCTATACCCGTACACCATGTTTTTTGATATCCCGCAGTTGCGCATATCTTGACTCACTCGGTAAATTTGACTTTCGGGCCGAAATCGGGGTTCAAAAATAAATGTCGGGCTCGGGCTTCAAAATGAGGCCCGTTTACGACTCTGACCTGCGGTTGATTTTATACCGCTCGACAAATCTTCCAGTGGTTTTGACTAGAACAGCGGTTCTCAGAGTGGTCGATATCGAGCCCCAGGGGTCAATTGGACCATCCAAGGGGTCGATAAGTAGTCACGGTGTCGAATGCGGGTTGCTGAATAGCCCGTAAGCTCTAAGCATATTTTCGGATTGTGTATTATTTTATCATGCATTTCAAAGTAAAAAGTACTCAAATTTATTTTGACACATATTTTCCTTGTATTAGAAACTATTGGGCTAGGCCACGGGGTCTACAGAAAATTGTATATTTTAATTGGGGGTCAAAGGTCAACGCACAGAAAAGTTTGAGAAGCACTGGACTAGACCTTGATCAAGACCGTTTGTTACTTGTGAAGACATCGGTTGTTTACGGTTTTAAACGTTTTTAGCGACAGTCGAGCTTTGAAAAAATATTACTCAAACATTTTGAAGCGTATGACACATCTTTTCACACACTTGCTGCTTGAAAAATGCTCAAAGAACAAACTACAGCAGAGAGGCCTAATCTGGAAGGAACGCTTCGAAAAAATTTCTCAATGTGCCAGTGTGCAGAGCAGGAAAACTCGGGTGCAGGCAAAAACTATTCCAACCGTGAACCAAACCAACAGGTGTCCTGGTCAGAATAAAAGGTCAGATTTCACACACACCATTACACAAGTGTATAAAATGGGAACGAAACGTCTTTGCAAGTGCTTGAAAAATTTTATTAAAATCTAGTTCTGATATTTGTTTACGAGACTATTCTCTGCGGCTCAAATAAGTGACTGTAAGTTTATCATTATGAGTCTTGCAATCGGTAACCGAAACTTGAGCTCTTTCTTCCACCTTTGTCAGCGACACAAAGTCAAGAAACTTTTGTCGAAGAAGGAACACAGCTCCGCCTCCGCAGCGTCAACATCCCTGGAACCAGCGTACGAGAAGTAATTTAACAAGAAAACGGGAATGAATGAACGCGGGCGATGCGTATTCGCTGAAAACGCACAATAACTGAAGTGCCATGTTCTCTGCGACAATTGTTCCGACTGTTTTTACAGTTTCAGGTTTTAGGTAACATGAAGACGCACTACACCGACTGCTGACTCGTTGCCGCTTGAAAGGGAAGAACATTTTAGCAAACCATGTCCGTAATTAAGAAGATAGAACTACATCCAGCTGCGTTGCACAAGAAATAAAGACGTGGTGATGTTGTGTGATGTAACGCCCAAGAATCACATCTACTCAATCACATCTACTCAGATCAATGGAACTGAAACATTAACTTTACACAAGCCTTTGGTATTCAATCAAGAGAACCTATCTGACTTATGTAAATATTGCAACAAATTCGCAATTGCTTGAGGCAACTTGTAAAAAAACGACTGAGGCTTGTGGCACACAAAGCAGGAAATTTTGTTTATCTTGAGCTTTCACCGGGATGATGTGCAAAGTATTCTCAATGCAAACTCTAGACGCGGAGGATATTTACCGCATAACTGGTAATACGCACATACTGTAGCTTTATCCACACTCAAGCAATCCTGGTCTTCAGCCAGGCCATGCCACTGAAGGTCAAAATTACTGCAACGCAGTGGTAATTTTTGAAGACTGGTCGCGACGCATTGCTCAAGTTGGTGCCTTGTGTACCTCGTGCATTGTGTCACGCGTGAAAAGTTAATATCGTGAATAAACAAGTTGCAGCAGAACGTATTTTTCTTCGAGCAAGTCTAGAGTTGTTTGACAACCCACTTGGCAGTATGAAATGTGGTCGCTTTGCAGAAGCTATAAACTCAACCCTGTCGTCTCAATCGACGGTGAAAATTGCCTGGATGACTTGCTTAATAGTTTTCACGATCAGCATAACACACGTGATAAGCGCATTAAAACAAGAAGGCTTAATTTTCGACCTTGCTTTACGCAGTGAAGCAAAAAATGGGTTTCGACCAAAGTGCTGTCGACCATGTCAAACAAAAGGAAAGAAGAAGCTGATCGGCAAATCATCTTCGACGTAAATTCACAACGACTGACGACTGCTTTGAAGTATCTAATGTGCATTTATGGTTTCGATCAATGTATGAACACAAAACACTCGTATTAGCAGAGAACATGCACCTAAAGGTGCTGACAGTGTTTCATGGAAACTAACAAGTCGGGTCTACGCTGCTGTTATCAGCCAGTTAGCTTATGGGCAAGTCGTCAGTGCAAAAAGTATGTTTAAAAAACGACACTTGTTTTTTTTGCTTACATTTAATCAGTCCTAATGTAGAGGACAATTCACAAAAAGACTTACTATTTCCTCAACCAACCGGACTCACTCAACTGACTGCACTAGACTTGTTATCAAGTACGTCAATTCGTTGTAGCTTTGTAAGACATCGCGATCTTCCATAAAAACTAAGAAGTACATGACAGGGCTGTAGTGCAACAGCACAGACGGGCTCGTCAATACGAGCGCATTCTGAGTGTTTGCACGTCTTGGTTGTGGGTGGGTCGTTGCTGCGTGTTTTGCTGTCAAATATGGGCAGTTAGTTCATAAAAAGTATGTTACGTACCACAGAAAATCGTCGATTGATATCCATGTAGCTGCAGAGCTCAGTGACATTGTTGAACCACTGCGCTTGCATGTGCGACCACATATGTGGAAACCACATAAACTGGTCATGAAGTTTCAGTAGTAAATGATCGGCTTCTGTCTCTATTTTGTTTCCTGGTGAACAACAAGGCAGCACTAAAAAAGCAGTCAAAACTAAGTCGACCCTTGACGTTATATGTTCGCGGTAAGTTTCTCAAATGTTACTAAGTCACAATCACGAAGTTGCCACACTTGCAGTAATTTGAAAATTGATAGGTTTTCACATGATTTTTAAGGGAAAATGGCGTTTCAACACAATAAGACAGCAACACGGACTACGGAAATGCTATATTTTGTAGTTTATTAATTGAAAATAGACAGAAAAACTACACCGTGCTCAAAAGTATCTACACCCACTGGACCACTGATGACACAAACCTATCTACTCTTCCGAAGCACGGTAGAAGCATCAAATTTTATTGAGTGGCACGGTTGTAATCAAAGATTATGAGTTTTTTCTAGCTTGTCCAAATAATTTATACATCAACTCCTTTTTATCACTTAGCCAGCTCCATTCAGTGATGGATAGCGCTATTCTACCTATACGGCTCGCGAAAGTATTTGCAAAATCCCACAAGAGCAAAACTGACAAACTTACCAGAAAAGATAAACTTCCCCGAGAATCCAAGTTGAAATGTAAATCCAGGCACACTTTCTCTCAAAGAATCTTGGAAATGCAGAAGTGCCTAAAGAAATTCAAATCGGAAGGGAAATATTCGTTAAACACGTTTTCTTGGCGTATATTAACGAGGTAATTGCTTAAAAACATCAAGTACTCCGTATCCTTATTTGCGGACCACACGATACTAATAGTTCTTAAAAGTCGTATCACCTGAAATAACATCCTATCTAATAACCCGACTCAGATAAGTTGTGGTCTGATTTGAGGAGTGCTACTTTCAAAGATGCAAAAACTCCAGTTATTGCAACCAATCTGTCTCTTCATCTTGCATTACGTTTTCGTAACCAGTATTAACTGAATGCTTGAAAGTCCGCAGCCCTCGTCGTAAAAAAAGCCCCAAATGAAATCATGCGAGAATTTCGGGGACAAATTAGACTCCAACCACTGGTAAGTCAACGAAGTGTTCTGGTAAACCATCCGGTGTTTTCGCGGCAAAAAACTATAATGCTAGATTCGTCAAAGACGTAAATGGTGTCTTACTCAGCAATGAAGAGGATATCCTTGGTACATGGAGAGAGTATTTCTAAGATTTTCCGGACCCAGTCACTCTCTCACCATCGGAAACACAAAAGGTGAATTTCGGTGGAAGAAAATGCCATCACTGCAGCCGAAGTCTTTCCTGCAGATTGGGATGATCCTTGCATTGAGCAGTTCTTTGACTGGCTCGTGTTTGTCAAGTGACCTGGTGTTTGATTAACGAACTGGGGTGACCTTTCCCACATACAAAAAGACAGGAGATAAATCATAAATATCGGGTCATGTCTTTCCTTAGCCTCCCTGGAAGTGCATGCCTTAGCCTCCCTGGAAGTGCATGCCGTAGCCTCCCTGGAAGTGCATGCCGTAGCCTCCCTGGAAGTGCATGCCAAGTTCCGTGAAGAAAGATGTCGCGAGATAATTGAACCAAAGCTCGAGAATGCACAGTGCAGTTTTCGTTCTGTCCGTGGCACTACAGATCAAATTTTCACTCCCCAGAAAAATTGAGAAAGATTGCGAGTATGCCAAGCATCACTACGCATGTTTTGTCTAACTCCAGAAAGCATATGACCGGGTTCCTCGTGAGAAGCTTTGGGGAGTGTTACGGGAGTACGTTGTTGACTCATTGTATTCTGCTCAGACGTTTGTATCCGCGGAGTTAAATCCGTTCGCAGTGGGTGTTGGATTGCGACAATGGTGTGTGCTGTCACCATTCCTCTTCAGACAGTCACGGCCGAGTCGATGATGATGCCTCCGTGTTTGAAGCTGCAGGATCAGCCGTTTGCTTTATGCGGACAACTTGGTACTGCTTGCATCCTCTCAACAGGGTTTCAACATGCATTTGATCGGTTTTCTCGGCTGCGTGCGACCACGTCATAATGAAAACCAGCTCTAAAAATACCGAGGTATTGTGTTTCTTTAAAAAAACAAACCAGTATGCTCTGCACGTAAGCAGCAATATAATACAAAGATCGAGAAGTTCAAGACCTTTGGGGTGGTATTCACGAGTGTCGCAAGGCGGAACAAGGACATCGATACACGGATTGGTAAAGCAAACGCAGTATTTCGTGAGCTTTATCGCTCTGTGGTCACAAAACGGGATCTTTCAAAAAACGACTTTCACGAGAGGAAAACCGGGTGTGAAAACGAATGCATGAAAGTAATGAATGTATGAACTGAAATGGTTCCCACAAACATCTGGACTTGCCTTTCATCTGTTCCTGTCCTGGCGTTTGCACGTCTCAACACTGCATCACAAAGTAGCGGCAATGACCTAGTCGTTCAAGAGAATTGGATACTTTTTACCAAGGCATTTTCTTCTCGTACTTTCTCGAGCGTCTGTTCTGCCCGTGCTTGAACATGGAGATGTTATATGTGCTCTGCTGCTAACAGCAACCTTCTTGGAAGTGTTCAAATTGCTGCCACAACGGTTATCCTCGGTTGCCTCAGGACCACATCACATGACAATATCTTGAATGATTTAGACCTGACGCCATTACTTCTATTCCGTCAGTTTCATACTCCTACTGCGTTTCGTTATACACTTTCTGAATCTTGCTCTTCTTTCCCCTCTGCCGTTCTACCCAAATTTTTAAAAAATCTTTCCAAATATTCATACTTTTGTAATCTTAACGACTCATTTGCACCCAGGCAAAATCAATTCATTTTTTCGTAGACTCGAAAACTTTGGAAATCACCGACCAGTGCACATTTTTGCTTTTAGTTCTGTTTGGTATCTAACTTTTCTGAACCGGTCAAGTTGGCATTTGCACATGTGTAACACTCACACAGCTTATTGTGCATGTTTCGTTTGGGCCACAGTAGGCTCAATATTGGTGGCCAGTACAAAAGAATTTTCGAATGTGGCGTTATAAAGGCCAAACATCATATTTTGTTTGAATGGCCTTTAACTCACCCCTCACATCAGCTCCCATTGTGAAGACAACGAAAGTTCCTTGTAAATTGAATGTGGTCATCTTATATACGGCGTCCAAGAACTAACCAAAAGATTTCAATGCGGACATCCACATTTACCCAAGGACTCATCTTTGCTCTGTTTAAGCAGACTTGTTTGTTTTTGTCAAAATAACCACCTTTTTAGATAGACGCTACCAACTCTAACTGTTTACTTTTTTTAGATGTATGCGTTGGTGTTCTAATAGTGTAATTCATTAAGTTCTTTGTTTCGTATGTCAATTGCTTTTGAGCGTTGTTTTTTTTATATATTGCTCCTCTCTATTTTACTGTTATGAAATAAGTCAATCACCATTCAAACCCTAACCTGCCATTATCGAAATAAACAAAAAAAATAAAAGCAAGATTTCCAAACACAATGGTATGCAGCAGATTAGATTTTTAAGATGAATGAAACAATATACACAGTAAAGCAACAACACAGCATGCAACATTGGCTGCACCAACATTAACGTCGTGACAGAAAAATCAACTAGAAAAACATGCCTTAAAGTGTGGCAAGTACTAACCGTAACGTCATCAGAAACCATGCGATTACCACGAGAACCAACAAACATATCATCAATATCGATTTGAATATGACGTTCCAAAGGCAAGGACAGCTTTCCGTTGGACAGATAGCTCAGTGCATCAAGAAACAAGACCCTTAACAGAGTATTTCATAACATAAAATAAATATTGCTGAGGCATCACAGGCCGCGTAAATCTTCGGATTGATTTTTAACGAGAAAAAATATATTCAGTAATAAACATATATAAAATTAACGCACATAAGTCACTTTGATCTTAAGACTGATATTTAATGAGAAAAAATAGCAGCAGACTTAAAACAACGTGGCTTAAACTTAATTGACCCGTACTATCAGGCTTCTTTCAGTTCTTTGGTTGTACTAGCAGGTATGACTTTCACTAGCTGCATGGAATGCCACAACAGAGACTTTGACAGCAAAATCAGACAGTTTCAGCGAACCAGTGATGAGTCTTTTACAGGCTAGATCCGTGGTTTTCAACCGGTGTGCCGCGGAAGAACGTCGGCTGTTTCGCATGGAATTTACTATGGAAGTACAGTAAATATTCTCAAGCACCAGTTGGAACCTTTCATACAATATGCAGGGTTTTTTAAGGCCTAGAATTTCAAATCGGGTCCCTAGAAGCAGAGAAAATTATCATCGGGTCCCTAGAATCAGAGAAATCTGGTCCCTACAGATCCATACCGGGTACCTAACATTTTCCTTAAAAAACCTGAAATATGAGAGTACTTTTCAAAGTGTTCAGTAGCTCAGAAAAGCACGAACGAAAAAACATTTCACTCGCTGACAGTGCGCAGTGAGATCCACATTTCACTGGATGAAAGTGCATCTGTTTGGGGCTTGGTCCTCGCCAAGCTGCGCATCTTTCTGTTTATGCCAACCTTCATGTGGAATAATTTTCGTTTTTTTCAACAGAAACATCGTTTTGAGCAAACAAGCGAAGTGATTGGTTTTTGAGGCACCAAATTATTTGTAGCGGCAGCTTTGTTTGAAAGAATCCTCTAAACTACAGTGACAACAGATAATTCATGAAAGTTCTGACGCTTTTTATAAAATTCTGAACATTTGGTTACTGAAAAGGAGTTTCAAAGATGAAAGCATTACCAATCCGAAGTCACACCTCATTAGATTCAAGTCATCGTGTATACACATATGAAAAAATGCGAATAATATGAAATCGGCTTAACACTTGTGTACAGACCCTTACCCATACTAATAATTAGGGTATTAATGTTCAAGAATTTTGAAGAGCACGATACAATTGCCTCACAAATTCTAATAATAAGCATGTTCGATGAATAACCAACAATGTCTATGAAATGAACACAAAGCATGTAATTACTTGTCCAACAAATTGATACGTACTTGTGAAGCCAAAACCTCAAGGTTCCTCCAAAAATTACACGCTGTACTCCGTCGAATGTACCAAGGTCTTGAACAACGGTTACCAGACGACTGTTTTCGCTGACACGCTGCCGGCAACACAGACTAGCATTAAAACTCCATCAAGGAATAACAGCCACAGCGAGCGGCAGCGATTACCTTCACATGGACCTTTTGGCAATGTCAGAAACAAGTTTAAGCTGAATAAACTTAAAATGCGAACATTTCACATGTCGAACATTTCCACAACATTACATTTCATTCAATGAAATAAATTTGATGCACATCCTCAGTGGCTGTAGTCTGCTACCGTAAGGCTAATCGCCTCGACGTCAACGATTATTACAGTCATTGAAACGCTTCGTTGGCAATCAGCACACGAGGTTAGTTAAGTATCGCCACCAGCAGTAAATGATAAGCATTAGGACAGATGCCAGTATTATTAAACGAATAGCTTTCCGGTCATCTATGCACAACGTCGATTCATATACTTTCATTCAAACCTTCCCACTTAAAGCTTTGCTCATGCTTGCAAGGTTAAAATATTTTCGGCACTCCGTCAACATATCACCAGGTCGTTAAAGGTTTTTATTTGTGACAACCGTGAAGAAAATTCTGATCCGATGAAGGGTCTCAGTGTCACATCGTCTGATGCATCATCGGTAACATTCAACTGGGATTTTATCTCATGAAACCGTGCATTTGCACAATGCTTTGGTAATTAACTTGTGTCAGTCAAGCAATATTTCTGGCGAACTAAATTTTAGCAACAATCGGCAGAAAGGTCGAAACCTGCGGAGAAACGAAACACGTGCAAACAGGCCGGCAACGAAGGGGGCAACAGGACAATTGGCCCCCCAAAATTTAAAAAGAATTTTGAAAGCGCCAAAGGCTTAGTTGTGAAGTGAAACAACAAGTCGCAAGCATTTTTTGTCCCACTCTCGATAATATCGACTGGTTTCGGACCTGCGTGCAAATACAGTAAATTGCTCGTGGGTACAATCGAAGGGAGTTGGCCAACTGGAAATAATTACATAAAAACAACTATTGCTGCGTATGTTTGTTTCAATACATTTTTGACCATGGCACTACTTTTCTTCCACCAATTCGGATGGTTGCACACTTGTTGAAGCAGACTTTACGAAAAGTTTATGCACATCGGATAATATGAAGTTAGCCATTTGGCCGCGTTCACGTAGCGACCGTTTTACTTGGGGAGATTTTTGGGACGAAGCAAGAATTGTCGTCTTTCTAGTAAAATGCTTTGACAGCGAGGACAGCTCAACAATGTCGATGTGTATGATAAAAATATCGGGACAGATTAGCTGCCTCAAAGTCGCAATGGTGCCGCTTTAGTGAGTTAACACTATCAATACTTCATTCCGTGACTGCCTTGCCTGAATTTTGAACGGTTAATGATGCTTCTTTCTAGGACGTTGTTTGGCTTTGGTGGCGTATTTGAATTTTTCAGACACATTCGAATATCGGAAACGTCCTTCTCTTTGAAAGACCCAGAAAATGCATTCAGCTAGCAGTTTAACCACAATTCGAATTGTCGATTTTTATGACAACGACGTCCCAAACTGTAGTAGTAATCCTCGGTTTTAACAAAGAATAATGGAAATAAAACATTTCTTTTACTTTCAGCATCCAGAATGATTTTTAAAATATTGGGTAAATAACTCATTCACTATAAGCCATTTTGACTGGAATTAACCTCCAAAAGTTTACAAATGCACGCTAAAAAGGGGGTCCCAGATTAAGACGAAATTGGGTCTGATGCTGCTGAGCAAAAAAGGCCAATTTTTTCCGGCCAAACAAGTTGAAATGTTCTAGCGACTTAAAGTATAAAACGACCACCAAGATGGTCTTAAGACAAAGTCAAACATCACTACCTTTACAGTAAACTGATCAAAACGAAGATTATTTGCAGCAGCAGCACGACTTGCACGAGACCTCCTGCAACAATAACACAATGTAAGGTAAAGCGATCACCAGGTGCATACACCGTGACAAGCTTTCTACGAAAAACACCTTGCTCTACGTTTTCTTCTGCTTCGTTGTCCAGTGTCGTTTGCTTGGTCACACGGCGCAACAGCGGCAGTGGCTACAGGATGGTACGTATCGTGACCGAGATCGAACACAATGCAGTCATTTGTCTTAGGAAGGAGCCCTTCCACCTGGTCAGGAAAAACATACAACAAAGCTACACATAGCTAAATAAAAATAGGAAATGATTCTTCAGCATCTAAGGGGTACAGATGGTTGAGCACGCGCCACCGAAGCTGGTACAGGCTAGTAGGCTACGTTCGATTCCCAGTCGGACCACAACGTAGACTTGAAAAACAGTACTTGGCGACCTCGTGCTTGAGTGCAAGCAAACGGTTCACGCGCGGTACTGCCATTGACTCGCCACCATTGCAGCATTCATTGCAAAAGAAACCGGTAGTCCCACGGCGCAAGCACGCAGAGATGAGCGCCGCGACCGCAGACCACTCGTTACACTCCAAAATGAGCACAGAAACAGAGTGTAAACCAGGGGTTCCCAACCTGGGACAGATGTACCCCCAGGGGTACATTTGCCTATCCGAAGGGATGCATCTAAGGTTAGTAATAGATGAGAAAATATATTTAGATATTATTTTCCAATATTTATACATATATCAGTGAATGTTATTTTCAAAAACCATTATATGCTTATTGTTATATATATCTATGAATGATCATGACAAAATATTTTGTCGTAAGACATTTTAGGGGTACATGTTCATCTGTCAAAATGCTGAAGGGGTACATGCTTATCTGTTGAAATACTGGTGGGGTACATACTCATCTGTCGGAATGCTGTAGGGGTACATACTCATCTGTCGGAATGCTGAAGGGGTACATGGTAAGAGAAAGGTTGGGATCCCCTGGTATAAACGAAACGCATCTGAATGATTCTTTGCACGAATCGCGCAGAAAACAAGGCTTTTATGTCACCACACTGTCATCACATTTCTGTGTCATGATTTCATAACGTTTGCCTTTTTTTCGTTCAGGAATTGCAACGATCTTGCCCAGACAAGAACACACAAGTGTTAGTCTCTTTTTGATGGAAGAAGGTATATTACCATTCTATCGACTAGGTGGATTGTTTGTAAGAACGACGCATCCAATCGACCTGAATTCAAACAAAGCTTGCACAATTTCCAAAACAGAATACACGCAATTCAGCACTCCATACTAACGATCACTGAAGCATATGCAATTTTTTTTTTATGCAAAACAAAAGATGCAATTTTCATTTATCATCTGATATGAAACGACGCTGATGAAATAGAATTTATGAAGCGTTGCCTTAAAATGTAAACACATGCGAGCTCGTACACCCTTCAAGAAAAATTGGTATTAAATAATTACCAACTAGTTCCGTGAGGTCACTCTGGTTATTTTTGACAATACACTGGTGATGCCTGCCTTTAATGTGCTGTGGACCGCTTTACACGACAACCTAACGTTCTGGTGAGGTCCCCTAGAAAAGCCTGTTCCTAGCATAGCCAGAGGCACAGCGGTGAACCTGCCACAGCATGGCAATCTCACTATAAGCGAACTGGCTTCGCAATTGCTATAAATATTTCCGGTTCTAAATGTAACGTTAGAATTCAATCATTCGAAGGAGTGAGTGTATCTGATCAGAAACGTAGAAATAAGAACAACAGAGCGGTGGAAGCTCACGTTGTTTGGTATGCAAGTAATTCAATCCGCTATCTTCGAGGTCGCAGAGAATTAATGTGCTGTACCAGTGCGCTGATGCTGATTAAGTTTGAAAAATAAGCAGAATTGCAATAGTGCGTTACTGTAAACCACAGATTCTCAACAAGCACCCCGCGGCAACGTACTTTGTAGCTTGCGACGTTTGCGGTTGTACATACACGTGATTGCTACGAAAGCAGGACGTTAAATTTCGGGTTTCGGTTTATGGGTGATATCGCACGCATTTAACACAGTAATGCTAAGTCGAACACATTCAGCTCACAGAGCACTATATCGGACAGATGTAAGATATGTAAATTGGCAGATTCGCAGAAAACTTTGAATCGATACAGAGACTTTGATAAAATTCTGTGCTGCGCCTGATGTCATGAAACTTAGGCAGTCGAAACGCATTTTCGCATAAGGGATATACACTTTATCGTCAAAAAACTGAAAACGAGTTGCACGCTGCAGGCGAAAAAGAGTTGGTAGCAGTGCTTACCACAAAAGAACGAAACCCTCTGCAAATTGACTTATTTATACCACCCACGCGTAACAGTGCATAAATACCCAAGAGGGAGAGGCGCTCTCCAGCAGTTTGTTAATACTTCGAACAATGAAGAACTAAGAGAGTTTCTCTACGCTGCGGAACGATTTGCGCAATTTGTTTTTGTTGCAAGTAAGAAGCGAATTGTTTCTCCGTAGCAGACCGTTCAAAGAATTCTCAAGATTTACACTGCTAAACGCTTTTGTTCGAGAAAGCTCGAACGTTGATACTGGATATAAGTTGCCGCGGCGAGTTGTTGGTGATCAACGAAAACCGTTTCGCTGTCAACCGCAAGAAAAATGATGACTCATATGCAACGCCTGGCGTAATCACTGGTAAGGTATTCTGTGACGGTAATTAACTACAGCAGGCAAAATCCTTGAAAGGTTTGCGCATTCCCGTTGCTATGACAAAGAACTCGTTCTTAGCGATGCTGCAGTCTTCAAATGGCTTCGACAATGGCGGCAATTTTGTACAAGACATAGTGCTTGAAAAGAGCATTGGTCGCGATATGGTTTGATTAGGAAGATGCTTTTTGCAACAATTCTGTGAGCGCTGTGTCTCAACTTCTCTGCGACTTGGACCAAGAAGTAGTTATTGTTAAGATTTACCTGACGTTCTGCTGAGAGATAAATGTACGAGGAAACTGTTTGTAAATAGCTCAACTGCTTCTGTAGGTTGCGATCACATGTGGTGTTTGGACCAAAACCTGTGAGTAACGATGTTATTGAGTGCAAAACTAGCGACAGCTGGATGTTGCCGCTGGAGGTCGGTCTTTCTGCGCTGACTATAAAGGTTCTCAGCCGACTCGCTGTTCCAAAGTCCAGAAAATGTGTATAGAAACTTCAATGAATCAGCATCAAAGTTCGAGAAAAAGTCGTTCGACGTTGGCTGATTTGGAATAAACGTTTCGTGAGAACGACCACAGGCATCACAGTGGCAGACAGTCGGCGGTACCGAAGCCGTGAAAAGCTCAAAGAACCACGAGACCACCGGAAGCAAGGCAGCTGCAAGTCAACAAAGACGCTCCTCTCAAAGCTCTAGAAAATGAAGACGGCTTAGAAAAAGCGTCTTGCCGCAAACAGGTGGGTAATGTCGATATTTTGCTTGCAAGTACGGTGAATCACACCACACAGGTTTCTGAAAAACTTTCATGTGCAGAAAAAACTTCAGGTTAGAAACATAAACCTGCTAAAGAGATTTCTCTGGAAAAATTTGGCAATTACGAGACCTTACAGTGACTGACTGCGTGGTGTGCAGCAAGAGCTGCAAATGAGCTGCGTGTGAAATTGGTTTCACCTGCTCCACATTGCGCTAGTAAAGAAAGAATGAACGATGCGTTTTCCGTTTGCCGCTTCGTGAAGTTGACCATAATCAAAGTCATTTTCAAAGCAAGGGCGTTTCACACTTGACTTCGCATGGAGCAACTGTGCTCCGATTGCATCTTGCTTTTGCCTTCGTCGCCTTGGAATCCGTTTCAGACTTGATTCAACGATCAGTCGTTGTGTGCGGTTTGCTGGGTTTCGTGAACTGAGTGATAGCACTGTGTGAGCGTGAAATTTGTTTTCAACAGTTTCAACGCGGGATAAACCTCGTGCTTCCTTAATAGTGAGTTTTTTGTGCAGAACATGTGCGTTCGAATAAGGGAAGCTAAACTACAATCCAACGCCGACCGACTTCCAGTCAAATACAGCATTGACGAAGGTTTCAGATAGTGTCAGTGCAACCGCTCGTGAGCAAAGATTTTACATTCAATAATATCGCAATGTTTTGAAGTTTATTCGACACAAGAACTACAATGTCGCAAAAAAGACTGTTTGCATTTGCAGGATAATGTGTCAAGCATCCGGCCTGGCTCTGCTGTTATGAGCTCTTAAAACGCAACAGATTTGGCTCTGTTGCTATGAAATCTTCTGGACTACGTCTTCCTCACAGGAAATGCGTCAAGCAAATGGTCGCAACGCACGTACGTGGACTGCTTTAGCTGAACTGTATATGCACTGTTTGTCACCGCTTTGCATAAAAATCGCGCTCCAAACTCACACGATTGAGCGGATTTGTTAGGAGACGCACGCACAGCGGCGAATCCACCACAACATGGCATTCTCACAACCGCCGCCAGCCCGCCATATACGGACTGGGGTCAGGTGTAGATTAGGCGAAGGGTTGTCAAAAGCGCGTTGAAAACTTCGTGAGTGTTCGGCTCCTTACATCTCGCGAAAAGGCCCGGTCCGCAACATTCAACACACCAGGGTTTTTGGGACCCGATTCGGGTCCCTAGAATCAGAGAAAATTATTATCGGGTCCCTAGAATCAGAGAAATCGGGTCCCTACAGGTCCATGCCAGGTACCTAACATTTTTCTTTAAAAAAACGAACAGCCCATAAAATAAATGAAGCTAAGTTTCAGCTTTGCGTACGTCCAAGACGCCATGGGTATCTTCAAACACCAGGTGGAGAAATCGTCGAATTACAGCAACTCTACAAGTCCGCGCACGAGTTCTCAAAACAATTGAGATCTCAGCATGCACAAAAGTAGGATTTTTTACCTCTTAACCAACAGCATTTTCAATGTATCTACATTAATCACGTCATCACGATTTATAATAACTGTAAAACATATGTTGGCTAGATTCATATACTTCTATTATAGCGTAGTCGACAATCCACTATCCGGGAACATCTCTAAAAGCAGCTGCAAGGCTGGATCAAAGATGGGAGTGAAAAGAGCAATCGTCCATGCCAAACACAAAAAACTGCAAACCCCCATTTAGTATTTGAAAGAGCTACAACTCTGCAACGGTGCAACTTTCAAAATTGCAACTAATGCTGAAACTGATGTTTTGTTTCTCTGTGAGACAGGCAATGGCAATTTTACGAACAAAAGCAAGAGACACTGGATGTACCATAACTTTTCCGTCACCAACCCAATCCCACTCTTGTCAAAACCATCTTCTGCCAGGCCCCACGAGAGGGGTGTCCAGTCGGTGCGCCGCACCAGGGCTCATAAGAGTCATAGGAGGCCCATTTAACCTTAAGTTCAAAATTGAAATGGGCAGTAATGCAAAGTGTTATTATTGGTATGGTTTTATTTATACAGTCTTGTGCAAATTAATTGACTAAAGTTGTTTCATTCATTACAATGTATCGCCATTTATTTTGGTGTTCGTTTGTGAATGTCAATTGCTGCTGTCTCAGTGCTAGCCCAATGCACTATGTATGGCTTGACGTGTCAGAAATCAAAACACGGGAAAAATACGTTTTATGACTTTAATCAGCATACGACTTTAATCAGCACAATAGTGTTATAAAATGAAATGAGGCCTTTATGTTGTGTGTAGTTGAGAGTCATGTATGTTTGAATTTGTGTGATTTTTAATGGCAGATATCACGCCTACTGAGCGGAGTTGCATTGTTACGCTTTCGTAACACTAAGACTATACCCAAACAGCCATTGCCAATTACAAAAAGTACGCAAGGAAGGTGCGTTTTGATTTACAAGATTTAATTGATGTTGGAGTTCACGTAAGCTCAAGTCATGGGCGTCAGAAGGGGGTGCATGGGGACCTTGCCCCCTAGATTTTGAAATTTTACATTTTCCTATTTATTTTTTCTGGAAAAATGTTTTCTATTACTTCTGAGTTGGCAAAATGAAATTTCACCATGGTCGCCCCCCTGGAAAAATGATATTGGTCACCATCTGGAAAAACTCCTTATTAGCCTCCCAGGAAAAAATCCTTCTGACGCCCATGGCTCAAAAACAGTGTGACGCCACGTACTGGAGGACTGTTCTGGAAAATCATCCGGGTCTTCGTGTCAAAGATCTCATATTGCTGGATCCATCAAAGATCAAAATGGTTTCTTACTCAGCAATGAGAAGGACATCCTTGGCAGATGAAGAGAGTATTCCAAAGGACCTTTTAATCCCAGTCACAATCGGGGACACACGACGTACATTTGAGGGAGAATATATAGCTGAAGTCTTCCTTGCTGTCAAAACACTGAAGGCTGGGAAAGCGGCAGGATGCGATGACATCCGACCTGAAGTGCTCAAAGTCATGAACCGAGGAGTTCTTTGGCTGAATTGTGTGTCAAATTGTCTGGCGTTTTGGAAGGGCACCGAAAGATAGGCAAACTGGGATGATCATCTCCAACACAAAAAGGAGACAGGAGTGACTGCGCCAACAACTACCGCGGGGCATATCTCTCATTAGCCATCTTGGAAAAGTGTATGCCAAGTGCCTTGAAAAAAGATGGCGCTAAATAATTGAGCCAAAGCTGGATGATACCCATTGCAATTTTCGTCCCGGCCGTAGCATTACAGACAAAATTTTCAAGAAAGGTCGGGAGTATGCCAAACATATCTACGCATGTTTTGTCGAACCCGAGAGAGCATATCACCGGGTGCCTCGTGAGAAGCTTTTGGGGAGTGTTGCGGGAGTACGGTGTTGACGGCCGCCGGTTACTGGCTGTCAAGTGATTGTGTACCTGCTCAGAAATTTGTGTCCGTGTCGACGGAGTTGCATCACAACCGTTCACCGTCGGTATTGGACAAGGGTGTGTGCTGTCAGCACTCCTCTTAATAATCTCTATATGAATTAGCTAGATAGCTACAGCCAAGTTGACGAGGGCATCACTGTTGGAGCTGCAAGATCAACCGCTTTACATTTCGCGGACGGTTTGGTACTGTTAGCATCTTCTGAACAGAGACTTCAGCATGCACTCGATCGGTTTTCTGCTGCGTGCGACCGAGCCGGAATGAAGATCAGCAGCAAAATAACCGAGGTATTATGTGTCTCCAGAAATTGAAGGCAGTGTATGCTGCAAGTGAGCGGCAATACACTGCAGCAGGTGAAGCTCAAGTACCTTGGCCTGGTACTTACAAGTGATGGAAGGCGAAACATGGAGATTGATACACGGATTAGTAAAGCCAACGCAGTTCTGCGTGAGCTTTACCGCCCTCTGTTGACAAAGCAGGAGTTTTTCGACACTACAAAGCTGACAGTTTTTAAATCGGTCTTTGTTCCGATCCTAAGCTATGGTCATGAATCTTGGGTAATGACTAGGGCCATTTAAAGTCATACTTTTTTCTGTGCTTCAGGAAGCTATGAAACGAATTTTAAAACCAAAATCGCACCCCCACGAAGTCTACAACATAAGTTATGAGGTGATAAAAAGTCATATTTTCCTTTTTATGTCATAAAGTCATATTTTGCATATTTCCAACCTAATTCAATAAGAAAACCATTAAAATAATCTCAAAATTTCAGATGAAACTACTATATCGCTAGGTCTCAACTGCATCCTGCAAACTGAACCCGCTTGGTCACCCTGCGAATGTTGGCAAAGACATAGGTGAGTCACGTTATTTGGATGAAATGTAATGCATCGTTTTCTTTGGCCGTGATTTTCATTATAAGGCTATTCAGCACTTCCGCTTTTCGTGTACCAAATGTAATGCACTGCCTAAAAATGCATGTTTTTGCTGCCCCAAAGAAATAAACCAATATCCATGCACGTATTCCATTTGCTGCATACCAAACTATATCTTTTGCTCATGTTTTGAGCTGTTTAGTTTAGTGGGGCATCAACAAACAGTGGGGCTACCATCTTTTATGCCTATTTTTACTAGTAATGCTTCTTTGTGCAGCAGTTGTATGTTCCAGCTCAATCATTTTTGTTTGGTCATATAAAGTCATATTTTCTGAAAAATAAAGTCATATTGTGAAGTTTTTTAGATCATTAAAAATGGCCCTGGTAATGACCAAAAAAATATTATCTCAAGTGTAAGTGGCAGAAACGGGATTTCCGCAAAGAGTGCATGGTGTGACACTTGGATGAAATGTAATGCATCATTTTCTTTGGCCGTGATTTTCATTATAAGACTATTCAACACTTCCGCTTTTCGTGTACCAAATGTAATGCTAAGTGCACAGCTGTGAAATTTGCAAAGTCCTGAACGTCGAACCACTTCACCGAAGAGATCCCAGCTACGTTGGTTCGGCCATGTGTCCAGAATCCAAAGCTGCCCCTAGCTGAAAATCACCAAGGCAACCCACGAGGGAAAACACAAGGAAAGTAACCCACAGCAGTTGCTAAGCGTTTTTCGATGAAAAGTTAGGTTGTCAATTTCTGATTGCAACGCAATACTGTAATAACTAGGGCAACCAATTTTTTGACCTACAAACTTAAAATTTTGACTTTATAATTTACAGATTTTGACTTTATTTTTGACCTATCAATTTCCTGCGTTTTTAATTGAAATGCGGAATACAAAGTGTATTCCTATGCAGTGTTAGAAATCAAACCGATAGGTTAAAAACCTATACTTCGTTGAAATGAAACAAAAAGTAGCTCGTCTGCATAATCTGGCACATAGCATCTTTTAAAAATCACGCTATTTTCAGCTTCATGAAACGAAACTCCTTTGCACTGGGGCGATATGACTCCGCCATAAGCTTTTTGTAACTTCTCAATAAGCAGTCAAAGAATTTACCAAATAATTGACCCTTGGGTGACTGTTGAGGTAAACTCAGAAGCATATTCATGCAGTATACTTCGAACTTTTAAAGAATTTGGTTGTTTAACCTTAGGCATGATATGTTGATAAGTACCTTAATAACTACAGTAGAGTCAAACCTGAGAGTATCATCATAAAGTTAAAACACTATGCGCATTTACCAAACCAACTACTGTAAGACCACGTTTCTTGCATTACCACGCCCAGCCTACTTTAATATTCAAACATCCATCAGTGGATAAAACAACATTATTATATCACAGGTTGCCACAAAGCCATTGTTATGTCAGAATTGCAAATAAACTTGCAAAAACATATCAAAATCTGTTGTTGTAGCTGTCAAATGTGTTGTTGTGTCAAAATCTGTTGTTGTAACACATCGATAAAGAAAAAAACTCGGCTGCAAGAAAATTTCAAATTTTGACCTATCGATAACTTTCGTCTTTTTTTGACCTATTAACTTTGGTGGCGCTCATGGTATCAGCATGAAACTTGGTTTGTGGACGTTTCATAAACTTTAAAAAAAGGCAGAAAATTTTTGACTTTATTGACTTTTGGTTGCCTTAGCAATATAACAAAATTAAAACACAAACCAGGGCTAAGCCGTACAACACTCACACTCAAGAAATTTGAGAACTGATATGTATAAGGTATTCTAGGCATTAGACGCATTGTTTACCACTAGCCTATTATTAGCACAGAACAAATGAACGATGAGCAAATAGTAAATCAAATGTAGTTCACAATCTTACAAACAGTTACTTGCGTGGTCTTACCATGGATCCAGGTTTCGCTATCCGAAGGATAGGAGAAGATCCATTTAATAGATAATCTTTCATCGCGCAGCATGAAGCGTATCGCAGAGGAAATGTACCAAGCTAAAATAAATGATTGATAATTTCAATTCAATCTCATTGATTGGGTTATGTAAATGTTTGAAAAACAAAGCTAACCAGCAGCAAAAACAACCCAATAGTATAAACATTGCCAAACGACTGACTGACAAAACTGACTGATTGTTAAGATGTTATGATTTATGAGCTTGTACTGCGAAATTTTAATTGTAGTTTTGAGTTTGTTTTTTCTCTGCTGTTACTTCAGCCTTTCAACTTTTCACCTGTAAGCTTTGCTTGCAATTTTCAGGACTGAGGATGCGTAATTTTACGTGAAATTTCCTATTAAAAATTTGCTGATCGATTCCTTGCTTACACCCATCGTGGAAAGTACATACTTGAATAGAGATATGCGCAAGTTTGAATCATCGCAACAAGACGAAAGCAGATGGCAGTCGACTGATTCCTCTAAAGCATACTGAAACACTAGTGATTTTAAGTATATGCAGTTAATTGCACACCGAGTGCTGACCGAATTACTTCGTCTTTACCGGGTTTTTAATTTTTTTAGCAGTTAAATTCCGTTAGCCCAGTGCTGAGACAGCTTTTTTCAGCTTGCGACCCACTTTAAGTGACTATTTTTTGTGGTAATCCCAATGAGATATTGCGGTAAAACGACAAAAAATTGAGATACGAGTAAGAAACAAAAATACTACCTGTACATGCAATTTACTTTTAATGAAAAACTTGATCTTGCTGAATCAATAGACAATCGGCTGATTTTTATTAAACATTTTAGTTAAATGCCAGAAAATTGCAAAATTTTGATATGGTTCACGGCCCCTCTTGAAAACTCCGCGGCCCTCTACTGGGCCAAGGTGATTGGTTGGGAAGTGCTGTGTTAGTCTCATCAAGACAAAACTAAAAATTCAAAAAAGGTACCGCCGTTCCCCTTGCATAGCGATATTAGTTGCTTTTATTGCATCCGTATCATAAGAAACGGTTAATGGATCTTTAGCATATAATAGGGTTACCATATCTGATGAGGCGCAATTCCTGACAGATTTATGTTAGTCACTGTAACCGATTTGTGCGACGAAAACACTTTTATTGTGATATAAATTCTGGATGTATCCAAAGCACACTGCCACCGTCGCTTTCCCGTGAGAATAGGATAAATACAGTACAAAGCAAAAACAGCAAAAATTAACTTCATCTTCTATTGTACATCCCGTTGTGACAAAATAGTTTGTCACTTCACTTGATCAGGAAGCTCCACTTACTGCTTTGCAATGTTTATCAGAACTAGGGTTTTTAATTTCCCGGTTTTTACGAAGAAGGGAAACCAGGAAAAATCTTAACTCAATCCCGGGAAAAAAAACGGGAAAAATAACATAATGTGCAAGTGACAATACAAGCAAAATCAAACAGGCAATAATGCATGCAAGCTTTTTTTCATTTTTTTTGTAATAGCTTCGCAGAAAACTGAGGCCATTGACTGATTGGTCACTCAGCCGCGGACGAATTTCGTTGGCAAACAAGCCCACAGCAGAGAAAGCACGTTCCGCCTCAACTGAGGTT
>Ga0210059_1004803_pt1 | contig 21768 bp, 13 predicted proteins | sample Ectturendosymbi2_FD_188042 | JGI IMG/M metagenome (GOLD analysis project Ga0210059, IMG submission 188042) | Ecteinascidia turbinata endosymbiont from Florida, USA - Sample 2 (SPAdes) (version 2) | ecosystem: Host-associated > Tunicates > Ascidians > Unclassified | place: Key West, Florida...
CGCGTATGTAGAGTGTTATTCCTGAGTATATTGTACTCGTTGACATGTCTTAGTGACTGCTTATGGACCAGTCGCAGAAATCTCTGTGTCAGTCCAAAAGCCCAGATTTCTCGCAGTCAAGTAACCTGAAATCATGAACTTGAGATTGTTCATAACTGACTGGATATGTGCGGTTGCTCGTCTTTTATGCCATTGTAAATACATCACTAATTTCGTTTTGCTTCTGCGAAAGTCTGCTGTTGGGTCGTAAATGCGTTCAAGTTAAGTATTTTTCACCGATATCTCAGTACTTAGATGATGTCAGACTAATAACAACCATCTTCAGTTAATCCTGATCTTCGCCTATGAACATAGTCGTGCAAACGTGCTCCGTGTTGCTTCTGATTGCTTGTTGTGGCCGCATCGCATCCTTGTAGTGAGTCGGTCACTTTTTGAGCTTCTTTCGCCAGTGCGTTGATTGAACCTCCACTACGCGTACGATACGAATTTTAGGTGGGGAGGACTAAGTGAATTGGTGCGTGTTGTTGCGCGCTTGTGAGCGGCGTTAAGGTTTAGCACTGCGCACATGAGCGGCGTTAAGGCTTATCACTGCGCACAGTCGTGCTTTTGATTTACGTATTTCATTGAAGCTTTCTGCAGCTGCCGATCATACTGATGGTCTGGTTCTTCGATTTGGTCACTGTATGCATTGTAGGCGTATGCAAATGTTATAACACTTCTCAACAAGGCAATAAACAAGTAGGTGATAAGTCACTTCAATTTGGTCCTCCTATATTTTACCTTTTTTTCAAATATAGAATTGCCTCTGTACGTATGTGTGTGTAAAAATTATGATATGGGATACAAAGCACAAGCAATAGTGAATCTGCGAGCAGCCAGTTGAGCGGTGAATTTATGCTACTTCATTCAATTCATATACTCGCAAATTGGCTTTAAAAGAGACAGTGCCTCCCCAACCACGAACTTTACCGTACGTCACGGTATTGCAGTTGAGCAAGATGCCATCGCGTCCGCCATTGCGACTGCGCTTCTTATGCTGTATTTACACGCTTCGGATATACCCAAACACAGCACATTCAATCGAAGCCGAGCAGCGACTGTTCTCTGAGGCACTGACTTCCGAAGTAGGCCTTCTACAAAACTTTGGCGCATATACCCGTATATACTCGCATGCAAGCTGACTTTAAAACTAACAAAATGTTACAAATTAGGGGATCGGCTTATACGCGCATGAATCTGATCTCATACAAACTATTTGACATGACGCAACTTCTCAGATCACGCAATAACACCGATATTACCATTCAGTCGTACATACAGCCACAAAAATTGAGACTGCTCTAAATAAAGTAAATTCCGACAAACTACAACTTAATTCAATTATTAATTTATTTTAATACTTTAATAGTAATTAATTTCAAAATATAATTTTCTTGTTAGCCCAAACAACACACCGTGGCATTTTTGGGGTCGGTTTATATGCGAGTTTTTGCAAAATTCCTCATTTCGTGGCATTTTTCAGGGTCTGCTTATACGCGAGATCAGCTTATATGGTTGTATATACGGTACATTTAAGTGGATCCCGTTGTCATCTAATTTTTGAGCGATTAATTCACGTCTGTAGTTGAAAAATGTAACCGCTAGAGTCTTTCAACGTGTTTGAAAAATGTTTGGATTTTTGATAATCCGTAAGAACTTTTGGCTATGTACAGCTTATTCCGTAAAATCTCTGTAGCTACTTTAAACTTACTTCGTTTAAATTGTTTGATGAGACTTTGCTAAATTTAACTAACTTCATTGAAATATAAATTGGAATTAGTCTGTAAACACATTCGTATCTCCAGGATTACAAAACGTATTGACCACGCTCAGCTGCATGTGAAGATAGCTTGGCACTGCACGTTATTAAATCTGTACAAATCACGGGCTCCTATAAAATGCAATAACTTGTCTGCGGAATTTGAAGCCCTAATGGGAAAAATTCAAATTTAGTTTCATTTCAATCACACGCGCATTGCCAGCAAGACAGATTGCAAGGTCCGGGTTGCATATTTGTGAAGGATAATGAGGCAGTCGCTTCGTGCCCCTCGTTTTCAGAGAGACTTTCCCCCACGCCTGGATAGACTTGCACCATTGTTTAGTTAAAAGATTATGTACCACTCCAGAGCCACATTTAAAGAAGCTCTTAAGAAAGTCATATATTTTTCAAAATAAAGCAAACTTACGGGAAAATGTGCCAAAGGAGGCAGCTTTCAAGTGTCCAGCTGCAGAACTTTACAAATTTTTGTTCCTTTGGTATATATATTATGCTTTGAATTTAGTTGATAAATTGAAATGGAAAACAAATTTCACTCTTTCATCCTCGTAATCCCACATCTACCATTGACAATGGCTATGTTGTGGGTCCACTTTCTGAGAGCTTGCCCCTATATTCTAATATCCACCCCTGTGCAAGTTATCTCAGTACTTGGAAGTAATGGCAGTGTCAATTCCCTCAGCACTTGCAAAACAAAAAACATCTTGCTACTTACTGTATGTTAGATTTTGCCGCTGACTCTTGTCGTTGCAGTTGAATGATTTCCAACTATTTACTGTAGAGGTGGAAATTAACATCAGATATAAGTTGAAACGCTGAGCTTATGAACAGCAGGTCGGAATCCTCTATCTTGACAAGACTGATTTTTTATATCGCCGGCAAGGCAAAGGGAAATCATTGATGAAAACGTTAAGGCTCCACATAATTGTGATTGAACGTCACAATGCATGTCATCACAAATAAATATCTAGAATGAATGCTATTGTTGCTAAACAGTGACTATGGCGAAATGAAGAAGACTTTGAAACTGAATCGATTCTTAACCAAAGTTTGAGCTTCAAGGAATTTAAAATGTATGTCACCGCCATATTCACGCATGTGGTTTCAGAACTGTGCAAAAACGAAAAACTGCGATATTGATTTAAGGCTACACTGACACTGGAAATAAGGATGGGTTATATTTGTAACACCCATGGTTATCAGAGACGAATTTGCGATGGTCTCGAAATGAAGCATGAATAACCATTGGGTGGATAGAGCAAGCTGATGCGCCAAAAATAACTACGAAAATCGTTACCCCAATTGTTTTTACTTGCGGACATTGATAGAAAGTTGATCGCTACATCTCTGCAGATTTGATTCCAAGAGTTCCGACCATAATCCCACGCACAAAAACGCTGCAAACAGTTGTAGAGCTTGCTAAATGCGAAAGGGTGATGGCAACCCTGGCAGACTTTCATTGTAGTTGGGTTTAAACTTTCTCTGCCGCGCCCAGATCTTTTCGGATCCGAACACCCAACGAGAGAAATCGATTCCGACCCAGCACTACCTGCGCAACTGTGTTGATCATGTAGCAGCTCTTTCCCACGCACTACACCACGAGTTGAAACTGGACAGTAACAAAGCTAATTCAGCTGCTGAGGGGCATCGACTCGATAACCTTTCGGCCCCTTCAATGCTCTGGCGTCCTTGCACTAATTTGTGTTTTTCTTGCTGAATATTAATTATCGCAAATAAATCAACTCCACTCAACTTAATGCAAAAGAGTGTAGTGAAAGTATTGGCCTGAAACAAAAATGGAATTGGCGGCAATTCAACTAACTACGTTTGATTAGCATGTCCATAGCTTCTAATAAATATATTTGTTTTAGTTGTTAAGCTAGGTTTTCACAAAGAACTGCCTAAATCAGTAGTTCTCAACCTTGTTTGAACCAGGCCCCACTTTTTGTCTTAAAAAAATCTCTGACCCCACCAGAACTACCACATGTCAAACAAAAGTATTTGTTTTTTCTCCGTCACTACATTGCCTACTACGTGATATTAGTTATAAATGCACAAAATTTACTCAAATTCATTGCGATACTCAATAATATTGTTAATGGGATCTTTTCGCTTGATGCTAGTTACATTTCTGTTTGATTCGAGATTCTAGTTTAGTCCGTTTCAGTCTCAATTCAACACGCTTGCAGTTTTCCAATTGATTTCTCTTAGCACCAAGGGCGTACGCACGGGGGGGGTTTGGGGTTAAAACCCCCCCCTTGAGCTTGAAAATTTGCAAAAACTTTATTACCTGCGCAAAAGAGATTAATTGTTTTCACATACTGTTTGCTATGCCACTGAATGAAACCCCCCCCATGAAAAATTTCTCCGTACGCCACTGCTTAGCACGCAGCAATTCCATACCAAAGCTAAACCCACATTCGACCAGACAAGATGACGGAAATCTTTTCAGTTTTTGCCTTGCCGAAGTACTCAAGTGAGGGTATTTCTTCTCGCATTCCTTGGACAGCCACATCGTAGTTCCTTTGATCTTGAAAAGAGTCTTCACGGATTCATCTTGTTGTAACTCACATAATTTCCGTTGGCACTGCTCTAATACTGCAGAAACATCTAGTAAACGTGGTTAAGTCAACAAAGAAGGGAACTCCATTGCTTTAGCGCAGTGTTTCCCAACCTTTTTAGGCTTGCGGCACCCTACAGACGGCAAATATGATTTGCAGTACCCAATGGAGAGCCCATAGCGATTTGCTTTAAGGTTTTATGACATTCTGAAACTAATATTTTTAATGATGTATTGAAAAAAGCGTTAGCTCGCGGCACCCCTGAGTATCGTAAATGGCACCCTAGGGTGCCGCGGCACCCTGGTTGGGAACCACTGCTTTAGCGTCACGAAATCTTTCACTGAAGTCATTAATCAGCATTTTCACGTATGCAGCAGTAACAGTATTTGCCTATTTAATGGCATCGCATTCTTTTAACCAGGAAAATTGGACATAGCTTTCTGACAAAATATTGCTTCCGCACAAACTGAGAAGTGTCACAAATCCAAATGTCTTTGCTTTTGCATCGCAAGGTGTTGCATTGGCTCCTTGGAGCTTCAAAGAACAAACTTTCTCAAAAATATCCTCTAAGTAGCTCACATAAGCTGTGCCATTTGTGGTCATCAGGAGGATCATTTCAGATTTGTTCTTCATAAACTCACTGAGTGGTTCAAATAGTTCCATCAATCTTTTTAGGCAGTTTCCCTTTGATAGCCACCTTACTTTGGTGCGGAGGGACAATCTCCTATGATGAGGAGCGCAACTGACTGGGGCAGGAGTGCAAACCGTCCCCCCTGGCAACAGAGGCGAATTTTCATTTTCGGGGTCCTAGGCTATTTTAAATTGGGGCTCTTCTGGAAGGTTCGCAACGACTGATGTCATACAAATCTGCAATACACGTTCTTGCTACATTCATTGAACAAGTTGTTCCAATTCATAACCATATCACTTTATTCTGAATTCCCTCGATATCCGGAACAAAAACAGTCATAATGAAGCTAACGAAAAAGCCAGCAGTGAAGTTACCTGACAACACTCCTATCACATATTTATTGAGTTCCCTGTGCAATTGCACAGTTTGCAAGTGCCAATTAAGAGCTGACTCTGAGTAAAGCACCTGTACTTCTTACGACACCTAACAGCCTGTTACTGCACATAGTCTGCGATCGACGAGAACTTTTGTCTGCAAAATCGCCGAAAATTTTGTCATACTTAATCTTTCTAGCTAAAGCGTGTTCAGCATATATCAATTTTCAACCGTTAGAAACTAAACGGAAGGAACAGTCGGACTCAAAACGACGTCAGTGACTGACGACGTAATTAACTGGCCCCTCCCGAACAAAATTCTTGGAGGCGCTAAAGGTAAACTGAGACTGGTCCTTTCATACCTCCGTGCCTCAATGACTAATAGTAAGTCAGGACAGATTGTGTGATCTAGCTTTGATTAGGGAAGGAGCATTTTTGTTTAATTTAACCGGAAAGGGCTGGATATATTAATGTTTCGATGAAATTGTGTTTTTCGAACACACGTGATACATGACTTGCATTAAATAATTTATTATACAATTCAAATTAAATGCGTTTCTTTTTAAAAGAAATTGTCGTTTGCAGTTGCAATGTATTGTTTGATTTTTTTCTAAGATGAACAATTTTGTCAGGCAACACTATGTAGATCTATAAATTGTGAGAACGTTGTTATTTGAATGTTTTGATATTCTTCATAATAAAAATAAATGAGTATAGAAGTATGTTATGGTCCTTATGGATAATGTATATTTTATTTGCTTAAAATTCGAAGCAAAAATCAATAAAAATATTTCCATGTTAACTCATTTATTTTCTCAATGGTTTAACTGTGGTAAAAATTGTGCCTGTAGATAATACATATGGCTACAGTGCAGGCCACTCCTGCCTTTACCCCGTATCTTACCCATGAAAAGCAACAAGAGATAGACCTGGCTGAACAAAAGTACCTGGCCCCGTGTAATCTGAAAAAGCATCCAGGCGGTTTGTTCCAAACATTATGCGTAACAATGTTTTTTTAAGGTGTTTTAGGGACGCGATTCGGGTCCCTAGAATTGACAATCAGGTCCTTAGCATCAAATAAAGTGATCATTGGGTCCCCAGAATCAGAGAAATCGGGTCCCTACAGGTCCATACCGGGTGTCTAAGATTTTCCTTAAAAAAAACTGCGTAACAACAACCAAGTCTCAACGCTATAAACAAAGACTGCTCATTGTCATATCTTCAATCCTTTGCGTTCATTCTTCGATATCAAGGGTCTCTAAAGTACGGCCTGCGGGCCAACTCCGGCCCGCGAATAGATTTTGTAAATAAAGAAAAGTTAATTGAGGAAAAAAATTTTGATTTGGTAGAATGTAATATATCCTGAAACAATCACATCACGTATGATGTCCGACCCTCGCACTGTTGTGTAATAACTTATGTGGCCCTCGACTCAAAAAGTTTAGAAACCCCTGTTCTATACAGATCTTTGGTTAGCGGCATAGTAAGACAACACTCGTTGAAACAAAACAAAAATGCAAATACAATTGCTTACAAAAATGCTGGAAATCGCCCTTACGCCCGAAATTTTGGGGCCTCTCAAAATCGGGGGCCCTAGGGTTAAGCTTTGTTTGCCTAATGGTTAATCCGCGGCAAGATAAATCTACTTAGCTTGTATACCGGCATTTAGTGGGCCCCACTTACCTTATACTTTGGTATTTAGTGTTCTTCAGGTTTTCGGTAGGTTGTCATATTTTTTCGTTTTTTGGAAGTTTCTCTGAGTGTTTTCCGCTGATTTTGGGTTTTAGTACAGACATCCTCCACATCTGGATTCGCTATCATTTCTCAATTTTTCACTGAGTGTTGGCTGGTGGGCCCCCTTCAGCTAAGATTCCCCCCTGGTTCAAATCTCTAGTTACGCCACTGCCTATGATATGCACGACAAGTCTTGCAACTTCTGGAACAGAGTTCTGTTTTGGCAGTTGCTTTGATAAAATTGATGCATTTGATCACGGAATATAATATTGCGTGCAGTTTAGGAGCAACATTTTTTGCAAATAAATTTTCCCTGTGGATAACACAATGCACAGCTAACATGCTTGGATTGTAGTCCTGTAGGACTAAACAAGTGAACCAGCTTAATACCTACCAATCCGTTTGGTTGTGAGCAAGTGCCTTTTCATTTTGTATTCCCACCAAAATTGGTTCATACTATCTTCAACTTCCACGCCTCACCGGTGAGGCGCAGGCCCCACGTTGAGCACCACTGGCCTAAATCAACGAAAAATGAAACACTTATCTGGAGTTTTAATGAAACTTATAAACAATAATAGTATTGATAAACCTGTGTAATGCGAAAATTATTTCATTTTTGCCATGGCTGCGTTAAATTTCACGGCTTTCGCAGATATACACAGGAGATGAAATAACTCTGTGTTGCTGCTTTATAGAAGATTGAATTTACATACTGCTTGACTACTTCATTCTTTTTTAATTCCTTCTTACTCCGTAATCTATTCTTGTGAAGCATAATGCAGCTCATCAGAAAAATAAATAATTTCATTGCTTGAACTTCCGGATATTTCGCATTTGTTCCCGCTGCGCTTGAAATGAACATATTATTGAAGAAATGTTTAATTTGGAACCTTGTTTGGAACACTTCAAATAAAAATAGCGTCAAAAAAAGTCATTTGAGTTAAGAGTAAAAGCATTAGGTTGAAAAATGAAACATCTCTTAAATGTACCAGAATGAGCAAGCATTGGGTAAATACAAAATTGAGAAATAGAATACGAAAAAAATATGAAAACTCGAGAATACGCTTGTGAAATTGTTGGAGCACGACATTAATTGGTGGAATGCATGTGATCGTAAGAATACATTTATTACGGTTTCAACGATAAAGTGTCACCTTCCATGTAAACGAATGTGTTAAGCAACCTGTGGAAATATAATAAAATGAAGAATCTATTCTGCAAAGTTTCCATCTTCTTTTGCCCATAGACGTCGGTTAAAACACCTACATTAGAACAAATCCAGTTTTGTAAGACTTCAAGCCTTGTAGGTGGCAAATCATGTTTATTTATTTTTGACAGACGAATCCTTAGACATTTGAAAAACGTTTTTTAACAAACACAAAGCTTCTGAGTTCTGAAATGAAAAAACAAATATACACGTTCACAATTTCGGAATGCATAGACTTGCTCAATGGGAAATCAATGCAAGATTCTCCAGTTCAGCTCAATAAACTAAAAATCCTGACAAGCGTAGAACAATATTTTTCGAGCAAACTCAAGGAAGTTTGTTTCCAGAATGGGACAGAAAAGGATACGACTCAATCCGCAATTATTTTTCATAAACTTGGACTCGTATACAAAGAAAGAAGCTTTGTGGACGTTTCGAATCAAAAGCGCTACTTAATCAAAAGTGCGGTTCTGTTCAATGCCGCCTTAGTGAGAAAACCAAGAAATGTTCAGATGATCCAAAATGACCTCACCGAACTTTGTTCCCACGTTTGGTGCTTGGCTGGAGTAAATCAGGAAAATGCGAGATTGTCTGTTAATGCGGAATTTCTCTCTGGTCTTTCAAGGGAAATAGCATCCATGAGAAATCAGGTGAAAACAGAAGTGTATGATGCCAGAAGGAAGATTCATAAAAGCAGTGCCGAAAATGCAAGAAAACGCAATCTAACAGAACAAATTGAAAAATTGCAAGAGCATGTTTACAACAAGTGTTGCAAACTCATGGAGAATGTCACGAAGTATTGCATTTCCCTGAGACCAAGCGTTCCATGTAAATTCGCTCTTATTGGAATGGGATCATTGGCCAAGAAGGAAATTACACCTTTTTCGGATTTCGAGCATGCACTTATTTTGCAAGAAGGAGTTCAGAATGATGACAACTATCAAGAAATATTAGAATATTTCAGATGGTTTTCAGTAATATTTCAAATATCTGTGATCAACCTGGGTGAAACAATCATACCAAGCATTTGTCTTCCTTTCATCAACAATCCATTCAAAAAATCATTCAATTGGTTTTTCGATGCCAACACAAGACGAGGTATATCGTTCGATGGAATGATGCCACACGCTTGTAAATTTCCTCTTGGGAGAGAGGAGACTAATATGAAATTTGGGAAAACCGAGTTGATCAAACCAATAACTGAAATGTTGAAATATTTGTGCACATATGGAGAATTGAAAAAGAATGATCAATTAGCGGACATGTTGAAAACAACTTGTTTTGTTGCTGGAGATGAAGCAATTTACAAAGATTTTCATCAAAATGCCAAACATTGCAAAATGGACAAGGCAGCATGTCAAAGACTTCTATCAAAAGACATCAAAACGTTCAATCCTTTCAAAACGATACCGAACATGCTGCACACTCCAAAGTGGAATCTCAAACGCGTTGTCTATCGCAGCTTCGGGTTATTCGTAGAGGTCCTTGGAAAACTGTACGGAGTAAAAGCAAATTCTGGTTTCGAAATTATTCGTAACCTCATTGCAAAAGACATTTTAGACCAACAATTTGGCGAAGACTTGCTCTTTGCAGCAACGGCTGCATATTACTTGAGATTAATCAGTTACGTCAATGAAAATTCGCAATATGATTACCTCCCATGCCCTGAAAAACCAGAAGAGTATGCAGAGATTTTTGACGAATGGATTGGAATAAAGTCGGCAGTGCGTTTCTTCAAAGTCGTTTTGAAGTTGCAACAATTGGCCTCCAGCAAAATTGGTTTGACCTGTGATGAAGAGCTCAATGATTATACAGACATTCATTACTATTTGCATTCGTGTTGGTTATTGCATCAATATTCGGATGCAGAAAGGTATTGTACAGAGTTGCTAAGCAATTCCAAATCGAGCATTCTTGATGTTGCATTTGCATCTCATACTCTTTATCAGTGTGGATCTGATGCGTACCATGACAAAGATTACTTGAAAGCAAAAAAATACCTCGTTGAAACTCTCGACCACTGGAAAACCTGGAAACACCGCTTGTGGAACGTATAAAATTTCCTCACCTATTTGTGAACAGGCTGCGAGTCCACAGAAGACACGTCTACAAGATGAGAAATCCTTGATGAACCAGCAAGTTCAAATGTATAAAGACGTTGTAGCTCACACTTTCAACAGACTAGGACGTTGTTTTTTTCAAGAAAATTCCTTTCATGAGGCATTGAAACAACATGAAACAGCTCTTCAGCTAACCAGAAATATTGTTGAGCAAGATACTGCAAGTTCCAGCGTTGCCACTTATTTGAAAAATATGGGAGAGTGTATGTTTAAGATTCGCCGCTGGAACGCAGCAAATGATTTGTTTTCCAAAGCTGCAAATATATGGAAAGAAACTGAAGACCAATCATTCCATTCTGAAATTGACGAATGTAACGTTTACATGCGACAGTGTAAAATGTTTTGCGGAGAATCACAGCTGTATGGAGAGCGTTTCGTTCAACTTTCACACTCTCAACTGGAGAACCCAGAAATTGTCATTGATCACTGTGAAGAGCATGAGGTCCTTAAAAATCATGGCGAAGATTACCATTGCAGACCTAGAGCAACTGCAAGGCTTGGAAACAGCCATTTGCAAAGTGGCGTTCCGGGCTTACCCGGTAGAAGTGGCAAAAATCTTTACGACGCTCGAGGCAGCATAGACAGTGATCTTCGGTACAGAAATGTTGCCACCGAATGCCTTATCTAGCTGGCTTCTTCGCAACTGGTTTTGCATGACACAAACAAGCCCACAAGCTCCTCCCACCCCGTCGTTCATTGTTCCAAAGCAAAATCATCCGCGTGAACAACAAACCTGTTGCAGACATTCCATCACCACATGGACTGCTTACTCCTCGGAAATTATCTACAAAATAGACTTGAAGTTCATTGCCTCCCCATAACTACATGTAAAGTAAGACGAAATGTATCGCGACACAGTGCAAGTGAAAAAAAGATCATGACAATTGATTTGAATTTATTCGAGTGATATATTTAAATACCATTACGACGTGTAAATACAGTACATAACGCATGGAGTCCGAAGAAAGCCCGTTTTGTCAATTTAAGTACAACATGACACTTGAATGGTTTTGTGAAGGACGATTTATTAAACTCAGTCGCCTTGAAAAAAAACAGGATTGAAAAGAAACAAGATTCTTTTCGGATTCACAAATCGTCTTTGGGAACAAAATGAACAGAACGCATCACGATCTTTTTTTTCTTGAGTGTCAAATCGTGTTATTAATTACCAATGGCTATTGATGCATTTCAGACAGGACATATTCAATTCACTGTAGGTATTGAAAACATCATCAGCATTTGATGTTTGGCGGGTTGTGAGATAAAAGGATTCCTTTTTTTTCCTAAAAAGTGGAAAAAGTGATTGATTTGTGATTTATGTTGAACAATCTTAGCTTGTTTGTACCGCATTGCAATCTTAGCAGTAACTGAATATTGTGATGACAACATCTTAATCCGTTTTTTATTGTAATCCCTTTACACTACAAGCAGCTTCGTCCTTCGGAGATCTGCAGCCTAAATAGCCCTTGGTCCTTCGCAGCCTCCCATTCCCTCATGGATCTTCTAAAACGATGTACTTGGAAGTCATCGCAGTACTACGTTATAATATTCATGATGGCTTCATTTATGCGTGTGTCTTAAAAGCTTGTGTTACATCAAAGTAGATGTATTCACTCGGACAAGCCACTTTTCACTATTTAGCCTGACAGGGATTCATCCGGACAAGACAGTTTTTCCTGACCATTGCTGGCGCTTAGGCTCCCGCAACGACTTAACCGCAACCACTGGCAAACGGCGGAGTGAGTCTTGAAAAAGACTGATTTCTGGTCCAATTGTGGCTGTATTTATACGTGAAGGTTGCGTCAGAGTTTATCAACACCTCTTTATTTTAGGTGTTCTTATTGGTTGTTTCTTGTTTAATCTTCTGGTGATTGGTTGAATTCACAAGCTTCTGGAACTTTCGGGTGTTTGTTGGTGCTTGGCTTTTCACCCTTTGGTAGTCAGTTCGTGACCCTTTTGCGCATTTCCTTTCGTATGCATTTCCTAGTCGTGTTTGACCAATAGCTGAGCGTCTTGTGACTTCTGCTGACGTTTAGGTACATTTTGACTGAGGTGACTTGAGGTTAGTCTCCTTAAATAGCAGTTTTTAGTTAAGTCAGCTGACTAATAATCACTGTTGATTGGTAACAGTCTTCCATCGTTGTTCTAGCTTTCCTCAGATTTAAGTGTTTTTCAGAAGGTTTATTTTCTGTACAAAGACGAGTTGTTTCAGGCAAAACTTGCCTGTAGCAAGTCATATGTGTTCATTGGAAACGACTTTGATGTAAGACGCCTTGGCAGAGAAAAACCTAACTTTGTAGAAATTAGGTGATGGATCAGTGCATTTTGCTGCAGGTTGATTCAGACAATCCTTACAAAAGTGGATCTTAACATGGGTTCCATCCCGCATTAAGGATTTGGAGGAAAGTATAGTACATCTTCCATTTGATTTAAGGACATAGGATTTGGAAATATTTTATTTTCTAAGGTTTAATCATTGGCACACAACAGCGGTGTCATATTTTACATGCATTTGCTGTTGTCAGCATATGATCAAAAGCGAAGAAATCAAAAAGCAACAATTAACATTTTTCAAAACTAAATTTTAGCAAATTACTACAAGTGATGCAAGTCCAGCATTAAACAGGTACAAAAAATTTTTGCTTTCCTTCATACAGAAGGGCTTCTGAAATTTTACAAATTTAACACTTAGACAAACTGAACATGTGTTTTGAAAGCAACACTAATCACGCTTTCCTTTATACTTACAGATGATTTCCAAATTAAAAATCTTAAATTTGTTACAGGACACGCTCAGTATGGCGTCCCTGACGAGGAGGCTGAGGAGCTAAACGCCTCCCCTTGCAGGATGAATGTAAATCCCGGCCGCTACTTAGCTTATATTTCGATTTTAGCATTATTTTGGTTTTCAGTAGGTTGTTGTTTTACGGAGTAATTTCCGGTGATTTAGGGATACACTTCAACCATCCACATCCGGATTCACCATAATTTCTAAAGTGTTTTTTCGACGTGTTCGCTAGTGGGCGCGTACATTGGTCAGTGGGCCCTTTTAGCTTAGCTTCCCCCTGGCTCGAATCTCTAGCTACGCCACTGGACACCGTACTAGAGTTCAGCAACTTGCCAAACATTCCAAACATTTACCACCTTAGGATATGATCACACATAACCGCAATAACGACATCTGTTATTATAAACAAAAACCACGAACTTAACAATGAGTAATGTCAGCATTCAAGATTAGACGAAAATTTAATTCTGCTAGGCTATTAATTGACACTTCTGTAACCTTGCTTAGGAGAACTGGTTAACTACACAGGGGCTTGTTTCTGTTGATCTCATATACGTAGAAAATGTTAGGAACCTGCGTTTCCATGACTTTTTCTGATTTTCAGAGGCAAATGGAATGGTGCCATGAGTTATTTTGCAAAAATGTCCCTGAAAGCCTATAAACAGAAAAATGGGGCACTCTACTCCTCGGCGTTACCTGATGAGTAGTAAATCTTTTGCAACCCACTACCTTTCAATCTCGATTTGATTTTAAGCGCAAAATGTTTTGTGGCAGATACACCATCGGAAATCGATTTCGTGAAGAGTAGACCTACATCATGACTTGATATGAAGAAAAAACGGATCTGAAACTCGCACGATGCTTTCTACGCACAAATAAAAATTTCCCTCTGAGAAAGCAGTTGTTTGGATGTAAAATGTATCAAATTTGTACACTCCGTGCGTTTCCTGCGCAGATACATTGTTTTTGTGAAACTGATTAAAAATGGACGTCGGGGAGTCTGAAATAGTTGGCCCCAGGTACACCAAAGAGCGGGGAAACGGCGAGGGCATTTTCCTCCTGCCGTTTCCAAAGAGGGTCAACAGGAGAGGAGGTGCTTTTTCATAACAATTTCATGGTTTGTCAATATCGAATTGAAACAAATTTATGGTAGCTGGTTGCGCACCGAGAAAATTCAGAGTTTTTTTTTTATAATTTATGTGATTATTTTTTAGATCAACATTGTTGCTAAACAGATGCAAACATAACTATTGGTAACGATTTTTTGCATTTATATAAGTTTCCATTGCCCTCTACTCTATTACTTACTCTATCCTGCCCTAACGCTGCTCCGGCGTCATTGGTTGGTCAGGAAATAACAGACGTCACATTCTCAAGTAAAACGCATTCCAAATTAAGATTGCATGGCACCTTTGGTTTCGCAACTTGTCTAGCATTTGAGGGTTTTCTGAGCAGGGTTCAAAAGAATAGCTTGTTTGCACAAGTTTAAAATGATAATTCCGCCAGATTTAACGAACAGCAAAACTGGCATTCTAAAGGAAGTGTCCCCAATAGTGTTGCTTTTTGTCTTCGGCAAAAACTTTGAAGAGATTTGCCTGGAAATGTAACTTCAAACATTACAAACATGCGTCTTTTGAATTTTACGCTATTTATTTCTGAATACGTGACAACCAACGTTACAACAGTCATAAACGTCGCCAGAAAATCTTCAATAGGATGCATGCTGCAAATAGGGTTGCCAGATGGCCGGTATTTCACCGGCTTGGCCGGTATTTTACTGCAAATTTGGCACTGGCTGGTATTTTAAAAATCCGTGCCTGCAGAAGGTATTTTGAAAATAAATATACGCAGTAACTGCAAAAAGAACTAATGCAGAAGATGTTCACTTGAGCAATTGATATACAACATGGAATATTGCATTTTTATATCGTGCATTATTTTTGATAGTTTTAGGAAAATCACCGTTCACATCAAACATTGCAATTAACGTTTTTTATTTTAAAGTAGGTTAGTTTACTAAATCTCAGCATAGGGCTATGGACCCTACTCACACACCATACATTTATACACTGTTTGAAAATTTTCGAAACAACACTGTGGGAGCTTTATGGAATTGAAAAGAAAATATAACACTAAACATAAATGCATTGTCAAAAAAATGTTTTTTTAATACGTTTTTCGAGAATCCCGTGTTATATACACTTACGAATTACGATACAGCCTGGGTCTGTCACTGTTGAAAAAATGGCTGGTATTTTTACAAAATGCGTCTGGCAACCCTAGCTGCAAAATATGTTAATTTGCTGAACTGATGGTTCAGTGCAGTTTTCTTCGTGCCTTGTCAATTTTGCATTTCACTTTTCCGAGGATTTGGAAGTCACAAACGTTGCTTCTCGTTTCATTACCATGATGTGAACAAAGGTGTGATGAAAAAAATTTTTAAGTCTTTGATCATTACTATAGTTGTAAAGGAGAGAGAGAAGTCTAGATTCTAGGAGTGCTTCACAGAAAGTAGAAATTACCGCGGTGATCTCAATAAATATACTTCACGAGCCAAAAAATCGTTACTCTGAATATTACAAAAAGAATTTCGGATGCAGTTGCGAAATCCACCGGAAACATTTTGACAAACGAAATCATCACGAAGCATTTTGATTTAAAAAAATTTGCATGCAAGCCCGAAAGCGGCCAGACCCCAAATGCCCGGCTCAATTTACAAATCTACCCTCGAACATCAAACGATTTTAGTCACTTGGATATACATCTTGCGCTGTTTAATATTGCAGGTACTGATGACATTAAAACATTTTCTGGTACTCAAGGCTTTCAAGCAACTGACGGAGAAACCTTTGAATTCAATCTTGCCACGCCCACTCATCCAGAGGCAGGTAGTGGCTTCATAAAAGCAATACTAACTGCGCAAATGCTAGACTGAAAACAACGTGTCCGTTTTATGGTGTTTTTGTGTTTGTCACCAGTAGAGCCTGATTGAAGGTTTGTTTATCGATGTCCTGGAGTTTCCAAAGTAGAAAGAAACGTGTGGTAAGGTTTGAGTTCAGTTCGACTTACATGTAAAATTGCATGCCTGTGATGTTGTGAGAAACACTGTTCGCATGAGTGAAAAAAGTAAAAAAAAGTTATTAACTCCTACGGCTTTTTTGGAACGATTTCAAAAGTGGAATGTTTTTTGGCTGTGCTCTTTTAACGTGGTTTGACCTTTTTCACCACACAGTGAGCTAGCTATGTTGTTAACTCCCGTCACGTCGTTCAGTATTTATTTTTAAAAACGCTCCATGAGCTTGACTGCCCACTTTCCGAACACAATCAGTCTAACCAATCTGCCAACGCTCTGCGTCATAACGGAGGCGTTGTTTGTCTGTTGCATTGCTCGACACTTGTCGTCAGATAGATTGAGATTGCCTGACAAAAATGCATCTTGAGGTTTGTAATCAGACGTTCAAATGTGTCATTAACACCTAGGCTATCCATCAAGGAGGCGGCATAGAAAAAACTTTTTTCAAACTGAGGCCGCAGAACAAAAAAGTTTGAGAAACCCTGGCATAGAGGATTACAACACTATATTTTCTATTGCTTGGATAATTACAACTTCAAAACGGCATAAATATGCTCTGTGTCCACTGAATGGATTGTGCTTGTTTGTGTTTGTTCAATAACATATGTGGTTATGGTTACTATAAAAAAGTAGTTTAAATGCAGGTAACCAGATCGACAGCTCAACGATACTGTAGAGGGCAGCCACACCTTCCCACATGAAAATGTATGCATCCGAAAACCAAACCTACAAAGCACGCTTGAAATCACGGAAATTTAACGAAAAGAACTTCTGAACTACACGAAAGATCTATAAATTCCAAGAAAATATCGCAATGCTGTTTGTTCTTGAGAAGAATGTAGGAAAGGCTTTAACTTCCGTTGAACATTCAAGGCAAATGTAGAACCAAACTCAGCACAATAAAAGATAGATTTCTGAGGGATGCTACACAGAAGAGGGACACACGTTCACGCTTTTCAGACAAACGGCCAAATAGGTCACACCTGATTGGGGACCCAAAACTAAGATGGCCTAGGGCCCCGCGCTCCCTAAATCCGTCCCTGGCTGCAATCAGGTCTTAACTACTTCCTGAATTGGTTGTCACATTAACTGAAGATGAGATTAACGCGGCATTGCCCAGGGTGAGATTCGACTGGCAAGCAAAAGACCTGTGGGATGTCGGCAATCAAAAGTCGTGCGAGAAGTGCGGGTTGTGGCGTAACACTATAGAGCCACAAATGATCCCCCGACGAAGGGGGCGGGTAACCATTCTTTGAAAAATCTACTATGTGAGCGAGCGCTTTTTTATGAATTTGTCCACCTGTTATTATAACATGACTTGAGGCAAAGCTAAAAACATCCAATAATAATTTTAGAAGTGCTTCCCGTTGTTTCACGCAAATAAGCGCTTGTCACGCACCAATTGGCAAAATGCAGGCATATCTAGTCTTAAAACTAACTCATCACAAAATGGTAAAACGTTTTGACAATAAAGTGAGGTTTGCGTGTGCGTAATCTTTTTCTCAAAGTGCATATACTCGCAATAAGTCACTGTTAACTTCTGTCCATAACCTGCGCTGGGTGGAGCAAGGCACCAAGCCAATTTTGTTCGTGGACATTGAAACGACATCAAACTACAAAAATGTAGTTTGTGTTAACGAAAAATAATTGCAACTGCGTTAATGAGCATGCAAATCACAACAATGTTATTTCAACACTGAACACTTATTTGCAAATATTGAAGCAATTGAATGAATAAAAAGATTATTTCAAGAAACACCTGATCAGAAGGTCAACATCTTGGTAGGCCATAAAAAGCTTTTTATGGATGTATGATTATTTTTTCCACTGGAACAAAATTGATCTTGGGATAGTCGCTTACAGACTTTACAAACATGAAATCTTGTTCAAACTGGTTTTGAAAAATGATGAAGCTTCTATGTCAAGAAAAAATACTAATGGTACCTTCAGTTGTCAAGGCGTTTCTGAAAATTGTTTTTACACAAAGTTTTGCTATTTTACTCCAACCCATTCTGCAGGTCATTGTCAGTCTCGTATTCAAATAAAATTTCAAAGTTAAGTGATTCAAAAATATAACTATCAAATTTATGATCAATGAATTAAAACGCCTAAGAAACTGTTTTAAATCCAGGAATACTTACTGAACAATGCCAATCATCAGATAACAGTAAACACTCATACATAACGGATATCACAAAATGCGTTCTGCAGCCTTCATGCAGCATATGTGTCCAGCTCGTACGTACAAAAAGGCTGGGAGATACTTTGTCAAATTTTCGTTAGCAAATTCAATATACCGAGAAATCCGCTTGAAAGTAGGATGCAAAAAGATAGTATAAGGAAATTCCCAGCAAGGGACATTTCACATTTAATCTAAATATATGCTGGACTGAGAAGAAATCACCCTCTCCAATAAAATCGATGGACGGCGGCTAAAATAGGTGCGCGAATGCCTAGACGAACACCGTGAAGATCTAACAAACATATTTTGAGCAGAATTCTCACATTCATTTATCAACATGTTGCAATCATCAATGTCTGTGGTGAACATTTGATTTCCAATGTTTTTCCAAATGTTAGCAGCGTCTTCAAAACATTCCAAAGCTTCATCAGGACGTTCACATGGTAAATGACATTTCCCTATATTCATCAAAAACATGGCGACGTTAGGATCGGCAGTTTCTTTCTTCGTTATCGCCTTCGCTATTTCCAAGGCTCTTTCGTATTTTGTTAATGCTTCTTCGAATACTTGCTCGTCAAACAAACAACACCCGAGTAAGTTGAAAATGTGGGCCACAGTTTCTTTATATATTCTCACGTGCACTCTCTTCACATGGACAACACCTTCCAGCGGTGTTGGAGGATCCACATTGCCATAATCAGCTAGCGTTATAGAATAATGTTCCTCTTGTCACGTGTCCCAGTGGTTGATGGACTCAGTCAAATATTCTTTCGCTTTCAAGTAACCTTGAGCACGATAGGCATTAGATCCGCACTGGCCTAACGTTAACGAAGCAAAAACAACATCAAAAATGTTCGAGGTAGCATTATGCAGTAGTTTTTTAGAATCAATTGCTGCATCTGAAAATTGACCTAGCAAACAACAGGAATACAAATGATAATGAAGGTCTGAAAGTTTTATGTAGTCATAGTATTTTATGATACCGACCTTGAAGGCAGTGAATCTGTGCAATTTTAAAACAACCTTGAAAAAAAATACTGATGGTTTTTGATTCCAATCCATTTATCAAAGATTTTTGCAAAATCCTCAGTTGTTTCAGGACTTACAAGGTAATCACTCTGTGAGTCTTTCTGTGCATACATAACTAACCTTAGATAGCATGCAGCAGCTGTAGAGAAAAGCAGATCTTCCCCGAAATCGTTGTCGATAACATTTGCCTGAACAAGCTCATGAATAATTTTAAAGCTGGAATTACTTTTCAGTTTGCACACGTTACCTAAAGCTTCTACGAACAAACCAAGGCTTCTGTAGATCACCCGTCTGAGATTCAACTTTGGTGCGCTCATCAAGTTTCCCAAAGTTTCAAACGGGTTGAATTTCTTTATATCTTTCGATACAAGTCTTTGCCAAATATCCAAACTCGTCTCGTGACATTTAACGCCTTGTTGAAATTGTTCATAGATATCCTGATTACCGGCAACGAAACCTGTGGTTTGCAACATTTGAGCCAAATGAAACTCATTCTTCACATTTAGGTCTGTTCCCAAGTATTTCAACATTTCACTTATCGGTTTGATCAGTTCTGGTTTCCAAGGTCGTCTCTTTGTCTTTTCCCTCCCGAGCGGAAATTTGCAAGCACATGGCATCATTCCATCGAAAGATAATCCCTTTTTAGTTTTTGCATCGAAAAACCAATTAAAAGATTTTTTGCATGAACTGTTGATACATGGGAGACAAATGCTGGGTACGATTGTTTCACCCACGTTTATTACAACTAAGTGAAAAATTACTGAAAACCATCTGAAATATTCTAAAATTTCTTCATAATTCGACGTGTCTTGAATTCCTTCTTCTAAAACAATTACATGTTCAAAATCTGAATAAAGGGTGATTTCCTTCTTAGCCAGTGATCCCATTCCAACAAGTGCATATTGGCATGGTACATTCGGTTTCAAAGAGATGCAGATATTTGTTAGTTTCTTCATGAGTCTTGAATAAGCTTTGTACGCTTTTTTCTGCAGATTTTCAACATAACCAGCAAATAACTGTTTTATTTTGAGACTTTGGAACATTTCAGGAATATAGAATTTTTTGAAAATTATTGTAGGTTTTAACTGTTGCCTCATGTGTTTTATTTCTCTAAAAACAAGTATTGTTTCTTCTGCTAACGTTGCATTTTCTTTTTCAACTCCTGCCAAACGGCAAACATGCATGCAAAGGTTGTTGAGATCATCCTGGATCACCTGAGCGTTGTTTGAGCTTCTCGCTTTGGCAGCATTGCGCAAAACTGCACTTTTGATTAAGCATCTTTTCCGATGATCATGATCACCAGCATCTGCTACACTTCTCTCTTGATATAAGCGACCAAGCATATGGAAGATCCTTGCCGACCCATTTGTTTTCTTTTCTCTGCCGTCCTTTCCGCAAAATTGTTTGAGTTTGTTTGACAGGTAGAACTCTATGATAGTCAGTATGTCAAGTTGGTTAAGCGGATCAAACGTGTATCGTTTCCTTTGCCCATGGATTAAATCAATGCACTCCGGAATGTTAAAACTTTGCACTGTACTTTCCATGTTAGACACTTATGTCATTTGAGAAATTTCATCCAAACAATCAACTACTGATGTGTATCCAAATTGAAAAATAACATTCTTTAATAAACGTGTTTTGCACTCATCGAATTGATATCGTCACCAAGTTGAAAATGTACGGGACGTACTGTAACTTAACATTGTTCGAATATATGTTTCCGAAATGCTTGAACAAGGCACCAAATATTTCTTTTCGAAAATCTTTGTGCATGTTAAACCGCGATGAATGCCCCATGAAACTGAAGTCAAATTTATCAAAACATTTATATTCTAAATTTCCACACCTACGTTATAGGTATAATCTCTTTTTCCTTTGTAGACATGTTTCATTTCCCCGTTCGGTGCCTGATCTATGCTAACCTGTTCTTAAAACAGTATCTTTTTCTGCAAGTAGTACGCTAGTGTATGTAGAACGAGCAGCAGAAAGCTATACCTAAATTGTGATGCGAGATTTGTAGTTACGCGTTTATGGAAAGTGAACTGAATGGAGTTCGGCGGATTACGGCGGTCCGGCATCAGGTGGTTCTTTTCAAGTGAATGAAAATGACACTTAGAGAATGTATTAGTAGTACAAGGGTGACCCAAAAAGATGTGTACCCATGAAAATTTCAATTGTGACTTTGATTAAAAAGCTATTTATTTCAAATTACAACCACACATTATTCAGTTTATGGAAGACCATTCACCAGAG
>Ga0210059_1004804_pt1 | contig 21766 bp, 15 predicted proteins | sample Ectturendosymbi2_FD_188042 | JGI IMG/M metagenome (GOLD analysis project Ga0210059, IMG submission 188042) | Ecteinascidia turbinata endosymbiont from Florida, USA - Sample 2 (SPAdes) (version 2) | ecosystem: Host-associated > Tunicates > Ascidians > Unclassified | place: Key West, Florida...
CGGCGTCCTAGAGATAGTGTGGCTCCTCTGCGACGAAGCTCAGCAGGTTGGATGCCTGCGAGGATCGGAAGGTTGTGCGCTGGTGTAGGACGCAGGCATCCAGTCACAATTCGCAAGGCGTCGTTGATGGTGGGGTCAATAAGGCGGGTATGAGCACTGCGGCACCAAACAGGAACGCAGTACTCTGCAGTCGAATGGACCAGGGCTACGGTGACTGTTCGCAACGTTGTTGCTCCAGCACCCCAGCCAGAGCCAGCAACCCACCTCAGGAGTGCGACGCGTGATGTTATCTTCTTGCGAAGTGACTCAAGGTGTCGGCGGTACGTGAGCGACCTGTCCAACGTTACTCCGAGATATTTGGGCTCGGAGCAGAAGGGCAGGGTTTCGTTGTTGAAGTTGACTTTCAGCTCACGTTTGGCTTCCTTGCTGTTGAGATGGAAGACTGCCGACACCGTTTTCGTGGTGCTGAGCTTTAGCTTCCAAGTCTGGAGGTATTCACCTAGTGTTGCCATGTCCTTGCTCAGCACAGGTGAGGATCGGTACAAAGACCGATTTAAAAACTGAAAGCTTTTCGGTCTTTGAAAGCTATCGTTTCGCAACCACGGAGCAATAAGGCTCACGCAGAATTGCGTTTGCTTTACCACTCTGTGTATCAATCTCTTTTTTCCGACTTCCGTCACTCGTGAATACCACCCTAAGGTGCTTGAATGTCTCCACCTACTGCAGTGTATTTCCGCTCACTTGCAGAATACACTGTCTTGGGTGTCTTGAGAGACACAATATCTCAATCTTTTAGTGCTGATTTTCATTCCTTCTTGGTCGCACGCAGCATAAAACCGATCAAATGCGTGCTGAAGACCCTTTTGAGAAAATCCACGCATGCAGCACCAATTCGTCCGCAAAAAGCAAAGCAAACGGTTTGTCCTGCAGTTCCCAACAATAACACCCTCGTCGACTCGTCTGTGACTTTCTATCAAATTTGTATAAACCAGGGCTCTCCAAATATTTTGGGAGAGGACCACATAAGCTAAAGTTGCACAACAGTTCGAGAGCCAAACATCTTGCGTAATGTCATTTTTTCGGGATATGTTACATTCTACCAAATCAACACATTTTTCGCAAATATATTATTTTTTCATTATTGGCAAAATGTGTTTTGAGTCCGGGTGAAATGGGTTCTCAGGTTGGATTTGGCCCGCGGGCCGAAGTTTGGAGATCCTTGATGTAAACTATGAAGAAGAGTGGTGACAGCACACACATTGTCGGAGTCCAACACCATCAGTGAACGATTGTAATTTAACTCCGTCGACACGGACACAATCTTCTGAGCAGGAATACAGTTATTTGACGACCAGCAAGAGGCAACCGTCAACACCGTACTCCCGCAACGCCTCCAAGGCCTTTCACAAGGAACGCGGCTATTTACTTTCCCGAGGTAGACAAAATATGTGTATACATCTTTGGCAGTCTCCCAGGATTTCTCAAAAATTTGCTGGAGAGTGGAAACTTTTTCTGTAGTGCTACGGGCGCAACGAAAACGGTACTGGGTGTCCTCCAGCTTTGCTTCAATTATTTTGCCTTATCATTTTCTAACGCACTTGACATGCACTCTTCCAGGGAGGCTAGGCAAAAAGATACCCCGGTAGTTGGTAGATTCACTCCTGTCTCCCTTGTTGTGTATGGGGATGATCAATTTGCCAGTTTTTCGGTGCCCTTCCAAAAAGCCATGGCAGTTGACACACACGAGTCAGCCAAACCATCCGGCGTTCTAACTTCCCCTAATTCACTATCAAACTTTTCGCAATTAGCTTTAAGCTCAGGTTTAGCAGCGGCATCAGAGAGCTTATTGATGCACAGTTCTATGGAAGCTTTCATCTGTGCAGAGTTAAAACTTCCCGCCTGAAAACCTTTGCTCAGTTCTGCCAGGTGAAGTGGCAACGTTGGCAAAATGAAAGCACCGTGTTGAAATTTTTTGTTTACATAAGTTGCAGTAAAACAACGCACATTGCATCATTTTTATTTTTCGACCGCTGCTTAATTCAGTGCCGCCCACATACCCAAAATCTCACCCCTAACTCTCACTGTTGCCTCACTCGACCACCACCATTGTTTTGCATGAGCGCTGCAACTGCCGACCTGTCTTCAGTGTAGTCTGATGCATCGCCAGGCAAGCCGATCGCAACGGTGAAACACTAAAGCACTTCCATAATTGCATTGAAGTGTTTTCGCAGCTTCGTACACTACACTGTACAAAATCTGCGTCAGTAAAGTAACAGGCTGAAGCAAGGCGGTGCGCATGACAATGCACAGATACCATACTTACAGTTTTCGCTTCCAAATTCTTCGCCAGAAAATTGTCGGCCTATAACATTGTAGCCGTCTGTTGCAATAGCCACGTGCAGGAAAACATGCTTTCATCAAATCGTTTTACTTCAAGGCAAAACCATAACTTGTCTTTCAGAATTTAGGATGTCATTGCAAAATGTTAGGGTGTCATTTTGACACCTAAACAACTTTAAAAAACACTGCCTAAGGAACATAACATACTTCTACTCTCATTTATTTTCATTGTGAATAACGCAAAAATATTCAAATAACAACGTTCTCATAATTTATAGGCCTACGTAGTGTTGCCTGAAAAAATTGCACATCTTAGAAAAAATCAAACAATATATTGCAATTGCAAACGACAAGTTCTATAAAAGAAACACATTTAATTTGAATTGTACAACAAAGTATTTAATGCAAGTCATGTATCACATGTGTTCGAAAGACACAATTCCATCGAAACCGTAACATATCCAGTCTTTTCCGGTTAAATTACTGTACACAAAAATGCTCCTTTCCTCATCAAAGCTAGATCACACGATCTGCCTTGGCTTCTATTAGTCATTGAGGCATGGAGGTATGAAAGGACCAGTCTCAATATACCTTAAGCGCCGCCAATAATTTTGTTCGGGTTGGGCCAGTCAATGATGTCGTCAGTCACTGACGTCATTATGAGTCCGACTGTTCCTTTCGTTTAGTTTCTAACAGTTGAAAATTAATATAAAATTCTTAGCAGGTTTGTTTCGGGGGGTAGGGGCATGCTGAAAAGTTTTGATATTCTGTATGATGAACACGCTTTAGATAGAAAGATAAAGTATGATTTTACAGGCCAAAGTCCCGTCGATCGTCGACTGTGTACAGTAACAGGTTGTTAGGTGTCGTAAGAAGTACAGGTGCTTTGTTCAGAGCGAGCTTTTGACAATTGCAAACCGTTTCATTGCACAGGGAACTCAATAAATATGTAATGGGAGTGCTGTCAGATAACTTCACCGCTGGCTTTTTCGTTAGCTTCATTATGACTGTTTCTGTTCCTGATATCGAGGGAATTCAGAATAAAGTAATGTGGTTATGAATTGGAACCACTTGTTCAGTGAATGTAGCGAGCACGTGTAGTGCTAATTTGTATGACATCCGTCGTCGCGAACCTTCCAGAAGTGCCCAAGTGCCCCCAACTTAAAATAGCCTAGGGCCCCGAAAATGAAAATTCGCATCTGGGTATCAGGACAACTGACACAAGGATAACTGCCACCCGAACAACTGCCAGCTGGGATAATGCGTTTTACACATCGCATACGAGCTATCAAATTCAGTTTATTATTGCTTCAACATACTGCAGCAAAAGTGAGTTGCAACATTGGTATTGCTGCCATGTAACTATCAAATAAAAAGCTAAGCTAAGGCAATGCACAGAAATTAAAATGCACGGAAGTAAACGCTTGTTTTGAGTGCGTTGAGTTAATACGATGCAATGATGTGCATGAGAGAATTGTGCTGTGAAAAAATTTGAAAGACGCAATAAAGAAATTAAGGTTTGCACTGACTTAGGAATGTTTATGAAGATAATGGCATCGATATGATATTCCTCACTTAAAAGTATTAAAGTTGAAGTGAAGGTTCTTTAACGTGGTCAGAGGAGAAGAAACATTTGTTACACACATTTGCGATTTCAAACGTTTTAACATAAAGCAGCAGCTTGTGAAATTCAAATGGCTTTAATGGCAATAAACGTAAATAATTTAATAAATCGCCGTTGTCCGGGTGACGATTGTCCTAAGTTGCAGTTGTCCTAGGCGGCAGTTGTCCAGGCGGCAGTTGTGGGTGGCGATTGTCCGGGGTGGAAGTTGTCCTAGAAACAAATGCTTGCAACGACATGCTACCAATTGCATTCCGAACTGAAGATAATCAGAGACCACTAAATTAGGCAGATGGCTTCAGCAGCGCTTACATATTGCTAAGGAATGCAGCATGCTCACATTTGCCTGGACACCTCTGTAAGCGCCGCTGATGTTGCTGGCTCCATCGTATCCTTGCCCTCGTAAAAAGTCTGAGTCAAGTTCAAGTTGCAACAAATATACAATCCGCTAGTGCTTCCCCAGTAGTGGAATTAATTGGCACGAAATATAGGAATTCTTCATGAATCTCGTTGTTTTTGACAAAATGGAAAGAGAAGCTGAGTTGCTCAGCGAGACCATTGTCAGATGTCTCATCTGCTGATACAAAGAAGTTCTTTGCGCTTACCACATCTTTTACAATTTTATTTTAAATTTGCTTGGACAATAAGCAGATTAACTTATTTTGCGTATGCCAGCTGATGCACGAAGCATTGCGTGGAGGTTTCTTAAACGAGTCAATTGTAGCTTCATCAGCAGCATCTAAGCGCAGTCTTAAAATGCAGCTCTAAACACTGTCATTGTGGTCGGGTTCACTTGTGCGAACGCGACCGCAATCTTTGTGACCACGCAGAGACTTGTTTTCTGACTACCGCAAAACTCAACAAGCTTGATTAGGTATCTCAGTGAAACTTTGTTTTGATCTATACTTTTTTTCTACTTTCGGAAAGTATAGTTTTCACGGCCACGTTTCCTTTAGTTTCGCAAAGTCTAAGAAATGCATCAAACCTTTCTGCACAAAGCTGGTGGTGTTGCAGGCCCGTATCCAGGTTTTAAGGTTTGGGTGGCAAAATACATTTGTAGAGGGGAAAGATTTTAGTTTTTATTATACGTTTAAAACAAATTTGACCGCGCTGACCGACGGTTGCTACTGGCAAAATCAGGTGGGAACGCAATGCACGATTTGTCAAGTTCCCCTTTATGGATTTAACTGCAGAATAACTATTCTAACTCCTCAAGCCATTGCATTTAGAAATGTTGCTCCTGGAAGCCCATACGTCCACCACGAGAAAATCGCACAAAGGAGAAGGAGCCGAGCTATTTAGCAATATATCTTTCCGGTCGCCGTGGCGCAGAGAACATCCCACAAAGTTCCCAACGTAATTACTCTTACTCATGCCTAGATTTAGAGAAATCACAGAAACATTGTCGCTGCCAATAATTGCGCAAGATAGTTGTTGCTGCTCTTCTACCGGTGGACAAGTACTATTCTGCTAGTGATCAACGAAAACTTTTCAACGATGCTGATCCTCACCCTGATCTGTTTCATCGGAAGAAGAGAACCTTTTAATTTCACCCATAGGCGTACGAGGCGGGGGGTCGGAGGGGGCGGCCGCCCCCACGGACTTGAAAAATTTCAGGGCAAACTCTGTTTTCAGGGCATGCGTTAGTTGCTCAAAAATCCTGAATGATAGAAAATATTTCACTACAGTGAAAAATTCCAGGGCAACTCTGTTTTTCAGGGCAAGTGCAAGTTGCTCAAAAATCCTGAATGATAAAAAATACATATTCAATACAGTCAAAAATTCGCGGGCAACTGTCTTTCAGGGCATGCGCAAGTTGCTCAAAGATTCTGCATGTAAAAAATATATTCCATACAGTGAAAGTTTTCAAGGCAAGCGTTGTTGCTCAAAAATCCTGAATGGTAAAAAATATATTCAATACAGTGAAAGATTTCAGGGGAAACTCTGTTTTCAGGGCAAGCGCAAGTTGTTAAAAATCCTGAATGTAAAAAGTATATTCAATAGAGTGAAAATTTTCAGAGCAACTCTGTTTTTTCAGGGAAAGCGCAATTTGCTCCAAAATCGTGAACGGTAAAAATTTTTCAATACAGTGTATATTCACTTGGCGATCCGTGTAGTTTGTAATCTGGACCAAAGTCGTAATTGGTTATAGTGACTTTGGTCTGGACCAAGCCCTCGTTTTCTGTAAAAATCGAACAATCGGATGTCGGTAGTTCAACAGCTTGATATAAGAAGTCGGTACCTCTTTCTTTGTTCGTTTTCGAGTCTTTGTTCGTTTTCGCTAGGTAGAGGTGCAGGGTGTTAAGATGATAGATTTTTTGGAGTTTCAGGGCAAAGTGTCTATTTTTAGGGCAAATTGTTATTTTCAGGGCAAATTTTTTCCGCCTCTCCAGTAAAATGCCTTCATGTACGCCTATGATTTCACCACAAACTTGTCCATCTTCACTCATCACTTTTCGCGGACTGTAAGTGCAGCGAACAACTGATTACCAGAATAAGGAATGAGTTCCGCCAGCAACTAGACGCCACTCACGCTCTACCAGTGATGTGAGTTTATTTTACAAAAACTAGCAAGTAAACCTGAAAAACAAGCCCAAAATAAGCGAATTAACACAAAACCAAGCTTGAAATGCGGTTTGCAATAAAATCAAACACCAAAAGTCCCATAAAAGTTAAAAAGCAGGCAAACCGCAAAATACAAGCTCAAAACCAAGCATCCCACAAGTCTTAAAAATAATGCAAGATCAGAAAAAATAAGTCCAAATTCGTGGGAAAACCGCAAGGTTGGCAACACCTCGCACTGCATATCTCTGACGTGAGCACATAGCAAGACTCCAAGCTTTGTGCCTATTTAAATGCAGATCAGTGCGAACGAGCTCTAGGTTGTTTTCATGCCTGTTGTGACGGTTATATTTTGGAGACGTGAACTCGAATGCAGGGTCCGTGATGTAACGCTAGCACAAACAATAAGTGATTTCCCGCTCGACCAGGTTCACTCTAATTGCCTGTGCTGCACTGCGTCTTCTATAACTAGATGACTTCCTATTGGCGCTGTGTGACGCGGCGTCACATTGTAGAGCAGTGGTTCCCAATCTTTTTTGGTCCATGGACAGGAGCGTAATGAGGGGGGCAAGAGGGGCACAATTCCCCGGGGGCCAAATCCCTGCGGGGGACGACGAAAAGTCCCAACAATGTTGCAATTATTTTCTTAAATGCAGTACATTTGCTTCTGAAAGACCTTAGGTTCGAACATGGGGGCGCCAAAGCGGTTTCTTGTCACAGACGCCAGCTCACCGCGGTACGCCCCTGTCCATGGACTAAAAAGATTGGGAATCACTGCTCATCTTTTAAAAAAATATCTGATGGACTACTTCCCTATGCTGACACCTCATGAGCAACTAGTCACAAACTGTATTGCGCATAGATGTTCTTACATAATTCATTGTTAAGTAAACGTTACAATTTTCATGAACGTTTCATCAAGGATTTCTAGAAGTCCCTGTGGATCACCAGAAATCCCATTTGGACCAGCAGCGGTCCACCTGGACCACGCTGAGAATCACTGCTGTAGAGCTGCTTTTGTGGATGCTGGTACGCCTATGTTGGAATGAAGAATGCTGCTTGGTTATTTCGCAAACTTCGAAAATTCATAACTACCTGACTTGATAACAGTTGTATTGCTATGCCTGCTACAACCACCATCGAGCTGTCGGTAATGTACTCAATTCCGAGCGAAAAACTTGGTGAAGAACTCCCCGAGTAGATAAAACAAACATCAGTAATTCTGATTTGGTAAGTTGCTAGAGGGTCTTTAGCCTCTACACCACTGAAGGCCTTGGCGATGAAAAATAATGACAAAACATTTCTTGCTGAAAGAAAAGAACGAAATGTAAAAAAATAAAAACAAAGTTTCTTAGTCGCCGCCAGTTAATTCGCTCACACGAAACTACATTTCATTGTTAGATGACAGCTCAGATGTTAAAAAATAATTTGGAATTGCTGAACGCGGCACTATGGAACGTAAGCAACATACGGTACAATGTATAAGCCAATATGCATTGGTGTCAAACCTTTCACCATTGTCTTAGCTTTGCACTGCAGATCTCCGAGATATACAAGGGCTGCTAAGCCATTTGCACAGTTCAGTCAATTTTGTTTCGTCGGGCAAGTGTTTTTCAAAATCAGATGAACCTTCTCCGATATAAATCCTACCTATCGGCGCAACGTTGTATGATCGGTGACAGCAGCTTCGTAAAACGCTAAGGAATGTCATTTCGTTTGTGGCAGAAACACATTTTTTAACGTGTAACAGCTGATATTAATTTTGGTTGATTTATGGACGACTTCAGGTAGAATGTACTTATTGTTCATTCCAATATTTGCAATATTTGCGTTAACAAAGCACACCAAAGAGGGCACCGATTGAAAATATTTTACTTGCATTTGGAAAGCACACTAAACTTTGCATTAACAAAGCACACCAAAGAGGGCACTGATGGACAATGGAAGCGACCAGAACCACCATAGGCCCCTCTTCGGCCAAGACTCTCGTTGACGTGGAAAGGTAGCAGTTTGGGCACGGTACTTATACTCATCGTTTGTTTTTAAGAACACACCAGCTGACACTTTATATTTAAAGTATAACAGTCACTTTGCAGACAACGCTATATAATTTTACTTCTTCAGGTCCCAGCGATAAAGCTGGGATCAGTTGGGTGTGTTGACCTCCACACATCACACTATGTATTACAGCTTTGGCGCTATTTGTTGGAGGTTTCGCCACCCAAGAGGCTCTGTGTACAGGTCCTGTTGTAATCTGCATTCTTCTAAGTCAAATCTTGCTAAAAGAGGTTTGATGGTCAACTAACTGCCTGCATACCACCCAGCATGCATTTCAATGTTTGCACATTTTGTCTGAAAAATGCAGTGCTGGCCGCAAATGATCGTAGCCTGGCTTTGGTTACATGGCCGCGTATTTTGAAGTGCAATAAAAGCCAATTTGTTTTTCGAACCGGATCTTGTCAATTTCTGTGGAGCGTAGCTTCGTCGCCATCAAACGAAAATTCATTACATCGATGTAATTGCTTCTCAGGCAATTATTGCATGTACAGATGAGTCCATGTCGCTTTGTGATGTACTTGACTAACACCTGAAATAGTAACGGTTTTCACTCGGCCCGTCCCAATCGGTGTCTTGTTGTTCACATGGCACGAGCTGCTTAAAGGAGTTTCGTGCGCACAACATCGCTTTTATCCGATGTCTGATGAGGTAAGTTCACTGCCTTTAAAAAAAAGCAGGAGATTATGTAGCCATGATGCGCATGCAATATAATTATGTTTGGTAAGCGCGTGGACCCTAATGAACATAGTTAAGGCAGGCCGTTGTCATCCGAAATGAGCATGCATTTTCTAAGATACGTTTATGCAGATTCCAGCTTATTATGACTGCATCATAGATTATATGCAAAAATGGCTAACAGTACCTACAATCTTCATTGCACGCAGTACTTTCATTCCAACAGCTACAGTGACTGAAGAATGCCATGCAAAGGAGATTGTCTCACCAAATCCAGTGTGTTCAGATATAAAAGACCAACGCACTAATTTTCAATACTTAAAAGTGTTTCAACTGGCTTTGCAAATTTTCCTACGTTTCATTTTGCTATTAGGCATATTCCTTCTAAATTCTGGCTTACGCAGTGAGTCGTTTTCTTGGGACAGGTGTTTGAACATCGCGTACAGTGGCGACATCTACCGGTAGCTTCATCAACCTCGACATCTTGATGCCACCCTGCATGGGCGCTCATCAGAAATTAATCAGTTTCGCACACCCTGAATGTAATTGTGATGGATGAAGAGAAACCAACAGTTCCGAGGCAGGTGTTCTGATTTTATTGTTCGCCGTGCTATTTTGCTTTCCGTTGCCTCCTGCTCTGCGCAACCAGGTAGCTAGAAAATTGCCGTGCGAACCCGATCATTAGGTGCTTGCTAATGGGTGACTGGTATCGCTTAAAATCCGGAATGTAAATATTGCACGCTTGCACGTTGACACGCGAAAACACATCTTTTTCGGCAGCGGTGAGCAAACGTGCCGGATTTGCGTTACACGTGGCGGGGTCGGATTCCACCGTCTGCGGGAAAGATTTCTTGCCTGGTCCTCTGTCACACTTGTCACTTTCTCCGCGCAGCGGTGCGTCAGAGCTATGCGGCTGCTGCTCCACTAACGCAGTTAACACCGTGAAAACTTCATATTACAGGCGTGATAATATGCAGTGTGTGGTCCCTGTGCTTTCCTGGTAGGTCGCGGTTTGGCAGGAGAGATCTTTGGCTTGAAACTGGTCTGGATGAACCATGTGATCCCATCACTTGGAGACAAAATTCAAGACAGTTCAACGTACGAAGCCTAATCATGAACAATTTGAGTTTTGCCAAATAGTATGATTAGGACTATGACGTATAGCTGCGAACCTCCTTCACTACAAACCTGGTAAAGATCAGTAGTCAACACGTCAACCTGCTGGGTAATCGAGGTAGGTGTTTTGCAATGATCAATTTCCGTAGTAGCGATGGAAGATCTTACTTTTTGATACAAAGGCGAAACTGCTCTGATACCTAGGACACGTCCCTGCAGAACGTCAACAGAATTACGACATAACAATTTCTAATGACAAGGTTGGAAACTTTTGCTTTCGGTTCTACACACTTTTTCAAAGACAGTTTTGAGAATTATACCATGGGCAACGGATCTTGACCTGCCCATAGGCCAAGGCCTTTGAAACACATGTTTAGTTGTAAAGTTCAGCAAGTTGATTAAATCAGGCAAACACTTGCTACCAACATTCTGTAAGGCATCGTCTCGCACCTGACCTTGTGGGAAGTTGACGTCTGCTTGAGCGTGTTTGTTTGTCTGTCTCGTCTCAGACCGTGAGCAAACCAGTGAATTTCGCACATTTACCAAGACAGATTATTTGCTTAGGGAAGATGCCAGGCAGGGCTAGCCAGTGTCCCAAAACGCACGTTTTCAACAAGCGACAAAGCTGTAAAAGCGATCTGACTTCCATGTGGTTCACCCTTTTGCGTTAACAAGCCTTCCTGCCTGAACTCTTGCGAACCGTGACGTGTAAACACGATTATCAAACCAAGTTTGTTTGTTTGCTTGCTTTTCGCTTACTCAGCAGACGAATAGGTTGCTGACACTCAGCAAGAGCGTCTGGTACTCTTTCAGTAAGAGTGATAGATTCTAGGGTTTCTGCGGCGCCCTCACTGTTTACTTTCGACGACTTCACTTCAGTCTTGGGGGAAATAAAACCTGCCTACAGTTCCGAAAAAACATTGCATGGAAACCATTTCAACAGGAAAAGTGAAAGTGAAGCACAAGTGGTCGATCTCCACAACACTTCGAAAAACTAAAAGCAGAGTTTAGCATTTTTCACGTGATGCAGTTTCATTTTAGAACCTTTTGGTATGAAAAACAAAAACCTCAAAAACATTTTTTTAATCAACATTTGCGCCTTCTGAAAACGTGCTTCTCGCATAAATTTTAGTCAAGTTGGGTGCAAACGTTTTCCATATAATAGTATTCACCAGCCGAATTTGACCCAAATTTCAAATTGGTTGTACTCGCAACCATGCGACAAGGTAACTTTCCGATAACGTGGATAAATTTTCGCACATCTGAAAAAAACTCTAAACTCAATCACTTCAGCTTTTCGGCGAAAGATGACAAGTGCAGCCAACCATAAGGTGAATTTTCTTAAGTTCGGATCTCGATGGAACCCACGTTTTCGGTTTCAAAATCCTCATTTCTTGCGCCTTAGAAGTTAGGCGCTTATAAGTTAGTAATTTAGAAGACGCAACAGACGCCATGCTCCGCATACACCTTTAATGCTTAAATGACTAAACTATTTAAATCGCTTATTGTGTGATCCGAGATAACGCAACGCCAAAGCACGTTTTCCTTGCACCATTTTTTTCTATATAACGTTTAAGCTTGTCGACGATTTTAATGTCTGTTTTTTCATTCTTTTTGAAAGTGGTTTGGCATGGTTTTTGACTGAAGAGCAGCTTACCGTATTTATTTGATTGTAAGCCGCGTGTTATGAAGCTTTTTTTCATCATTTCGTGCGACCTATAATCAAGGGCGGCTAACTATCGTGTAAATACGGTATAATTCTATAAAACTATTTCACTACACTCGACGCTTTGGAGCAGGGATGAGGAACCTGCGGCACGCAGGCCAAATGCGGCCCGCGTGAACAATTAAAGTGCCCGCATTAGAAATTTTGTTACCCATGTTAGAACGCAACATCGCGTCAAAACAAAACTCCATGATAAGCAGACACATATACACAGGGTCTACGAGAGGGGTTACGAGAGGTACATCGTACCCGGGCCCGGTAGGTACGGAGGTCCGGGAAAGTTAAAGTACGCGAGATCAGTTTTTCAGTAATCAAGCCTAAAAATATTAGTGTAAGCCAGCTGCCACTATAACAATTAATCTACTTGTAAATCTTAGCACAACAACTGATTCTGATTACTATACAAACAAACTACGCAAGTTTCGACGAGGGCCCAAGGAAATGAGGGGGCCCGGTGTCGGTATTCGTACCCCCTGGTAAAATATCTCTCGAAGACCCTGCGTGTACGGTATGTCAAGAGAAGTCTCTCTCGCTTCTTGACATAGTTTTCTCCCCTTATTTTCGTTTGGAAGGTAAAGGCAGAATTGTAAGACAACTTTAATTAACTTTTGCGGCCAGCTAGCGATATCCCACAATTCTCGCGGCCCGTGATAGTAAATTGGTTCCCCACCCTGTTCTAGAGCAAGCCAGTGTCTCAAATTAAGCGATCAGTATCATAATCAATTTTATTCAATAAAGACACGGTCTCTAATAACCTTATCATCTTCAGCTTTGTGAACTGTCGTCTGTTGACAAAAAAAGATCACAATCTGTTCATCAGGACTTCTGTTGCAGCCATGCTTTTCTTTTCGCTAATCTTGTTTCCTTGTTCGATGAGTCGCAATTTTACGGACAAACACCACAGCGCCGTAAGTCACTGGCGGTTGCGTATCGCACCGCCCATGCCACTTAGAGCGGATTAACAGTCGGATTAACAGCAACGATCCGTGAAAACTCTTGGACTAAGCGCAAACATTGATTTTCTGCCGTTGAAGGAAAGTTTGCTTTGCAAATAGAAAGCATGAAGAAAGAATTTAATCTTGGGGTGTCACAAGCTTATTACAAATTGCATTTGCGTGCTGATACAAAAGGGTGGCTTGTGTTGTAGGAGGGTGATGGATGGTGTTTGCAAGAAACAAGATCGCTCTCATCAAAACTCTCACAAAGTGAAAAATGATTTTACGAATTCTTGTCATGCTGCTGTTGTTTCCTAAGAAAACCTTCTTAGCATCGTTCAATAAAATCTTTATCTTAAAAACCGTCTGCAAACGTCAGTGCTCTCAAGCAGCTCGAGTAATTTTAACTTGTTCCTGCGGTCTTTTTCAGTAACAACCTCTCTTGAACCCTTTTCGGTTTCGGTTTGCTGATCACTTTGCAGTTTTAACAGCATCAGATGCCTTTGTCAGGCTTGTGTTGATTATAATTATGCCCTTGTGTCAGTAAAAAGTTGCCATATTGCTCGCTATTGTCGACAGCACATAGCGCAAGCGCAAATCAAGAACTTTATTAACAGAAGCTGCTTTAAATATAGGTAAAAGGTTTTGACATTTGGTGGGGTTATTGCCAAAAAGGTTCACTCTTCTCAAAAAAGTCTTTTCTGAGGTCAAGCATGTATCTTGTACATTGTTTGGAAAGCAAAAAGCATGGTAATTTTTGCGCGAGATTCTCACATGTATGCGTTATGTGAGACCGGTGGCAGATATGCTCTAGACATGCTGCTTTTGTTAGGGCAGTGAAAAAAGGGCGTCAAAATAAAAAAAAAACAAAGTGAAGAGCAAAAATTAACCAAATCCATTTCTTTCTTAGGCGCGGCTTATTGGAAGAAAGGCGTTGGAAGGGGCAACTGCACCAAATCGACCCTTCCCACCTGGATCCGTCGTTGTGTCGGAGGCAATGTATTTCATTTGCATGCTCGTTTCTGGTAGGGCGCATTGCAGGCTATTTGAATTTCAAACCGGAGCTGACCCAGTGCACCGTTACTTCCTGCTGAAGCTTCGTTCTGTACAAGAATGTAAATGTTACGCGTTGTTAAAACAGGTATGCACCGATTTGTAAATGTTCTAGACGTTTTTGCTTAACCACCGCGGTTGCAAGGAAATTGTATTTCTACAAAAATAATTAAAATGAAGGGATTTTAAGTCGTGAGGAGCATTGGTTTTTGTCTGTTTTTTAGCTTGAAAATTTCTGCACGTAAAAATGGGAAATGTCATCTTTCTAATCCCAGCAAGCTCAAATCCAAGACAAGCATTCGGTGAAATTACAGTGCGTGCTGCAAAAAAATCCACACCTGTTTCATTTTAGATGTACGTTTATGGGCATGTTGAATGAGGTGGTGCGTTCTCAAACTCAGTTTTTTCCCACCAGCTATTCTTGTTTACCTATCAAGAGAGAAGACAAAATTTTAAGCTCCATTAAACCGCAAATCTCGTTTGGTTTGAGCGCCATTTCCCCGACGAGTGACGGACCGCGGAATTTATCACAGATTTTGGCATAGCTTGGTCTGCCTGTTCCGCAAATGCACGAAGACGAAGTGCTCATTATTTGTTTTCGAAGTTGGAACGAAGTGCCCGTGAAAGTGATGATGTAATGTGTCATCCCCAAAAAAACTGTCAACGTCTGACAAGAGCAGTATGCCATTCTCCAGCAGCATGACTCCTGTTTTGACTCGCACGCATTTTAATAACGAATTACGCAGCGTCACTGTTTCCGCCGACTATGAAATTTCATTCTCGAATGGAAATTTTATCAAGGGATAAGATCAAATTCTTTGTTCATTATTATTATCCTTAAACGCAAATATAATCACACTAAACGCACAGCTGTCCGGCCAAAAACAGTTATTGTAGCAAAGCGATTGGTTACATGTAAACCAACTGCAACGCACGAAAATTCACGACGTATAAATGCTTCAGCTGTAAAGTTTGATAATTAGTACTGCTGACTAATTTGTATGGGGCTCAAGCCGCTAGCTTATTTCAACCAAAGTGCTGCAGCGTAAGGAACTGAATACGAATGATTACTCTAAATGCCAAGTTTTGCTTTTCGAATTGTTTCAAAGATGAAATGTGTCTACCGCAAGCATTGCTTGTGGTGGTAGCATTGCTTCAAAATATCATTAAATAAAACTATAACCATACTGATGTAACGCAGGCTAATAAATTCACGAGTAGAATATAGAATTATTGCCTGGGGAAGAGCGGCTCGATGACATTTACGGCCAATCGGCTGTTTTAAATCGTGACATGAGATATTTGAACACATACGAAATTGCGACTCGTAATGTTACTAGCATCAATAAAACGCAGAACATTGCACAATTAAAAGATATTTACGCTGTTAAAGTGAGCAAATTTATGTATAAATACAATACATCTCAGCTACCTGCTACATTTACCAATTATTTTAAACTCATTACAGTTGTTCATCCGTGATGTAATACGAGACAAACCAAAACTCGGCAATTTGTATCACCAAAAGCACGTTCAAACTCAGGTGCGAAAATGCTGAGTACAGTGTAATATAACTTTGGTCAGAACTTCCTTTAAAAACAAAAATAAACGGTGTTTGACCAGGCCCGTAGCCAGGTTTCAATATTTGGTGGGGCGCAATACATTTTTGAGGGGGCAAGGTTTTACTATATGCTTAAAACAAATTTTTCTGGGCGCAACAAAATTTGGGGGCACAAAAGAAATTTGGGGGGCACTGTCCCCGAATGCCCCCCGGGGCTACGGGTCTGTGTTTGACATTTTTACAGAGGAATATAAACTAAATGTCCTACTCGGGTTTTAGAAACATTGTTGATATTCCTTTTTTGTTGGTGTGCATTATCCAACTGCATTGATAATTAAAGCTGTTACTATGAAAACAGTTTCATGAGGTACTGCTGTTTATGTCTTACTCAGTTTGGTTTCTGTTACATTCACTAAAATTGGTCGCATTCGTTGAAAGTAGTGTGGTGCGTTTAGTTTCCAATCGCATTGCTAATCATGTGTCTAATGAGGAATAAACCAATTTCCGTTCCCATGCATGAATCATCACATCAAATGAAACTGAAGTTCCCAAACACATGATTGAACGCCTTGTTCTTAGCCTGCTTAAATTTTGTGACACCATTGCAGCGCTGCACTAGTCCATAACTGTAGTGACTAGTGGTGGAATTCAAAATTTTTAAGAACAGGTTCTCTCACTCCAGGACTCATTAACAACAGGTTCTTTCATTATCACAGTCTCTAGAGGCAAACCATGCTGGTTGGCCCGATATAAGTGCAAAGGTTGACTTGTGTGTTGCCGACTGGTACAGTCTAGCAAGGGAAATTATTAATTGTAGTTTTTTTCCTAAATTTTAGTCTTGTTTTTCACTGCTAAAAGTTAGTAACAGGTCTATGACAGGTTTGCCAAAATAAGTTATAAGTGAAAGGTGTTCATGGGGAAAAATTGAGAACCCCTGACTTAAGCCAACAACCGGTTCTCGGGATTAAAGAAATTCCAATAACAGGTTCTTGCCAACCGGTGCGAACCGGTCGAATCCCATCACTGGTTGTTGTGAGTTGTGACGCATTTCCTCTTCAGCTATCACGAATATTTCCAATATATGTGGAAACGGCAAAAGCTTTGCGAAGTCAAACTATATGTGGCGAAGTTAAACCAATTTCGTCTAGCGGCTTGTACTTGCTTGCAACGCATTTTGCTTCCATTAAACACATAAACGCATTGAGTATATTAAACTTTACACTCAGGGCAACACGTATTTTTACTTACTTCTATAAACCAGGACTGCGGAGTCGGAGGTAAATTATCCGACTCCAACTCCGACCTTGCCAAAATTTCCGACTCAACTCCAGCCTTTCCGAAATTTCCTCCTCCGACCCCTTAGCATAACTTGAATAAAGTTTGGCTGTCAACAATTTAAATTAATGGAATCGTGGTACACAGCAAGAATTCTCAGTTTCCATAAAAAATTCACAAGAAACTATGTACCATTTCAACAGGCACGAGCCGGGAATCCCAACGTAAGAGTGCAATGGATAAAACGATTCAGTTGGACTTATTTTATCCGACTCCGACTTCCGACTTCACCCAAAAACCTACCGACTCCAGCTCCGGCTCCGCAACCCTGCTGTAACTGCCACCTTTACACTATAAGTGGGGGTGGCTTTCAAGTAGCCCTAGCGTTACGGCATTTTCTAAATGCTTACTAACACTGGTGTAGGAGGCAGGGGTGCAGGGGGTGCAGGGGGTGCAAGCGCATCCCCAAAAGTTCTGAAAGCCTTCACAAACTTCCTGAAAATCTGAGCAAAAATGGCGCCCAACATGCTTTAATTTGAAAAAAATGACACCCAAAGTGACATGAAGAGTTTTTTTCGCACCCCCAAAAATTGCCTGCTTCTACACGTATGTTTACTAAAGCTGTCGATCTGAGAGCAACCACTGCTACCCGTGTTGGATGTGCTCAGCGCGGACAGGGTAGGAATACGCCTTTGTCAAGGCCCTGCTGCCGAAGACGACCTAGACCCAGCATACTACAGCTGAACACCGAGGGGATCACCGCAAGCAAGATCAGCCTTATGGAGCAGCTAGCCTACAAGAACAAGGCACTCGTCATCGTCTTCAGGAGACCCACTGCACTACCTCAGACAAGCTAATGATTTCCAACTTCTCAAAAGTTGGGTCAGCCCTGAGCAGGAACCACGGCCTTACCATGTTTGTACAAGAGCAGTTGGAATGAGCACTGGTCGATCAGTCTCCAGAGCAATCAGAGGCTGAGTGATTGTGCGTATGACGTCGCAGGATATAAGATCATTATGTCTACAAAACTCCACCCTCGCGATTTACACCAATGGCCATCTCCACTTTCTCACACCCCAGACAGCCTACTGGTGACTTCAAGTGCCATGTCAACTGAGGTTATAGTGTTACCAGCTTTTTTTAAGGAAAATGTTAGGTACTCTGCATGGACCTGTAGGGACCCGATTTTTTCTGATTTTAGGGACTCGATTTTCAATTCTCGGGAAGAAAAAGGGGTCCCTAAATCACCTTTAAAAAGCCCTGGTTTAAAAAATCACCGTAACATCTGACGGTGAGAGCCTGGACTCCTGGGCAGCAGCCAACAACCTTGAGCTGCCGCACGACGCAAAGAGAGCAGCCAGTTTCTTCTCTCACCGATAGAACCTCAGCAACAATCCAGACCTGGTCTTCGCGAGCGTCGGCCATGACAACCGACTGCCTGACAGAGAGTTTCCAGGAAAGTTCACGCGGTCACAACACTGACCCCCTCTTAGAACGCCACCTAGGCTCCAAATTCCTGCCTACAGCGATCCGGTAAAGCGTTGAAACTTTCGCAAGGCTAAATGAAGTCGCTTTTGCCTTTTTATAGGTGAATCCATTGAGTGATTGCCACCTCCGGACACAACAAACATCGAGAAGGCATACCTGGAACTATGCGAGAGCCTGTTATTTGCTGCCAAACAATCCATCCCAAGTGGCCCTCGCAAGAATTATGCGCGATGTTGGGCGAAGATTGCGAAACCCTTTATTCCTTCTTTCTAAGAGTCTCAGTGGTTCTGACTCTGGCTGCGCCGCTTCGTCCCTACTTACAAGACTCGACCAGAAGAGGCTGGAACGATGAGCGATGGAAGAAGCCTCCGATTCAATCGACTCATCGCACTCCAGCAGCAAGGCGTGGAGCATCATCAACAAAGTTATTGGCAAGAACATGCAGAGTTTCGACAAGGGAGGTCGACCGCAGATCAGCTCACCCTGCTTACCTAAGATACTGAGGAAAGCTTTTTGGCTATGAAGAAGCCCAGAGCTGTGTTTGTTGATCTCACAGCAGGAGCAGCCTACGACACTGTATGGCACTGAGACCTCACCTGCAAGTTACTGCGATTGCTATATGACAGCTACATGGTCCGCTTGATCATAAAGCTGGTTGTTGATCGCAGCTTCATTCTTACCACCGATAACAACACATGGCGGTGGAGCAAGTCAAGACGCCTAAAGAATGGCGTCCCACAGGGATCCGTCTGAGCACCCCTTCTTTTTACCATCTCCATATCTTACTCGACAGGCCGTCTTTAGAAATTGAGCATACGCCGACAATCTAGTAATCATGCATGCTGATGGAGACTGGCAAGCAGTGGAAGGAGTGCTACGCAAAGACATGGCGACTATAGGTAAATACCTCCAGACCGGAAAGTTTTTAAAGCACAGCACTACAGAAACGGTATCGGATGTCTTCCGTCTCAACAGCAAGGAACCTAAACCTGAGCTGAAAGACAATTTCAACAACGAAACCCTACCCTTTGCTCCGAGTCTAACTAAATAACTCAGAGTAACGTTGGACAGGACGCTCACGTATCGCCGACACCTCGAGTCATTTCGCAAAAAGCTGACATCACGCGTCGCACTCTTGAGGCAGCTTGCTGGCTCGAGTTAGGGTGCTGGGGAAACAAGGTTGCGAACAGCCACCTTACCCCTAATCCATTCAACAGCAGATTACTGCGTTCCTGTCTGGTGCCGCAGTGCTCACACCCGCCTCACTGATCTTGTTATCAACGACGTCTTCGAACTGTGACTGAATGCCTCTGTCCTACACCAGCGGACAATCTTCCTATCCTCGCGGAGTCGCCGGTATCCAACTTGCTGAGCTTCGTCGCAAAGGAGCCACATTGTGTCTAGCACGCCGTGCCATGGAGCCATCTGCTCCACTCAAAGCTCACTGTCCATCGAGTGAGAGTGCACGGCATCTCAAATCGAGACGCCCATTTGTGCCCGCCGCACAACAACTCATCAGTTCATCTGACAACTACAGAAGTGCGGCTCTATGGGCGGATCACCGATGGAAAGCGAAGTGGTTGGGCAATACGAGACTCCGCACTTTAATCCCCGATATCGGTACCCACCCTCATAGGCGTAGCCAGGGGGGGCCAAAGGGGCCATGCCTCCCCTCAATTTTTAGAAAATATAGCAATTTTGTGCTTTGAGAGGCGTTTTTCTAAACAAAATAGTGTTATTCGCCAAAAATCAAGCATTTTGCCCCCACAAATTTTTTGGCCCCCACCAAATTTTTGGGCTGGCCACTCCACTTCCCACCCACCTGGAATAGCCCTGCTAAGAACAGCGTGAGTCCGGCTTAACCGGCCATCCATGCGTGACATGTGCTTGTTACTAGTTCCCAATACCTATGCTTGTATTTCATCAGAGTAATCGTGTTATCGCCATTAAGCGTATGGTTTTCTTCATAACGCCACATATCTGTTTTCATGTTCTTTCATGTATCTGTCTGTTTCTTGTTACTGCCTTGTATGCTGAGAATGAAGACGTTTTACAATACACCATAATGCTTTTTTCAACATTTCAACGATTTTTCTTTTTTCTAGTAATTTGCGTGTGTTTTTCGTGAGAAATGGGTGGATTATTTTGGACTTCGTTGAGGTTGAAAATCCTTTTCTAGCAGATCATGTGTTGATAATAGCAATTATCATAATTTGTGTAACACTTTTTTAAACTATAACCTCTGTGTCGCACATAAGTTTGTTCACACTAAAAAATAAGAATTTCGTTAAAAGTTGAGGAAACTGCGTTGTTGTACTACCCTGGCAACATTTCCATTGCCAATGTGGGTAAACATAGAATACTTGGTTGTGTACTGCCCGCTCTTTGCAGTGCTTTGTGTGCAAATTGGTAAGTTGGCGTCATTAGTTACGTTAAAGCGTTTGCTTCGAAATTTGACCAAAATCTGTCCCAAAGCCGACATTTTCTCATGTATGTACAGCAACACAGGGCACAGACGACGTAAACCAGTGCTCAGGTGCGAAATTGCAGGTGGGAGCTATTTTTGCTGAAGTAATGGCACCGTTTTTAGAGCAAATTTGCTTTCATAAACAACTCGTGCTTTGGCACCATTGCCTGCTTTGATGTATGGCGACCATGCAGTCGAATGGTGATTTTGGGGTTTATGAAAGCCGTTGCCCAACTGCAAATCCGTTTCAGTTACTTTGAGCGACCGAAGTGGCAAGGTCAAGTATCTGAGAGTAGTGTGGTTGTGAAGGAGCTGGAGAGTGCTTTCAGGTTCAACGGATTAGCAGTGCTCTGTATTGTTTGCCAAAAAAACTTTTCGTTTCGTGTTTTTATTGAAATGTTCGAGCTTTTTACACATTTGTCAAACAAGGCACATTTGCAATTTCTTCAGAACTTCCAAGAAGATTGTAACATTTTGAGTAAGGAAGTTGGAGTTTGTCAGTGTAGATTATTACATTGCAAATTCGTAGATGACTGTCTAGTCTCTAGCCAAATATTCAGAGGGCAACCTTGAGGTGCGTGGCTGTCGATAAATTACGTCATCGAAACTTTTCAAAAATATCTTTCAAAAGTTTTTTCAAAAGTTTTGAAAGATACATGCGTGGATTCTTTTCACCTGGACACAAAATGCGCATCGATTGTAAAATTTTTGACATTAACATAAGGTTGTAATCAGTGGTGGGTTTAGGGTTGGGGGGGGACCGAGGCAAGACTAAAAAGGGGGGCCATCTGATGACGTCATCATAATCAGCCAACCGTGATAATCACGTTTGATTTGCCTAAGATACAGTCACCCAAGGATATGTTCCTCAGACTACGGCAAAACTGAA